>Ga0316607_1000019_pt1 | contig 63620 bp, 48 predicted proteins | sample MIS2016062E_MG_FD_207674 | JGI IMG/M metagenome (GOLD analysis project Ga0316607, IMG submission 207674) | Microbial mat bacterial communities from Middle Island sinkhole, Lake Huron, Michigan, United States - MIS.2016.062E | ecosystem: Environmental > Aquatic > Freshwater > Lake > Sediment...
GAACGCAGTGTTAATTCAGGAGCAATGTACTCTGCAGTCATCACCTCGACAAGGTGCTTATTCATGTGCGTACCTTGTTTGATCACTTCCAGGGCTGTGGGGAAGAAATAATGCAGGAAGTCAGGGGGCTGTGTACAAATCCTCTTCGTGTTGTGTCTCTTGATCGTATGTTGGCTGTTGGTTGTGTACCGCCAAGAACTCCTGCACTTGCTTATCAATCATGCTGGCTATGCGTAATGTGGCAGGGTGCGTGTATGCTTCTACTTTGTGGTGGGTACTTGGTCAAATACTGCCTTGATACCGCCTGCGTGGTCTAGGGCCAAAACCGCAATGATAGGCAAGACGATGAGTAAGACAAGAAATTGAAATACATCGGTAGCAGTAACTGCCTTGATACCCCCATGGGCTGAATAAATGGCTAAAATGACCCCTCCTAAGTTCACACCCCATCGATAATCCAGGCCTAGTAATGACTCACACAAGATGCCTAAGACGATGAGTTCCATACCAGCAATGCATATAGCCGTAAAGAAGCCTAATACGCCCGTAATAATTTGGCTATTGTTGCCATAAAGGGTACCCATCACATCTCCCATGGTAAGGCTCTTACTAAACGGGGCCATTTTGGGAGCAATGAATAGTGCTAGTATGCAGTGTCTAATAGCCAGTCCTAGTATTATGGAAACAGGCAGAATGATACCTATTTTTTCTATTTCATCAACAACATTAATAATGCCCGTGTTGGTGGCTAAAAAAGTGAGCACAAGCGCTACAGTACCAAACCTCTTATTCGCTAGCACATACTCCCGCATGTCCTTAACACCCCTACCGGCCCACCAACCTACGATAAGCGTAAACAGCAGAAATGCATAAACGATCAGGTGGTCTGTATCAAGTAAGTGCACCACACACAGCCAGTTTAGTGTCAAGTAATCATCCGAGTGGCAAGGTAAAAATTTGCTGCAATATGGCAACGCAACACTTTTGCAACGTGTCTGTTTCTGTGATCTTTGGTTACCATTTCCGCTTCAACTCACAATGTTTGCCTAGGTAGACCTTGCGTACCTTTTCATCTTCGGCCAGCTCTTCAGCAGTACCTGACTTAAGCAGGCTGCCTTCAAACATAAGGTAAGCCCGGTCTGTAATAGAAAGTATTTCATTGATATTGTGGTCGGGCGCTAAAAAATACCGTAAAGCCACGCTGTTTCACGTGTACAATGCAGCACATGTCCATTAACGCTGGCAAAAAATATTGTTGCTTTTTTCCTTTCCTATCGTTGTGGTGGGGCCATGGCCTGGATAGATCACTACTTCATCTCCTAGCGGAAATAGCTGTTGGTGAATACTTTGTAAAAGAAGTGCATAATCACCACCCGGCAAGTCTGTCCTGCCGATGCTGCCTCGAAACAAGACATCTCCTGAGAGACAAACTTGAGCTTGCTTATTATAAAGTGCAATATGGCCTGGTGAGTGGCCTGGCACATGGAGGACTGCCAGTGGTGTTTTGCCCAACTGTATCACATCGCTCGCCGAGAGCAGTTTTTCTGCCTCAATAGGCCTGTAGGCGGTGAAGCCATAACTCGGTGCGTATTGGATAGCTGCCTGCAATATGGGCACTTCCTGGTGATGCAAAGCGAGTTGGACGCTGTAGGTTGCTTGTACATACTGATTGCCCACTATGTGATCGATGTGGGCGTGGGTATTGATCAAGTGGGTGACTTGCAAGGCATGCTCCTCGATGAAGGCGCTCAGGACCTCTTGTTCCTGCTGCTCATAACACCCTGGGTCAACAATAGCACACGTTCTTGTATCGTCGTAGACGACGTAAGCGTTTTCTGCCAAGGCATTGAACGTAAAGCATTGGATGTGGAGCATCGGGTTTATGCTTGTGCGCGTTCCTCCATTTGCACATCTACATGGTGTGGTTTCTGAGAATCTAGAGTCATGAGATATTGCCCATTTTTAGGCTTCTCAACCTTCTCCATCTTTTTGGTTAAGTATCTGTGCTGCATGGCTTCCGGTCTTCACTGTGTCGATCATCTTCTCGATCTTACCGGCTGCATCAATGACAAAAGTAGTGCGTGCTGTTCCCCAATATTTCCAAAAACTAAACATAGACTTTTGTACCCAGGTACCATATTGCTCATGGATAATATGGTCTGAATCAGCAATAAGTCGAAAGGGAAGTTGATTTTTTTCAATAAACCGTTTGTGAGCCGCTGCACTGTCTGTGCTTACACCGACTACTTCATAGCCTGCCTGCTGCAAGACTTCGTAATTATCCCTTAAGCTACGCGCTTGTGCTGTGCAAAATGGCGTATTGTCTTTAGGGTAGAAGTAGAGCACTAGCTTCTTGCCAGCAAAGTCAGCCAGCTGAATGGTTTGGTTGTCCTGGTCTTTGCCTATAAAAGCAGGTGCTGGTTTGTTAATTTGTAGCGGCATGGTCGTTGGTGCTATCAGGGTGTTGCTGGCTTTTAGCGCAATGTGTGGTGCAATAACCAAGGCTACAATAGAAGAAAGTTTGATGAGAATGTTCATAGAAGGTCCAGAGGTATCTTTAAAGGGATCTCCCACAGTATCGCCTGTTACAGAAGCTTTGTGGGCTTCTGATCCTTTGTAAAACATCTCTCCATTGATTTCAACACCCTTCTCAAAAGACTTCTTGGCATTGTCCCAAGCCCCTCCTGCATTGGCTTGAAATAGGGCCATTAACACCCCGCTCACTGTTAGGCCTGCCAAGAAGCCACCTAAAACTTCTGGTCCAAAAACAAATCCTACCATAATGGGTGTGACAATGGCCAAAGCTCCAGGCAGTAACATGGCTTTGAGCGCTGCTTTTGTAGCAATGTCTATGCACTTATCATACTCAGGCGGTGTTTCTCCTTGCAAGATACCTTTGATTTCTCTGAATTGTCTTCTTACCTCATGCACCATGGCCATGGCTGCTCTGCCTACTGCACTGATAGTCAGGGCAGAGAAAAGAAAAGGAATCATGCCCCCCACAAATAAGCCAGCCATTACAGGCGCTTTGTAAATGTCTATACTCTGAATGTTGGCAGTACGTACGTAAGCGGCAAAAAGGGCCAGAGAAGTCAAAGCAGCCGAGGCAATCGCAAACCCTTTTCCGGTGGCTGCTGTAGTGTTACCTACTGTATCCAGAATGTCAGTTCTTTGTCGTACTTCCTGCGGCAATCCACTCATTTCTGCAATCCCGCCTGCATTGTCCGCAATAGGCCCAAATGCATCAATAGATAGCTGCATGGCCGTGGTAGCCATCATGCCAGCCGCAGCGATGGCTACCCCATAAAAGCCTGCAAAATGAAAAGCACTATAAATGCCCGCAGCAAACAGCACCATTGGTAGTGCTGTAGAAAACATGCCTACACTTAAGCCTGCAATAACATTGGTTGCAGGGCCTGTGTAGGATTGTTTAACAATAAAGCGCACTGGTCTCTGGTCCATGGCCGTGAAGTATTCGGTAATCATGCTGACCAGAGCGCCGACGGCTAAACCCGTTACCACAGCGTAAAAGACATCTATTGCTGCAAAAGACTGCCCGCGCATAGCCAAAGTAGCTGGCAGCATTTTGGGAATCAGAAAGTAGGCAAGCAACCCTGTGAGTAACGTGGCTATCCAGTTACCCTTATTCAGTGCTTGTTGCACATTGCCGTTTTCTTTAATGCTGACGAAAAGAGTAGCGACTAATGACACTATAATTCCTGAGGCACCAATAAACATAGGTAGTAGCATAGGAGCAAGGCCCCCTAGCTTGTCCGGTGCTTCGATCTCGCTGCCCAGTACCATCGCTGCCAGGATTGTCGCTACATACGAGCCAAATAAATCAGCGCCCATGCCTGCTACATCGCCTACATTGTCCCCTACATTGTCAGCAATCGTGGCCGGATTTCTAGGATCGTCTTCAGGAATGTCTGCTTCCACTTTGCCTACAATGTCAGCGCCTACATCGGCCGCTTTGGTATAAATGCCGCCTGCCACGCGTGCGAACAAGGCAATGCTTTCTGCGCCCAGCGAAAAGCCTGTCAACGTTTCCAAGGCCAGTGCCAGTTCGGGCCTGTTGGTGCTGACAAGACCCTCTGGCAAGAAGTACGAAAAAAATAGGATAAACAGGCTACCTAAACCCACCATAGCTAGCCCTGTAACGCCCATTCCCATGACTGTGCCGCCAGCAAAAGAAATCCTGAAGGCTTTGGCCAGGCTGGTACGTGCTGCCTGGGTAGTTCTTACGTTGGCTTTCGTGGCAATCTTCATGCCTACCCAGCCTGCTAGGGCAGAAAATATGGCGCCCGTAACAAAAGCAACCACTATGAGTGGGTGCGTATGGTCGCTGTTAGTACTCAAATAAGCCAAAAAGAGCGCGGTGATACCTACAAAGTAGCTGATGATTCTATATTCTGCTTTGAGAAAAGCAATGGCACCTTGGGCAATGCTGTGCGCGATGGCCTTCATCTCTGCTTCGCCAGGGTCCTGCTTAGCTATCCAGGCAGCTTGTAGGGCAGTATAGACCAAAGCTAAGACGCCCAGCAATGGCAAGAAATAGGTTACAATATGCATGTATGTAAGTGTTGAAGTGGGTAAACTCGTGCTGCCATCGATCTTGAATACAGGAAAAAAAGAAGGTTGTTGGGGTGATGGAGCCCCCTGCCGGGATCGAACCAGCGACCTACTGATTACAAGTCAGTTGCTCTACCAGCTGAGCTAAGGAGGCGTAAACCTGTCAAAAGTAAAGCGCTTATCTGCAATTCCAAAACGCAAAGACCGGTTTTCTTTCACTAGGCCTACCAATACATAAGCATTACTTACATTCACTTCTTCTATTTGGCCGATTCTTTGACCTCAGGAAATGTGAGCACAAACTCTGTGAAAGATTCTTTTCCTTGTTTTGATTTACATATAATGATGCCACCCAATGCTTCCATAACAAGTCTACAGAAGGCTAAACCAATGCCCATGGCGTCCTTTGCTGTCGTGAAGAAGGGGTCAAAAATATATGGCAAAGCCTCTTTGGCAATACCAGCACCATTGTCTTTCACATGAAGTTTGTTGTTGGCTATCCATATCTGTACAATACAATCCTTCTGGCTATGCTTGTAAACATTCTCTACTAGGTTGAAGAGAATGTGGTGCATATAATAGGCTGATCCATAGACTTGGAAGTCTTCATCCAGATTAATCAATAGGCTACTTTTTTGGTGCAAATTTAGTCCATAAAGGGTCAAGGCATCGGTCACACACGTTTTCATAGAGAGTATTTTGAAATCATCCGTATTGATGTTCTTGCATAGGGTAGCCAGCATCCTATTGATATCCTGTACACCTCGTTCGCTATTACGCATTAGGCCATCCATCGTCTCTTTAAGAGACAAGTGGACTCTTTTGTCTATTTTAATCAGCAACAGTTCCCGGCCGTCGTCGGTGGGCAATACTTGATCTACATGCATCTGCTTTTCAAAGAATTGGATAGAACTGGCGTAAGCCTTGTTCACTGCTAATATATTCCGCATTTCAGCGCTTACTACTCTGCCGAATAATTCTAGGGTCTCCATCCGTTTATCTTCCTCTTTTGCTCTTCTTCTACAGAAGAGCAAGCCTATTGATGTAGAAAAAATACATGTATAGGTTAGCTGGTGCATAGTTACTGAGTCCATGCTAAAAGGAGTAATATCCCCCAGGACATAAAAGAATACATGATAGAGTATTGCTCCCAGACCCACACCTAGAACGGCAAGTATGATGCCACTCAGCCAGTCTACTACAGCACTTAGCATGATAATGGCCAGTGCCACGTTGATCAGCCACTTTGTGGTACCACCCATGATGAGGAAGGAGAGGGTAGTACTGAAGGGAAGAACGTACATAACAGTCGTGTGCCAGTAAGCAGGAAAGTACTTGAGTGCCCTTACTGGCCAGTGGTTTTTAAGGAGTAGTGGGATGCAAGTCACAACCCCCAGGAAACGAATTGTAGTCAAGGTGTTGCAGCGGTATACTTCTCCATCTGTCCACATGAAATAAGGCAGGATGTAATTGAGGCAGAGGAAGGCAGCAAAAGTAGTGTAGGGAGCACCATACTTACTGACTCTTTTTTGGGAGTACCTGACGATGTTCTTGCCTATAGGAATACAGGCAGATAACTTTGCTTGAATAGCTATCCAGGTGGATTTGCTAGATGGCTTTACTGCTTGCTTGTCTTCGTAGGCTACGGACATACCGCCGCTCTGTTGTCTGAAATTCAGAACAAAGAAGAGGATAAAATTGACAATGACGCTTAACAACACTGCTAGCTTTTCCATACTTTCATCTAGCTAATCCCATTTACCGTATAGACGCAATGCATGGCAAACAGACTTATGGTGTGGCACAGTACACCAATACTGTTGGCCCCTTCGTTTGTTGCGCCTGATTGAAAAATGTTAGCCTAGCTACCTCCTGCCCAACATACATGACCGAGCGTTATCCATCAAGCCTTGATAGGAGTTATGGATGTTACAGCCGCTAGTACTTTTCACATAAAGTGCCTAAGACAAGAAACAGACCTCATGATGACTATACTGTATGAGAACAACGGCGGACATCCCGGATTCGGGACATTTTTAAAAAGGTGAGATAGTGCTTAGCGACTAGAAGGGGAGGTCGTCTTCCTCGTTGGCCGCTGCTGCCATGCTGTTTGTAGAAATATTTTCTTCTCTAGGGATCTGGCTGCTTCCCGGGGCTACTGCCTCTATGCGCCATGCTTGTAGAGCGTTGAAGTACTTCGTTGCTCCCTCAGGGTTTACCCATTTCCTCCCTTTCAGGTTGAAGCTAATCTCAACCTCTTGACCCAGTTGGAAGCTGTCTAGTAGGTCGCATCGATCTTGTATTAATTCAAAAGAAATATATTCCGGATATTGTGGGTTTTCTGCATGTTCAAGAATAAACACCCGCTTCTTAAAAGTGTCTGAAACTTGCTGCGTTGCTTGCATTTCGAGTAGCTTACCGATTACTTTCATCCCAATTATTTTGAAAATGTGGCCAAAAATTTCCTTTCGCTCGAAGGCTCTAAAAAATACCTGGCCTAAGATAAATCGCCTTTAGCACAATGACAATACCTGTGCTAAACAATAGGATTTGAGAGTGCTTTGGGCTTTTTTTGTTTCCACTGCTGCACCAATAAGGTGGCTGAAAAAAAGCAACCAGCTGTGGTAGCCATTGCCCCAGCCATAGAACCGTTAACCCATATGGCTAGGTAATACCCACCCACAGCAGTCAATATACCTACTAGTGAAGCAATCATTAACATTTTGGGCAAACGCTGGGTGAGCAGATAAGCAGTGGCTGGAGGTCCTACCAAAAGTGCTACAACGAGGATAGCGCCTACGACCTCAAAGGCCGCCACCGTGGTGAAAGAGGTAGCGCCCATCAGCAAATAGTGCCACAAGGCAGTATTCATGCCGATGCTAGTGGCAAAAGAAGGATCAAAGGTGGTAACAGATAACTCTTTGTAGCTGAGTAGGATAAAGCCCAGATTGGCTAACAGCATTACAACAAGTATGTAAACAGCCCTCGGGCCTAGGTTGATGCCTCCTGGCCCTACCCATGTGTCAAGGGGTACATAAGCTATCTCACCGTACAATATACAGTCTGGGTCCAGATCAATATTTTTACTAAAAAAGGAAATGAGAATGATGCCTAGTGCAAATAGCCAAGTGAAGTTGATACCAATGGAAGCATCTGACTGCAGTCTGACTTGTCTATGCAAAAATTCCATCAACAGGGTAGCCAAAATACCTACACTACCCGCTCCTATGAGGACCACCAACGAAGTCTTAGAGCCAGCTAGCAAAAACGCAATGACAATACCTGGTAAAACTGCGTGGGCGATTGCATCGCCCATCATAGCTGCTTTTCTAAGCACTAAATACATACCAATCAAGCTACAGTTAACGGCAGCCAGTGAGGCAACAAGTATGGTCCAAATTGTTTCCATGATCGATCCTGTTCTTTATTTTTAGAGTGCAGTGTCAACATTTTTAGAGTGCAGTGTCAACTAATGCAAAAGTATCCAGCTTACGTTTATTTTTTTAGGTAAGCAAAAAACGAGGCCTTAAGCCAACTTAGAGGTACTGACAAGGCGCCCGAAATAAAAAATTAGGCGCCAGCAACAGAAAAAAATATGTCAAGTGCTGGAATAGTACCGAATACCTCAACTTCTTTGAGAAGCGGTTGAGGTACAGAACTCCTTTGTATTGACGATCCCCAAATGAACTCCAAATGGGGCGGGGGAGTGTGGAGCTGGTCAAGTGTTACAAAAAGAGCAACTAATGCCCAGTATACAGATCAGAACGACTGTTTGGAGAATAAGATATTTGCGCAAGAGCGCTACTTAATTAGAAGTATTCACTACTTCTACTGCAGAACGGATTCCCAAAGAGACGCTGCTTGGGCTTGCACTGAGAAGTACCAGTTCGTCCATGAATAGGTTCTTACGACAGGTAGAAGACTATCCTAAACGCGATCTATTCTGCGGCTTCTTCCATGTTCCAGAGAATCACTTTGCATATGGCGGAAAGTCCGACAATTGTGTAAATGACTCGCATGAGGGCACCTTGTCCAAAAATGCTTTGCACCAAGTCGAATTCAAAAAGTCCAACCAGTCCCCAGTTTAAGCCTCCAACGATCAGTAGAACGGTTACAATGCTATCGAACACTTTCATATGTATTTTTTTAAGGGTGAATTCCTCCCCCAAGAAAAAGTATTTTTTTCGTTTTTGCAAAATTTAATTTGAAACTGCCGTTAACTCAGCATATTTATGCCTTAATTCTGGCTATGTTTTTCAACATATTACTTATTTTGGAGCAATGCCTAAGGAGGATAGGTACTGATCGAGAAAAACCAAGCGTTACTCGGGGTTATTATCCCGGCTCGCATAGTTGTTGACTCTGCTTCTGGTCGATTTAACAATCCCCAAAAATTCGTGTAAAAAGGACATTGACGTCACTGCTTTTATCAACCAGCAACCTACAGTGCTTAGGAGTAATGCTGAGTGCTTTGCGGATAGCTATGTTTTAAACAGTATTGCGTGTAGAGGAATCGATGAAGTATGCTTCCCCGGGCTATTGTTGCCACGGTCGGCTATGCTTTCTCAACCCTAGTGATGGCGCTGTTGCGTTAGGTTGGTGCAAAAGATCTTTTTAGGGAACACGCGGAGTTGCTAGAAGGGGCTGGAAAAGAGGTCAGGCATGTCAGGATAAAAAACTTGGCAGACATTGGCCAAGCAGTCCTACAAACGTTGCTGCAAGAAGCCATGTTACTGAATGAGACGGAGAAGAATCGCAAAGGGCTAGCAAGGGCTATCTCCGTAGGCAGCCTACTTGAATCCATTGTTATGAAGTTTGGTCGGTTAGAAGCAAGCGCACTATCCCAGGTGGCTTGGGATTTACCTGAAGATTCGCCGGCCACTCAAGCCCTGCTAGGTAAGTTGCCTCCACGCACCCAAGTCCCTGCTGTTCATATAGGGTGCTCTGTATGGACCGATCGTAGTTTTGTAGGCAAAGTGTATCCTCAAGGTACCCCTGCTAGGGACTTCTTAAAAATATACTGCCAGCAGTTCAACACCGTAGAGCTCAATACAACATTTTATAGCATCCCCTCTGTAGAGAAAGTGAAAAAATGGAAAGAAGCAGCCACCCCAGGCTTTCAGTTCTGCCCCAAAATCCCTCAAAGCATCAGCCACAGCAACAACATGGATAAGCAACGGCACCTCCTAGACATTTTTCTAGAGGCCGTACTCCATTTTGAGCAGGCATTAGGCATGACTTTTATGCAATTGCCGCCCTATTTCAAGCCCATCAGTATGCAAGCACTACAGAAGTTGCTCACACATATTCCCAAAGAGTTCCCTCTGGCTGTTGAGTTGAGACACCCACTTTGGTTTAGTGATGAAGTAGCACAGCAAGAACTGTTTTCTTTCTTGCAAGCGCACGGCATTGTAGCGGTGATCACCGATGTGGCAGGTAGGAGAGACGTCTTGCACCAAACGCTGACAACGCGAGAGGTATTTATTCGTTTTACAGGCAATAACCTGCATGCTACTGACTATATGCGAATTGACGCATGGGTAGCAAGGCTCCATCTGTGGCTTGAACAAGGACTATCAAGCATCTATTTCCTTTTGCACGAACCAGAGAAGGCACTTTGCGCAGACTTGGCGGTGTATATGATTCGGCAGCTCAACAAGTTGGAAGGAGTGCAGCTATCGCCGCCCAGCTTAGGAGGTAAGCAGACAGTGCTGGCCTATGAATAATTGTCCAAGATGCTCGACGTTGCATTTAACATTGGCAGTAGCCATGCTTGGCAATAAATATCTGAATAAAAAATACGAGATGAAATCATTGCAAAATGATTGGTTAATTCAGCGTAAGCAAGCCAATAGCTATCAAAACTACCTCTTGCTGTCTTGACTGCGTCAATATCTTCAGAATTAAATCCTGTATTTCTATTAAAACTTTCCAACCCCTGGACTTTGCTAACTACAACTATGATGTAGGGTCAGGAAAGACCAAGTGCGTTTTCGTCTATAGACTCCCTGGGATTTATTATGTCCCATGCTCAATAAAAGTGAGTAAATGAATGACTATAAGGGGTTATAGGCCTCCTATAGAAGCTCGATCGATGTATCGGAAAATGGTAGTTAGTAGACCCTGGCATCATTGATATATTTACTTATTTAAAAAAACATCACATACCTTCAATTGCTCTCACTTCGATCTATACAGGTAAATTCGGAAATATTGAAAAGATTGAGGACTGGCGAATCAAGCATCTCTGTGACCTTGGTTTTGATTTTTTCAACCTCGCTCCAATACAAGAAGAGATGCTTCTCTATGAACTGGAAGAGCAAGACGGGTGTTCCGATGTTAAAGTCTGGTGTTATTCTGACAGCTCAGTTGGATAAAGCTAAGGGGCTGGAATTTATCTTAAGTCGTATTAATTACTATCCCAAAACAATAATATTTATCGACGACATGTTAAACAATCTGGAATCTATTGAAAGGCTTATTTCTAAGCTTAAGATAAAGTTTCATCGCCTCCATTATACAGCTGTGTCCAGTGTACCAATGTCAGTAATTAACGAGAAAATTGAAAAACTTCGTTTCCAAATCTTAAAAAAAGGGCATGAGTGGCTGGACTACCAAGAGTTGATAGGTAAAAATTCATCCTTGACTGAATGACATAATTATATTACCTACAGCTGTAAGATATAAGAAGGAATTAAATTCGCTGATATGAGTTTAAGTACAAAAAATTCAATGCATGTAGAAACGTTTTCATCGTTGAGCAACGAAAAGAAAGAAGCCATAGGGATACTATCTATTGGGACTTTTCTAGAATATTTTGATCTCCTTCTTTACGTTCATATGGCGGTATTACTCAATGAACTATTCTTTCTTAAAACTGACCCACACACAGCAGCGCTTCTTGCAGCTTTTGCTTTTTGTTCATCCTATGTTCTAAGGCCACTTGGGGCACTTATTTTTGGATATATCGGTGATAATATAGGTCGTAAGTCGACGGTTATTGTAACAGCAACCATGATGTCTTTATCATGCTTTACTATGGCTAACCTCCCAACTTACGAGCAAATAGGTATCACAGCGGCTTACATAGTTACCATATGTCGTGTTGCCCAAGGTATGGCTACTATGGGAGAGGTAATTTGTGCAGATCTCTACATAACAGAGCTTACTAAGCCACCAATACAATATCCAGCTGTAACATTAATTGCTGTATTTGGAGTTTTGGGCGGTACAGTTGCCTTGGGCGTTGCGTCACTCGTTACTTCTTTTGGGCTTAATTGGCGGAGCGCATTTTGGTTAGGTACATTAGTTGCCGTCATTGGCGCAGTTGCAAGAACACGCCTCAGAGAAACCCCTGATTTTGCTGACGCAAAACGAAGGATTAAGAATGCTATCATCAAGGCCAAACATGATCCAGACCTTTTGAATCATAATGTAATCTGGAATGAGAAGGTTAATAAGAAAACTGCTCTCTCTTTGTTTTTTATAGAATGCTCTTGGCCTGTATGTTTTTACTTTGCATATATGTACTGCGGGAATATATTGAAAAATACTTTTTATTTGACCCCAGCAGAAATAATCCATCAAAACTTTATTGTATCTATGATACAGCTCTTTAGCTGGTTGATGGTAGGATATTTGAGCTATATTGTATATCCATTAAAGATTTTGAAAGTTAGGCTTATGCTTTTCTTAATTTTTATAGCTCTTTGCCCGCACCTGCTAAACAATAGCACCTCTCCGCACCAAATCATGGCTATTCAGGCCTTTATCGCCGTATTTGGCTTTATGGGGACGCCAGCGATACCAATTTTCTATAAACACTTTCCAATATTCAGGAGATTTACCTATGCAACTTTCTCATATGCCCTGTCGCGTGCTTTTGTATATGTAGTAACTTCTTTTGGCCTCGTGTACCTCCACACGTTTTTCGGTAATTATGTGGTGTTAGTGGTCATGATCCCAACAGCCATCGCTTTTATTTATGCACTTCATCATTTTGAAACATTAGAGAAAGCAAATGGGCATCATGCTTACTGAGAAGGCTATCACATTTATCTTCAGCATTATTCTCAGAAGTGGAGGTTATACAAGCCTGAATGAGTTCTTCTTCTATTATAATTCTTATGCCAAGGAATGCGGCAAGAACGATAAAATTGCCTATGGTCTCCTCTATAATAGTCCCTCATGAGACTTAGCTCGTATGGTCCGCATGTTATGCAATCTGTCAAATTGCTTTAAGTAGCACATCGTATTTCTTTTGCTCAAACAAGACTCTAACCGTTTCAGCTGCACTAATTTTACGACCGTCACCACCTGTAATCCTTGTCAAATCTATAACCTGATGTGCAATTAGTTCGCCAAAGAGCTGCCTAATCATTTCAAACGTAAGCTCTGTATCCTCAATTGTGTCGTGTAGTATCGAGGTTACTATGATATCCGTTCTAAAGAGGTAATCAGAGATCATGTAAGCTACTTCTCAAGGATGAGAGTAATACGGTTCTCCTGATTGTCTTTTCTGATCTCCGTGGCACTTCTTAGCGTAGTAAATAGCTTTTCTTACTTTCTTTTGGAATGTGTATCTTATTCTCCTCAGGTTGAGCTTCATTAAGTAATAAGCGTTTATTAAGTAATCTGTCTCAGTACTTGGAGCTGTCAAATTTTGTGCGCCACTTTTTATCATCTTGCATTGTTGCGTTATAAATGTTACTTACCAAATCTCAGAGTATGTCTTCAATTGTTCAGCAACTAGAAGTTGGAAATACTAATTTCTGATGATAACAGTACGCTATACATTCATTGCGAGTTGAATTTTTACTGGAAAAGATTGCTGAAACCTTGCATATAGAAGGCGTATGATTATATCAATTGGATCAATTTTATTACGTCTTAAAGTTTTAGCGGCATGGGTTTGAGGGCAATTTTGGTGACAAGCTGAAAAATATAGCTTCTCTTTCACTCAAGTGCATTCACTCATGTTTTGTCACTAGCAACACTATTTTAGTAGCTTAATTAGGATAAAATCGAGACTATTGCAGATACGATAGCCTCTTGCTCAGCAAGCTCGTAATTAATTGGCTCTAATAATACCTACCAGGCCCCTGACTCATTCAAGGATTTTCTCAAGCAACACACCACACTAGGATCGGGAACATCATCCTCTCTAGCTGAAGGCCACAGAAAGGCATCAAGGAGAGTGTATCATTGACCTATTCTTCTATGCCCTAGTCACTGAGGTGATACCAGGTCTGGAGCAAGGTCATCTTACAAGAGTACTACCGCTGGGTAGGCTTTTTTTCCTTGCCCTGACTGCCCTCTAGGGTGATGCTTCTTAGTACATGGGTAAGAGCCTCCCGGTTGATCAGTTGAGATATTTGCTTGAGGAAAATCCGTTTGGTCTTTCTTTTCCGTACGTAGTAACTTGTGTAGCTCAGTGGTTGGGAAATTTTACTAGGCACATGAGGCATGGTTTTAGCATGATTGACTCAGTAGGGATGGCGATAGATGCCTTTATGGCTTTTCTACTTTCACTTTGAAGCCTACGAATCTTTTTGCAATAATTTCAATATATTTTTACTGCTTCAATAGAAAGCTTGGGGTGGGGCATTGTAACGGGTGACTTCTTAACCATTACACAATATTTTAGTAACTCGCAGCAAAGGATATGTATTAATTGAATCAAGAGATGAACGGGAATATACATAAACACTTACAAGTTCTTCGTGAGAAATATTAGGAGTCTGTCTCAAGGACGTAATACCGCTTTAAGTCATGGGTAGATACGCCCTTTTCGCACTATTAATAGTGCTCTCTTTGCTTATTGATCTTTATGTATACCAGGGAGTCAGGGTCTTGACGGTACATTTAAAGCCTGTGACGCGAGAGATTATCCATTGGGCCTATTGGAGCATTACTGGTCTTCTTGTGGCCCCTTTTTTAATAAGCATCGTTTTCGGCCTAGGCTTTCAAAATGTATTTTTCAGGCGCTTCCTTTTTCCTTTTTTCTTCATCAGCTTTATTGCAAAGCTTTTTGCAGCACTCTTCTTGCTGTTAGACGATATCGTTAGAGCCCTGCGGTGGACTTTTCGCCAAGCAGTGCCTACGCCAGTCAGTAACCCTTTACCTAGTACAGGTATTTCTCGGTCTACCTTTCTGACTAGGACCGCTATGATTGCTACTGCCGTGCCCGTCCTTACCATGGGCTATGGAATTATTTCTGGTGCACATGACTACAGGGTGCGCAAGGTCAAGGTCAAACTGCCCCACTTGCCTAGTGCTTTTCATGGTCTACGTATAGGGCAGCTCTCGGATATACACAGTGGGAGCTTCTTTAATAAAACAGCAGTCAAAAGGGGGGTGGCAATGCTGCTGGGTGAAAAATCAGACCTCATTTTCTTTACAGGCGACTTAGTCAACAACACAGCTGACGAACTCAATGCTTACATCGATGTTTTTGATAAGGTAAAGGCACCTCTCGGCGTCTATTCTGTCCTAGGTAACCATGATTATGGTGATTATGTCCACTGGGCTTCGCGCAGTGCCAAAGAAAAAAATTATCAAGCCATGTGTGCTGCGCACCGACAATTGGGCTGGCACTTGCTGATAAACGAACATAAGATTATCTGCCAAGGCAGCGATCAACTTGCAGTGATTGGTGTCGAAAATTGGGGCACAGGCGGCTTTCCCAAGTATGGTCGGCTAGACCAAGCCTATTGTGGTACAGAAGATGCCCCTGTCAAACTACTCTTGTCGCACGACCCGAGCCATTGGGATGCCCAGATTAGGCCCCAATACCCCCATATTGACATCACTTTTTCGGGTCATACCCATGGCGGTCAGTTGGGCATTGAGGTCGGCTCCTTCAAATGGAGTCCGGTACAGTATCGGTACAAGCAATGGGCAGGCTTGTATCAGGAGGGTACACAATACCTGTACGTTAACCGCGGCTATGGCTACATCGGCTATCCAGGTCGCATTGGGATTTTGCCTGAAATTACTATTATGGAGCTAGAAAAAGCTTAGCTAGCTTTACATAAGCAAGAAAACCTTGTTTAAAACTTAAAAATTGCCTGCAACGTCACATCATTCTTGGTGTTTCCTTTGATAATTTCCCAGCCACTGCCTATTTCATGCTTATCCTTGTAGCGTGTAAGCGCATATCGCAACTCCAACCGAAAAGCAGCAGTAGGTTGGTAGCACACAAGCAAGCAATAACGCATGCCCCTACCCTGGCAAGGGCGAAAGTTAAAACCTGTATGTAGCACATTGGGTTCATAAGAATACAGCTTGTTGTGGGTATGCCTAGCATTAAACCATGCCACACGCCCTTTCAGTTGGAGCTTGCGCATGTTGTAAGTGGCGTCCTGTTCTGCAGCATAGCCCCATGTAGGCGCACCTAGCTGTTGGTAACGGCTGCACTGCACTTCGCTCTTGAGCCTGATGGCTTTGCTCAATGCGTATTGCCAACAAAGCTTATAGTTCTGTCTAGTGTGAACGGTAGTTTTCTTAGCCTTGGTGACCCGGTGCGGCTTGGTGCTGGTTTTGTGTTGCAGGGATACTAGTGAAGTCTTGGTAAGTTGATAGGTGGCTTTGGCTAGCCAGCTATGTCCGGCACGTGGTTTCCCAAAGCACCACGGAAAGTAAAAATAGTCGTAGTAGGTATCTAGGTATAAGTGATGCCAGGGCTTTATCCTGGCTCCCAAGTAGATACCGTGTTCGTTGCTGTTGCCAGATGAATTTTCTCGAAAAGATTTTCCATAAGGACTATGAAAATTCTGTCCATAATGCCGCCAAAGTACTGTCGCATCTGCATGGTGTGAGAGGCTGGCCACTACGCCTATCACGGCTGCTTTGCCCCCACCTCTGGACAGTGCACCTTCGCCAAAAAAGTGAAAGTTCTGCCAGAGATAGCGATAAAAAAGACTTCCATTGGCATGGCGCTGGCCACGAAAGCGGAGGGGATTACCGCGCTTAGTATCGGGATAGATAGGTAGGCTGTAGTGGCTGTACAGCACGTTGATGCCTAACTCAGCGCCTCGGGTAGGGCCTTTGTAAACGAGTGTGCTGCCCAGGACTTGCTCGTTGACTTGCCCCTTCTTGGCGATTTCGCTTTGTGTTCTGTAATAGCTATTCCTAGAGACGCTGCGTACATACTGACTGCCAAGGGAAGTATTGTTCTCCACTTTACCGTCCAGGTCAACGTTAGAATAATACGTTGTGAGTGCTATGGAATGCCACTGCCAGGTAGCAGCCATGCCTCTAAAGGCAGTGGTTGCCACAGATGTGTGGGGTCGAATACCCAAGTTGTTTGTTCGGATCACCTTGATAGTTTCGCTGCTCTTACCCATGCTAAATCCTGCATTGAGCACTACTCCTTGCCCATAGCCCACGGCGTAGTCACCTACCACCCATTTTTTGATCCTTTTTTTATCTTTGATTAGGCAATAAAACCGCCAGGAGGTAAAGCCGTAGCGTTGGGTGCTAGGATCCCAGGTCAATGCCTCGCCTGCTCCTTCTCTAGCTGATAGGCCTAGTTCCCAACCGCTATGCTTGATGCTGAGCCGCGTGAGGATCTTGTTAGGTGAGCCTGCATAGGTCGCTTTATTTTTCTTGTTGTTGTTGCGTTGATAGCCGCGTTTGTTTTCTAGTGTACGTTCATACCGCATAAGCCCATAACTATTCCTGGCTTTTAATCCTTTGTGCCACAAAGAACGGTTGCGGTAGTCGACAGATACCGCCTCTACGCTTACGAAAGGAACCAGCAGCTGGATCGCAGCTAGGTCCAACCCAGGAATCGCTTGTAACTCATAGATTGAAATAAGCGGACCGTTTTTCGTTAAGTGTTTGAAAAGCTGGTCCAGCTGGTCGTCGGTGAGAATACATAGAAGCTTCAAATCTTTTCTAGAAGCCCTATTAAGTGCTAAAGGGTCATTGTAGTATTCCCAAAGCCGCTCTTGCAGTACTTCATACACCACATCTTCTTCCCCCTGGCTATATATGGCCTCTAGAAGTTCATAAAAATCTTTTTTTGCCGCTGCTTCTACCACCGAGACACTGCCTATAAGCCCTATGCATATTAGTAGCACGGTGCTTAATTTTTTCATGTATCGGCCTACGAATGGAAGGATATACATACTGGGCCGTCATGCTGTAACCCCAGCAAGCTTGCAGCATGACCTTGATTAATGGCAATTTCTAACAATAAAGGCTATTAAAGACACAGACACAATCACTAGGCTCTACTTGTGTGTAGTGGGTATGGAGGCTGTAAATGGACTCTCGTGCAAAGCGGATCTCAAACTTTCTGGCACGACGCTGCTGCGTAAAAGTTTCTTTAGTAATGTTAGTCACTAGGTTGCCGTAATAATCTACGCTGATGACGTGGCCAATGATTTGCTTGTCGGTGACACGGGGTTGTCTAGCAATGAGTTTTTGAGGGATAGGAGCAGGATGGCCTATCTCTTGCCAAGCTATTCCTTGGGCTAGCTTGGCAGCAGCTGGGGCATAGAGGCTTTGTGCCAGAAAGAGCAGCTTGCCCAGCAGTAGCTTTAATTTCGACACACTGCTCAATACCTGCTTCCGCTAAAAGCCAAGCAAACCCGTTGTCGCTGCCCACGAAGTAATGCCCTTTCCACTGAAAGGCGATGTGCTTGTCTATTGCATGACTGCCTTGAACGGCAAAAATATGCACAGCAGCTTTTGGGAACACCGGATACGCTGCCTTGAGTGCATGTACCCCCTGCGCAATGTTGAATGGCTCAATACCGTGGCTAATGTCTATGATGGTGGTATTAGGGCAACACTACAACACCTTTGCTTTAACGATGACTGCGTAGTAGTCTTGGTAACCAAAATCTGACGTGCGTGTAACCAGGGGCATGGATCAAAATTAGACAGGTCTCTGTGGATGGAAATGATCTATAAAAACTGAGGGGATTGCTGAGGTTGCCCGGGATGCTACAAAACTCATTTATGATTTTGGGCAAGTCTAAAAATACGATAGCTACCCTAGTTTAAGATATTCTTGATTCGGATGAGCACCAGCACCAAATTGATTGTTACAAGGCCATTGAAAAATGCTCATTTAGATAATCCTAAGCTATGCAAAGGTCTCAAGGTAACTTAAACTATTATACAGTTTTTTTATACATGGGTCTTAAGCAATATGCTGACCAGGCCTAGACCATTGCAAAAGTCAGGATACGACCCCTCTGATAACCTGAAAATGAACATTTTTTACATGCCACAATAGTCTTACAACACTAGCCAACGCAGCAAATGAGTCCGGCAGTTAGGCTACAAGGCTGCAAATTTTTCCCACATAAAGATCTTTTTGGGAGTAGTGTAACAGGTGGGAGTATTGCAACAGGGTAGTCTTATCCAAGTGATTTCTTTTTCTCACGCTTTCCTACTAACTTAGGCAACTCTTAAAACAGAGAAATTGCGAAGAGACTGAATACAGTGTGTAAAAAGCTAAGTTGGCTTTTGTAAGTACCCTCCGCCGGTGAGAAAATCCTGCTGTGGCTGGGATTTTGGTAGCCAACAACCCCCTCGCAAAAAATAATCCAACCTTAAAATACAATGACCTTGACCCCTTTTACCGATTTGGGCATTAACAAAAATATTGCCCAGGCACTTGCAGAAAACAGCATTACTGAACCTACTGAGATACAACAAAAAGCTATTCCCATCCTTTTGAAGGGTAAGAACGATTTTATCGGCTTGGCACAAACAGGCACCGGAAAAACAGCAGCTTTTGGACTTCCTTTGCTACAGCACATCAATGTGCGACAACAATGTATACAGGCGCTAGTCTTGTCACCTACTCGAGAGCTAGGGCAGCAAATTGCTAACCAATTGACACAATTCTCAAAGCACCTTCCTCATGTAGCTACACGGGCCGTGTATGGGGGTGTTCCTCTTGGCCCACAAATGCGTGCCTTGAAAAACCCAACCCATATTGTGGTGGCCACCCCTGGTAGGCTGATCGACTTGGTAGAACGCCGGGCCGTAGACTTGTCTCATGTTACCCACTTGGTCTTGGACGAAGCTGATGAAATGCTCAATATGGGATTTAAGCCTGCTATTAACCAAATTCTTTCCTTTTTGCCCCGAGAAAAGTCCATTTGGCTATTTTCAGCTACCATGCCTCAAGAAATCACCCGCTTGGTGCATCGATACATGTCCAAAAACCACATAAAGGTTTCGGTAAGCCCCAACAATGTCGTCAATGAAAATATCGAGCACCAGTACATGGTGTGCTCAGCAGAGGCCAAGCAAAGCACATTGCTCATGTTTTTAAATGCGGACAAAAGCAAACGAGGTCTTATTTTTTGTAGAACCAAAGCAGGTGCCCAAAAGCTAGCGCAAAACCTCATCAATGATGGTCTACATGCCGACTCTATACATGGTGATCTCTCGCAAGGCAAGCGAGACAAGGTAATGAAGAGGTTTAAAAGTCAGCAGCTACAGGCCCTGGTGGCTACCGATGTAGCAGCACGTGGTATTGATGTAAAAGATTTACACTATGTAATCCATTATAACTTTCCTGAGCAGTTGGAGTACTATACACACCGCAGTGGCCGAACAGCAAGAGCTGGAAAACAGGGAATATCACTCTCTTTGGTGAACCGGCAAGAAGTCAACAAAATCAAGCAGGTGGGTCGTGCATTGGGGATACAATTTCGACAATTGGAAGGCCCTGATAAAAAAGGGTTAGACAAACGCCGAGTCATGGCGTGGGCCGATAAACTAGTAGCAACGCCGTCCCCTTCGCGTACTGATTCTGCATTGGTTCAGGTGGCCGAAGAAGCATTCGAAGGGCTTTCTAAGCAAGAGCTTGTTACCAAATTGGTCAACAATGTTGTAGGATGATAAAATCATCCGTGTCGTCATAAATTCCGTGTAGCCCAATAAATGCCCCAAGCAAGCAATCCGATACCTATGAACATGCACAACAGGAAATGCTGCAGGTTGCCTTGTTGCGTAATTCGGTGGGCTTTGCCAAGGTAGCGGGGTACTGACGCAATAAGCAGAACTCCACCCCCCAGCAGCTTGTTGTCTAGCCAACCGAGCATCTTACTCAACACTATATAACCAACACTGATACCACGCACCAAGCCGTTGACCACCAGGTGCTCAAACTGTGCTATCAGCCTACTCAAATTCAGCATCCCTCTTGCTGTTGCGTTGACGAGCATGTTCAGATACCACCCATGCAGTGCCAGGTTGTTACGAGGCAAGAGCAAGGTAGCAGGATTTCGTACTTGCCAGATTACCAAAAACAATAATCCCAGGGCCATGATGATAACGGAAGCAAGTGTAACCCCATGTTGTAGTGTGTCGGTAACGGGCAACGTAGAAGCCAAGAGTGGAGTTTGTACTAGCCGCTGCAACAGCCAGCTGTTTTTGATGCCTCCTGTTAGCGGTCCGTACCAGAAAAAAAGCGAGCAGCAGGCCAGCGTAAACATACTGATCTGCATGAACCATGGCGTACGATAGGGGACTTTGGGTACCAGCTTGGACCACCGGGGGACCCCCATAAAAACCAGGTAGCACTGCCGTCCCATATAAACAACTGCTAGAAGAGCAGAGGAAAAGCCTAGCACAGGCACGAGATACCCTAAATAGCTACCAGCCTGCGCTTGATGGTTTGCCCAAGCTAAAGTACAGGCCAAGACAGCCTCTTTAGACAGCGATCCAGCAAATCCTGGTACACCTATCAAAGAGCAGGCTGCTATAAGATAAGTACAAAAAGTACCAGGCAGTGCCTTATTGAGCCCTCCCATGTATTGCATGCCACTTGCTTCGCCTTGCTGATGCAGAAAACGTGATACAGCTCCAATGCAAAGGAATAGGCAAGCTTTGCAAAAGGCGTGAGTCACAAAGTGGAATAACCCTATGCCGCTTGCCCCTACACCCACCACCATCACAGCATAGCCCAGCTGAGAGATGGTAGAGTAGGCTAGTACCTCTTTCATATTCCGCTGTGTCAAAGCGGCATAAGCACCCATAAAAGCTGTGAAGCTTCCCAAATAAGCCACGTAGGTGAGCGTTGCTATACCCAAAATCGGGGCTAATCCGACCAGTAGAAATACCCCAGCGCCCACCATGGTAGCTGTGTGGATCAGGGCAGAGGCAGGCGTAGGTGCAGCCATGGCACTGGGCAGCCAGCTGAACCAAGGAAATTGTGCTGACTTGACACAGACACCTCCCAAAAGACAGTACCTTGCCACTACTAGCCAACCCTTCCTACAGTAGATATCCTTAGGTAGCGCAGCCAGTTCAGCCAAGTCAAAATTCCCCAACTCACTGCCTATAATTAAGATGCCTGTGAGCAGGCTCATACTCCCCAGCTGGTTGATAAGCCACACCTTGGTACCACTCTTCACAGCAATTTCTTGTTGGTACCAAAAGCTGACGAGTAGATAAGACCCCAAGCCTATCACCTCCCAACCTATAAAGCGGGCAATAAGGTTCTCTGCCATTAAGAAACCTAACATAGCACTTACAAAGCCCCCCGTGAGAACAGAATAGCGTTGACGTGCAGCCTGCATGTAAGCTAGGGCGTAGAGGTGGGTAATAAAACTGATCGTGGTAGCGAGACTGACCATGACTGCTACAGGGAAGTCAACACAAAAAGTTAGTATCAAACGGAAAGGAGAGGGACTGCCTGGTATATGTAACCAGGTAAGGGCTCCGTGCCAGGTGTCACCCTTGTAGGCGCATAATAGGAGATAGCCCCCCAAGAGCATATCACAAGCCAAAAGCCCGGTAGCGAGCCCGCGGCAAAGTCGTTGTTGGTGACCTACCCCTGCCACAACAGCAGCCAGTAGCGGCAATGCACCAACCATAAGGGGCAGGTAATTGATAAGCGGGTTGGCCAGGAGTTGGAGGGCAAGCAAACTGATAGTATTTTTGCGCACGTAAAGGTACAAAGCGGCTTTAACTTTTTTAGTCGCCTTCCCAGAGAATTACTAGCAGTCTGGCCGCCGTGGTCTGTAGTAGCTCACAAAGGCTACAACTTACCAGCTACACGCTTATCTTTTTATATGAGCGTGTGCCTTTTATAACTCACGAAACTTCCCAAAAAATTATGCATACTCATTATTGGCATCGACGTCTCAAAGGCCTATTTGTACGTATGGCGTATGCATGCATGGTACTGGTATTGCTAGAAGGTTGTCAAGGCTGTCATAGAGGAGCGGCAGTGGCCCCCGAACCCAGTGAGATGGACATTGAAACGACCACGCCTAGTTTAGGAGGTATACCCAACTTGGGCAATACCTGCTACATGAATTCGGTGCTGCAAATCATTGCCAAACTTTATCCTGATATCTTTGCTGGCAGCGCTGACTCCCTAGCCCAAGCAGGACAGGTAATCGTCAAAAAAATAAGAGACGATCAAGACTATGTGACCAGAGAGGAAGCAGATGCATTCTACACGGCTTTTTTGGCTGTAACTCCCTTTCAAAGGGGGGCGCAAGAAAGTGCAGATGAATGTATGGAAAACATATGGCAGCAACTCGGCTTGCCCATGATAGACGCTATATTGGGCACTCCTTACATAACATTGGTTCTTCAGTCTTCTCAAGGTAATAAAGAAGACGAAAGAACGATGTCGCAACTACTCGACAATTATGCTACAGTACCTCAGATCAATCCTGCTACAGTACCTCGGATCGATCCTAAAAATTTCCGTGGCATAATACCTATTAAACTTGAAAGAAACGAAAACGGAAAAACTAAGAATAATACGATTGTAAAACAGGCCCTACAATTAACCATCACAAATAGACACATCCCAGCACTACCACAAGATATACATTGTCGGTTAGTTGGGTTTATAGTACACGATGGATCAGCAAATAGAGGTCACTATTTTACGTACATTCATCAAAATGGAGAGTGGAAGCTATATAGTGATGCCTGGGTGAGAAAGGTAACGCCAGCGCAAGCCGAACAAGCCGCCGAGGGTGCTTACTTATATTTTTACAGCTGGGACCAGGTTTCTTAAAGCCTTACACATTTGTCCCAAGAACGCATTCTCTTAGGCATTGACCCAGGCACTACCGTGATGGGTTATGGGATCATCAGGCAAGTGCAGCAACAACTCAGTGTTGTCCAGTATGGAGTCGTTCACTTGCATCGTTACGCCACCCATGCCCTGAAGCTGCAGAAAATATTTGAACGTGTGGGTACGTTAGTAGATGACTTCAAGCCCGAGGAGATGGCTTTAGAAGCTCCTTTTTATGGTAAAAATGTCCAATCGATGCTTAAGCTAGGTAGGGCCCAGGGGGTGGTTATGGCAGCAGCCTTGATGCGCAAGGTATCCATTACAGAATATGCACCGCGCAAAATCAAGCAAGCTGTCACTGGCCATGGTAATGCTTCTAAAGAACAGGTAGCCCATATGTTGATGTCGTTACTACAGCTTCCATCAATGCCTGAACTTCTCGATGCCTCCGATGCCTTGGCAGCAGCGGTATGCCATGCCTACCAGCATCAACGAGCCAGCACCAAGGCCGCGAGTTGGGAACAATTTCTACAAGCAAACCCGGCCCGCATGCTGCGCACTAAGCACACAGAGATTAGTCAGTAATTTTTTTGTTATGCTGTGCAGCGCAGAGCCGCCTTTTACACATGCAATCAACCAAGCTCCCCAATACGAGTTTTCAAAAACTGTATGAGGTCCCTGGTAAGCCCTACTCAACTCGAAAGCAATACCAGCTTTCTGATACACCTGTGGCACGGAGTGGGTATAGCCGAACCTTAATGCATCCAGGTAATCTCGCAGTCCTTGTGTAGGGTTTTCTTGGTAGCGCTTCCAGACCGCCACGGCACGAAGTTGTACAATACCATACTCGATATCATAGAAAAGCACTTCAAAAAGATGCAGTTGATTTTGCCATAGAAAATTTTTGTAATGTTCCTGCCCTGACCAATCTGTAACGTCATCAGAAAACTTATCAACAATGTCCTTCCAAGCTGCTTGGCGCTATGCTAGTGTATGCTCAGGATGCTCATAGATCCAATGTTGGAGTTTATCTATTGTGTTGCTACAAAGACTTTAGGTAAGAATTGATGTGGTATGCGTGGGGGTGTATTTATCTGTTTTTCCATGAGGCGCAACGTATGACTTATTCTTCTCGCAAGCGTTGCAGTTGAACAAGTTCGATGCTTTGGTAATGCTGGTATACTTTGAAGATGATGGCCAGTGCTACTGCCGTTTCGCACACTATCATGGCCATGATCAAGAGCACAAACACTTGTCCTTGCTGTTGAGGGTCGTAACTACTGAAGAGCACAAAATTAAAGCAGGCTGCATTGAACATAAGCTCAATGCCTATCAGTATGAAAAGAACGTTTTGTTTAGTAAGTACAATCATGAGTCCCACGCCAAATACAAAAGCACTGAGTAAAAGCAGTAGGGGAGGCGGCATGCTAAAAACGAGGTTGAATAAGCTCACCCATCATCATGGCTTTTTGCCAGCTACCATACCGACTGAGTACGTGGTCTATTTTTTTGCCCCCGGGTTTTGGGATAGCAAGCTGGGCATTAGTACTATGCGCGGGACGAGGCAGCCCTTTTGTGATAGAAGTCTGTAGCAAAGGCCTTTTTACTGGCGTTTCTTGGGTCTCATTGCTCCAAGTATGGGCCCAATCTGTAGTAGCTATTGGTGCAGGCTGGCGCTCGGAGGGCTTGTCTGTCACCGGCTGCTTATCTGCCTCGCGATTTTTCGCCTTGTTGAGAACAAAGTAAATAACCCCTACAACTAGGTAAATTAGCTTATCAAAATGGTCTTCCATGGGTGTATTGAACAATTTTTATTTTTCGACCTGTCGATCCTACATCTGCGCACTAGCTGGTTATCATAGGTACGAATCCACACCTGCACTCTCCAACCCGCTCCACCGCCATGTCAGTATCAATAAACGATTTTAGTTTCTCACATCCAACCCCCAGTGTAGCTTTTGGCGTAGTACGTCAAAGATGTTGTTTTGATCTATTTTTATTAAATGGGTCTGAAATGGCGCTTTTCTGACGGTTAGTTCCGCATCAGTATTGGTAGCGCGAGAACGACCATCGAGTGTCACTAAGAATTTCTGGTTTCTGCTCTCCACCTTGAAAGACAATACAGCACTATCTGGCAGTACCAGAGGCCTTACAGAAAGGTTATGAGGGTTTACTGGTGTAATTACCAGGTTGTGGGCACTAGGCAATACAATCGGCCCTCCGCAACTCAAGGAGTAGCCCGTTGAGCCTGTGGGGGTAGTTACAATCAGGCCATCAGCCCAGTACTTGGTACGTAACTCTCCATTGATGGAAGCATGGACCGCAATCATAGAAGAACTATCTCGTTTGAGGAATGCCACTTCATTCAGGGCAAAATCTGTCTCCACTCTGGATGCTCTGCAGACGTCTAATCGTAGAAGGGTCCGCTTATCAAGGACGTATTGGCCTTCCCAAAAACCTTTTAGAGCAGCCAGCGCATCTTTTTGGGCCACTGTGGCCAAAAAGCCCATCCGACCTGTGTTAATACCCAGGATAGGTGTCTCAGAAGCCCCCGCGTAACTTACTGCCTCCAGCAGGGTGCCATCGCCCCCCAGGCTAATGATTAACTCTAGATTCATGAAATCTTTCACTTGTACCAAAGGTTGCATGGTAGGTAGTTGAATAGTACTGGATTGTAGCAAGGTGTGAAGGGGTTGCGATACAAAGAGGTGGGCTTCATATTTTATCAGGGCGTGAAGTAGGCTGTCTATGAAAGGGAAGGTATCTTTTGAAAAATTTTTGCCATGTAGTGCTACTCGCATAAGAATGAGGCAGTTAAGAATAATGATTGATGCGTTATAAATAGTGAATTTTTAGAGGATCTGTCCTTCAGCATTTAGAGTAAATAAGATTGAGAAAGTAGCTGAAACGCCTTATGCACCCCTTGGCGATTTGACTTTGCGGCGCTGTAAGTAGGTTGTTACTTCCTGCCGAGGTAAGGCGTTGAAAGTATTAGGCTGAGTAAGTCCTCCTTTTCTGCCTACACAGACCCCATAGTACATATTTTGGATAGATTCTTTATCATGTGCATCGGGGTTGACACTGATCCAAACTTTTTTACTCAGGGCATAAGCGACCCAACGCCAATCCAGCTCCAAGCGCCAGGGGTTAGCATTGATCTCAATCACCACGCCCTGGTCAGCACAAGCATCAATCACAGCGCGGTAGTCCACAGGAAAACCTTCACGTTTCAGCAATAGCCGATTGGTCAAGTGTGCCAACATGGTTGTGTAAGGGTTACGAATAGCCTTGATGATACGTTCAGTAGCTTTTTTCTGATCCATGTTCATCCCTGTATGCACTGAAGAAATGACGAAATCAAAGCGCGCCAAAACCTCATCTGAATAGTCCAAGTCGCCATCTGCAAGCACGTCTGATTCAATACCCTTGAAAATCTTAAACGGTGCTAACTCTTTATTCAAGTGATCAATTTCTTCATGTTGTTGCTGTATAGCCGCCGGTGTGAGCCCACCGGCATAAACAGCCCGCTGACTATGGTCTGTGATACCTATGTATTCATAACCTAAGTCCCGACAGTACCTTGCCATTTCCGCTAGGCTATGCTTTCCATCACTATAGGTGGTATGGCTGTGAAAAACCCCGCGCAAATCTTTCATTTCTAACAGTCGCGGATTTCCCTTTTCACGTGCCCAAGTCAACTCTATTTGGCCTTCTCGTAGCTCAGGAGGAATGTAGGGCAGCTTGGCCTGCTCATAAACCTCGGCTTCGCTAAGCGGCTCCATGATGCTGTCTAGCACTTCCCCCAGTTGCTTCCCTTCTCCAACAAAAAGTGCTAAGTGTGCTTTTGATCCTGTCTGCAAGATCAGCTGTTTATAGAACTCCTTTGGTTTACAAAAGAGCACAGTAAGCTTTAAAGCATGCTCAACAAACTGGCCCCGCCATGCAAATGGCCCGGAAAGCTTGTCTTCTTTTTGAAGCATGGACTGCTGATCTAACCAGTGAAAGACGGTGTGTACTTGCTCTGTGCCTATCAAAACTTCGACTCGCTCTACCACCTCCATCTTGCGTCTGAGCGCTCCAGTCAGCGAGATCAGCAAGGCTGGGAAAGCTTGCCGGAGTTGTTTTTCTAGGTCAGTAGCATACGGAAGCGCACTGGCATAATGGAATTTATCTGCCTGCTTTTCCCTAAATGCTAGGCTTGCTTGGATAGTTTCTTGTGTTTTTTGTCCAAAGCCTGGCAACTGGGCTATCCTGCCTTCTTCACAAGCCCTCAATAATTCCGGCAGGCTTTCTATACCCAATGTACTCCATATAACTCTCACTTTTTTGGGACCAAGGCCCCTGAGAGCTAGCATCTCCCGTACGCCTTGGGGAGTCGTAGCCGTTAGCTCTTCCCAACGCTGCAAGGTGCCGGTGGTATTAATTTCTTGAATGAACTTGCCCGTGCTGGGCTGCAGCCCAGCTATTTTATGCAGCGCTTCGCGCGATAGTCCACCTACTTCCTGGCCAATCTTCTCTAAACCCACAGCTGCCTTGGTGTAGTGCCTTACCTGGAAAGGATTAGCACCATGAAGCTCCAGGAGCTTGGCAGTATCCTTGAGCAGGGCGATCATGTCTTTGTTGTCCAAAATTATTGTGTTTTGTGCAGCATCTACCTACTCAAAATAGGGTGGATTTTATCGCGGGTAGTTATAAAAACTAGCAAGTTGAGCACCACTTTCTTCTTACTAACAATTCACCACTGGATGGCTGTCAGTTGATTGGCTTCCAGATAGGCATTGGCTTTGCTAAAGTGCTGGTTACCAAAAAAACCACGGTTGGCAGAATAGGGGGAGGGATGTGACGATTTTAAGATCAAGTGATTTTTGCCATCAATCAAATGTTCTTTTTGTTGTGCATAAGTCCCCCAAAGGAGAAAAACGACATGCTCTTTGGCTTGTGATAAGGTACTAATGACGGCATCTGTAAATTGCTCCCAGCCTTTTTTCTGGTGAGAACCCGGGTTTCTTGCTTGTACGGTGAGCGTGGCATTCAGTAGCAGTACTCCCTGCTTGGCCCACCGCTCCAGGTTTCCATTGCGGGGCATGACCGCTCCCAGCTCGTTGTGAATTTCAGTAAAAATGTTGACTAAAGAAGGCGGAATGGGCACATCTTCTCGGACCGAAAAGCATAACCCATTGGCTTGCCCTGGGCCGTGGTAAGGGTCTTGACCCAAGATAACGACTTTGGTAGCTTCAAAGCTACAGAGCTCAAAAGCACGAAATATTTCCTTGGCAGGAGGATAAACGCTGCCGTGCCGGTACGCTGTTTTGATAAAAAAGACAAGTTTTTCAAAGTAGGGTTGTTGAAATTCTTTCTCTAGGTGCTTGCGCCAAGATTCGGCCATCTTAACGTTCATGAACGTATGGTTTATGTAAAGGAATAAAAATCTTGACTTCGGGATGAATTTTCCTAATTTTGCAATACAATTTTTCAAATGCTATTTAGTGTGGAATTAAGAAATTACGAAACGATGTTCGTGTTGACCCCGGTTTTATCTGAGGAACAGCTACAAGAGACGATTGACAAGTTCAGGGGCTTTCTGCAGGGAAAAAAAGCCGACATACTGCATGAAGATAAAATAGGTCTGAAAAAACTCGCCTATCCCATCCAGCGCAAGTCTACAGGTGTCTACCACCGGTTTGAATTTAAGGCCCCTCCAGACGTGATCAGTGCGCTAGAAACTGAGTATAGGAGGGAAGAGAAAATCATCCGCTTTCTGACATTTGCTTTAGAAAAGCATGGGGTTGAATACAATGAAAAGAAAAGAAGCGGCGTATGGGACAAAAAAAATGAGCCTAAGAAAAAAGAAGCAGCATGACCTTAGTGAATCAAAGAAGCAGCATGACCCTAGTGAATGAATCTGTACAGAGAAAGAATCTGGGTAAGAAATATTGCCGTTTCAAGAAGCTTGGCATTAAGTATGTGGATTACAAAAATACAGACTTCTTGATGAGATTTCTGAACGAACAGGGTAAGATTTTACCTCGTCGTCTTACTGGAAATAGCCTTAAATACCAGAAAAAATTAGCCACAGCCGTTAAAAGAGCTAGGCAGTTGGCACTTCTGCCCTATGTAGCAGACAATCTAAAGTAGCTAGAATATTCCCAAACCCAACCATGGAAGTAATCCTGAATCAAGATTTCAAAGGGCTAGGCCACAAAAACAATATTGTAAAAGTGAAGCCAGGGTATGGAAGAAACTATTTAATTCCTCAAGGCTTTGCCGTTGTAGCGAACGAAGGCAATAAAAAAGTTGCGTTAGAAAATGCTCGACAGGCTGCCCACAAAGTAGCCAAGCTGAGAGAGGAAGCTGAAGCCATGGCTGCGCAGTTGGGCCAGCTTACTATTGAAATTACAGCCAAAGCAGGAGATGGTGGTAAAATCTTTGGATCAATTACCACCGCACAGCTGGCCGATGCCCTCAAGGCGCAGCATATCCTCGTGGACCGAAAAGACATTAGCTTTGGTAAACCTATCAAGGAACTAGGTACTCATGAAGCCACTATCGCCCTTCACAAAGACCTCGTTCATACCTTAACATTCAGGGTAATATCTGACACAGCATAGTGCTGGTAATTAATTTAGAATGTTTTTTCGAATTCCTTCAGCAGCTCTTGGTAGCCTGTTGCGACTTCAGTTCTTGTTTGAGAAAGTAGGCTGTGTAGCTGTGGGGATGTGTAGCCACTGTTTCAGGCAACCCCTCTGCCACGATTTCTCCCCCCTTTTGGCCGCCTTCTAGTCCTATATCAATAATGTGGTCTGCCACTTTGATGACATCCATATTGTGCTCAATAATCAGCACTGTATTACTTTTTTCTACCAGTTTGTTGAGTACATCCAAGAGCTGTTGGATATCTTGAAAATGGAGGCCTGTGGTAGGCTCGTCTAGGATGTAGAGTGTTTTTCCGGTATCCTTTTTAGAAAGCTCAGTAGCTAGCTTGACCCGTTGTGCTTCCCCACCTGATAGGGTAGTAGCATGCTGTCCCAATGTAATGTATTCTAGACCCACCTGTGCTAAGCTGGCTACCTGTCTAAGAATTTTAGGATAGTGTTCAAAGAACTCGACTGCGTTACTAACAGTCATTTCCAAAATATCTGAAATCGACTTTCCTCTGTACTTGACTTCCAGTGTCTCTCGGTTGTAACGCTTCCCTTGGCAGGTTTCACAAGGAACGTGCACAGTAGGCAAAAAGTCCATCTCGATCGTTTTCATACCCGCTCCTTCACAGGTCGTGCACCGGCCACCTTTTACATTAAAAGAGAACCTACCAGCCTGGTAGCCTCTAATTTTAGCCTCAGGTACCTGGGCAAATAGCGTCCGGATGTTTGCAAATACCCCTGTATAGGTGGCTGGGTTAGAACGAGGTGTTTTGCCAATAGGCGCTTGGTCTACTTCTATTACTTTGTCGATGTGTGTCAACCCTTCTACCCAGTCGTAGGGTAGGGGGGTAACATGGCTCTTGTAAAGGTGCTGCTGAAGGATGGGAAGAAGCGTTTCATGGATGAGACTGGATTTGCCACTGCCAGATACTCCTGTAATACATACTAGTTTGCCCAGAGGAATGTTTAGAGTGATGTTTTTGAGATTGTTACCTCGGCAACCTTTGACGGTTAGGTACTGCCCATTCCCCTTTCTTCTGTGGTTGGGGGGGGCTATCTGAGACTCACCACGCAAGAACGCTGCTGTACTGCTGCCTTGCTGAAGAAAAATGGTAGGCGGACCGGCAGCCACTACGTGGCCTCCGTGCTGCCCAGCACCGGGGCCTATGTCTAAGATATAGTCTGCGTTCAGCATCATGTCTTTATCATGCTCTACCACCACCACAGAGTTGCCCAGGTCTCTAAGGTTCTTCAGTGAATTGATCAAACGCATGTTATCGCGCTGATGCAAGCCAATACTAGGCTCATCTAGGATATAGAGTACCCCTACGAGTTGGGTGCCTATTTGCGTGGCTAGCCTGATACGTTGGGCTTCTCCGCCAGATAAGGTCTTTAAGGACCTGCTGAGCTGTAGGTATGGGAGCCCCACCTCTAGCAAGAAGCGGATCCGTTTGCAAATTTCTTTGACCAATTCTCTGGCAATCTGCTGCTGTTTCTTGTTGAGCCTAGGTAGCAAGGTGCTGAACCAATCATACAGTTGCTGCATATCCATAGTAGTCAGCGACGCAATATTTTGGTCAGCAATTCTAAAATAGAGCGCTTCTTTTTTGAGCCTAGTTCCTTGACAGTCAGTACAAATTACCGCATGGTCAAATGTTTTGCCAGGTGATTTCCTTCCATCTGCTCCTTGTTCCTTTTGCTGGGCAAGAAAGTCAATTACCCCTTCAAAGCGCGTACTCCAAGTCGTTGCTTGATATTTCACCGAGGCTATTTCTACCCTAGAACCATCTCCGTACAACACAGCTTTCAGCACTGCTGCGGGCAAATCCTGAATAGGCATGGAAATACTGCATTGATGCTTTTTGAGCACTGCTTCGATCTTTTTGAAGATCATCACATCTCTATAAGAGCCCAAAGGAGCAATGCCACCTCGACTAATGCTTATTTTTTTGTCTGGAATCAGAGCATCCATATCCAGTTTTACCACTTCGCCTAATCCGCTACAAGTAGGGCAAGCTCCATAAGGCGAATTAAAAGAGAAAGTATTGGGCGCAGGTTCATCATAAGAAAGGCCTGTTTCTGCTTCCATGAGCAATTTAGAAAAGTGGTGCAGTGTGCCCGTCTCGTCTTGTAGTATGATAGTTCCCTTGCCTTGCTGCCAAGCAGTACCCAAAGATTCCCGTAGTCGCTGCTTATCTTTCTGGCTCACTAGTAGGCAGTCAATGACCACCTCAATATCATGCGTCTTGTAGCGATCTACCTGCATTTTGTGTGTTAGAGATTTGATCTCTCCATCTATCCTGACCTTACTAAAACCTAAGTTGCCAATGCGCTGAAAGAGCTCTTTATAGTGCCCTTTCCTGCCTTTTATAACTGGGGCTAGGAGTATAATTTTGTGCCCTTCAAAAGCTTGCAGTATGTGTGCCTGCATTTGCTCGTCTGTCTGCTTGCGCATCTTTTTGCCACTCAGGTAAGAATAAGCTTCAGCTGCCTTCGCAAATAATAACCTCAAAAAATCGTAGATCTCTGTGGCTGTACCTATCGTAGAGCGAGGGTTGCGGGAAGTAGTCTTTTGTTCGATAGCGATGACAGGACTCAATCCATTGACTTTGTCTACATCAGGGTGCTCCATATTGCCAATGAAGCCACGGGCATAGGAGGCAAAACTTTCCATATAGCGCCTTTGCCCTTCTGCATAGATAGTATCAAAGGCAAGCGAAGATTTGCCACTCCCACTGACGCCTGTGATAACGACCAGCTTGTTTCTCGGAAAGGTGACGTCAATGTTCTTGAGGTTGTGCTCCCGAGCACCCAGCACCTCTACCTGATCGTGTCCGTATAAGTCCTGTGCGGGCTTTGGAGACGACTGATTTGCTTTTGTAGAAGTGGTCATAGTCTAACCCCAAAGGTGGAAATCTGAAGAACTGACGCGCCAAGTTGGACATAATTTTTTGCATAGCAAAGACGTACGTACAGCTATGGTTTGGATGTGGTATCTTCATCTGCTACCATACAGCCGGATATGTTGATGATCAAAGGGAGAGTTATCCAAGCCACTGGCGCTTGGTACCAAGTAAAAGGCGAAGACGGCCTGTGCTATGCGTGTCAGCTCAGGGGCAAGCTCAGACTTCATGCCCCCCAGCTCACAAGCCGTGTGGTGGTAGGTGATGAAGTATTCTTTGAGCCAGCAAAAGAACAGGCAACCAGTGTGATCCACAAAATAATGCCCCGGAGAAATTACCTAATCCGGCAAGCTCCCCATAGGAAATCCTATGGACAACTGCTAGCAGCTAATATCGATCAAGCACTCCTTGTTGTGAATGCTGTAACTGCCCCTACCCAGTTAGGTTTTATCGACCGCTTTTTAGTAGTGGCAGAAGCATTTAAAATCCCGCCGGTCATCATGTTCAATAAAATAGATTTGTTGGACACAGTACAGCAAGAAGTACTAGAACGCATAAAAAGACTATATGAAAAGTTGAATTATACCATCTTGCTTGTTTCTGCCCATACCCAACAGCACCTAGCTTCCTTGTGTCAAGTGTTGTTAGGCAAGGTCTCTCTCTTATCAGGCCATTCAGGAGTAGGTAAGTCCACACTCGTCAATACCATTGCCCCGGCGGTGCACCAAGCCGTAGCTCCTACCTCTCAATTTTCTCAAAAAGGGCGACACACCACCACGTATACAGCCTTGTTTGAGGTATTGCCTGGCACCTTTCTGATCGACACACCTGGTATACAAACGTTAGTACCCTATGCTATCAGAAAACAAACCGTGAGCCACTGCTTTCCAGAGTTGCGCAGTCGTGCTTCAGCTTGTAAGTTCCACAATTGTACGCATCAGCACGAGCCAGACTGCGCTGTTCTCCAAGCCCTAGCAAAAGGAGAAATTGCTCCCTCGCGTTACGAGAGCTATCAGCAACTGGTAGATGAAAGCAATGAATGATTCAGTGATGTGTTATTAGTTCGCTTCATGACTCATTAAGGCCATAAACTCATCAAAAGTATCTTAAAGCCTAATTTGTGAGGCGGTTTTTTGCTAGTTATAGCAAGTAGATCAGGTTGAGAGAACACGCCAACAGACTACCTGTTTGATGTGCATGAGAGATCAGTGCTGTCAACTGAATAATCAGAGTTATTTCCCAAACAATTTGTCTTATCTGCTGCCAAGATGACGCATGCTTCTTTCCATACCTGTTTTGGAACAACTTTCGTGCTGCAAGGTTTTGGATGCTTTTAGAAGTAATTTGGAGATACAAAGCCGAAGTTATGGCTTACCAGCCATACATTTTTATTCATCATTAATACAAGACCATGAACGAAAAAGGAACGATCTCTGTACACACTGAGAACATTTTTCCTATCATCAAAAAATTCTTGTACTCAGACCAAGAAGTATTTCTCAGAGAACTTGTCTCTAATGCTGTAGATGCCACGCAGAAGCTCAGGCAATTGGCTGCCATGGGCACGTATGAAGGGGACACGGACCAGCTTCGGGTCAAAGTCAGCCTCGACGAGCAGCGAAAAACCATCACCATCAGTGACCAAGGCATTGGCATGACTGCTGATGAAATCAAGAAATACATCAATCAGGTGGCCTTCTCTGGTGCTACAGAATTTTTGGAACAACACAAAGACCAAGAACAACAGCAACAGCTTATTGGATTTTTTGGGCTAGGTTTTTATGCTGCCTTTATGGTGGCAGATAAGGTAGAGATTATCACCAAGTCTTATCAAAAGGATGCAGAAGCAGCTCACTGGACTTGTGATGGCACTACCCAATTTGAGTTGAACAAAACTGTTAAAAAAGAGATAGGTACCAACGTGGTCCTGCATTTGACCGAGGATGCAAAAGAATTTTTACAGAAAGAAAAGATTCAGCAACTCCTAGATAAATACTGCAAATTTCTTCCTGTAGCTATTGAATTTGATGGCAAGGTTATCAATAATCCCCATCCTATCTGGACCCAAGCTCCTAGTAAGTTGAAAGAGGAGGCGTATCTGGCCTTTTACAAAGAGCTTTATCCTTTTGCAGCAGACCCACTTTTTTGGATTCACCTGAATGTAGATTATCCTTTTAACCTGACGGGGATTCTTTATTTCCCCGAGATTACCAATGATTTTGCGCAGCACCAAAACAAAATCCAGCTCTATGCCAAGCAAGTGTTTATCACCAACGAAGTCAAAGGTGTAGTGCCTGAATTTTTGATGCTGTTGCATGGTGTCATTGACTCACCCGATATTCCGCTCAATGTATCGCGCAGTGCCCTCCAGGCAGATAGCAACGTCAATAAAATCAACACTTACATCGCTAAGAAAGTAGCAGATAAGCTAGAGGAGTTATTTAAGCAAGATAGAAAAGCATATGAGGAAAAGTGGAGTAGCATAGAACTTTTTGTTAAGTACGGTATGCTCACCGAAGAAAAGTTTTACGAAAAAGCCAAAGACTTCGTTTTGCTTAAAAACATAGCCGGGCAATGCTTCACGCTAGAAGAATACCAAGTTAAAGTCAAGGCCCACCAGACCGACAAGCACCAAAACCTGGTCATGCTCTATACAACTGAGCCAGAAAAGCAAGACTGCTACATCCAGTCCTGTAGAAAAAGGGGATATGATGTGTTGGTACTAGACCAGCCTATTGACCAGCATTGCATCAGCTTTTTAGAACAAAAGCTAGAGAAGGTCACGCTTAAGGGGGTAGATGCAGACCTGATTGGACAACTTATTGATAAGGGCGAAACTCAGGAAAGTGTCCTAACGAAGGAAGAACAAGAGAAGCTTCAAGCGATTTACGCCCAAGCAGTGCCTGACAAACAGGTTACTTGGGCCGTGCTTGGCATGCCTGACGACGAACTGCCTGTGACCATCACTATCCCTGAGTTCATGAAGAGAATGCACACCATAGCAAGTGCTAGGGCAGACAATCGGGCACCACTTCCTGTAAACGCCACCATCAATGCCAATCATCCGCTAGCCCAAAAGCTGTTACGGAGTAGGCAACAAGAGAAGCAGCTAAAACTAGCCCAACAGGCTTATCGCCTGGCCTTACTTGCTCAGGATATGCTGCGTGGTGCTGCTTTGACCGATTTTATGCAAGGCCATATTGACACCCTCTTAACAGTGTAATAGGGGAGGTATGGCCTAAGCAACCCTACCTTGCATCATGCCCGCTTGCTATTGTGTTTATTTTTTACGAAGCTGAGGGCATATAGTTGTCCATAAATCCTAATTATGACTAGCCATTCCTGGGCGATAGACCTCTTCATATTTGTAGCCTTTTTGCTCATTAATATTATCGTAGGGTTTAGGTACAGAGGTAAGAGCCAGACTTTCAAAGAGTACGCCATAGGCGATAAAAAGTTCTCTACTGCTACCCTTACTGCGACTATTGTGGCTACTTGGACAGGGGGTAATATCTTATTCAACGCTCTGGAGCGAACGTACGTTACGGGACTTTATTACATGATACCTTCAGTGGTAGGCGATTTCATGTGCTTAGCAATTACTGGATACGTGTTGGGACCACGCATGGGTAAATTCTTGGACAACGTCTCGGTGCCTGAGTCACTCGGCAAGCTGTATGGAAAACATGTACAAGCCATTGCGGGAATCAGCACTGTGTTAGGTTCGATAGGTTATATAGCCATACAATTTAGGGTAGTTTATAAAATATTATCTATTTATTGGACTACTGATAGCGTGCATAACATCGCAGGTGTTGTTTTCAGCAAGGAATGGCTAACCATCATTGTTACTTTAATTGTCATCCTCTATGCTACTTCTGGTGGGGTTAGGGCCGTCACTTTCACAGACGTCATACAGTTCCTGACTTTTGGCACCGTACTTCCTGTGCTGGCCTTAGTGGTCTGGCACCACCTCAAAGACCCTAGGCAAGTGGCCCAATTACTTACCTATCACCCTAACTTTAGTTTTCAAAAAGTTTTTAGGTGGTCTCCTGAGCTGAGAAAGTCTATTGTTTTTATGATTTACGTGGTGACACCGGGCCTTGCCCCAGAACTTTTTCAACGCATGGCCATGGCACGCGATGTCAGGCAAGTGAAAAGCTCTGTTGGCTATGCAGCTATCGTGTGTCAAGTCATAAAACTATGTATCATGTGGATTGGTATTCTGCTCCTGGCAGAACAACCTGGTCTGGAGCCCAGTAAGCTGGTGCAATACATGTTCAGTACCTATACTTATGCAGGGCTAAGGGGGTTCTTGTGCATAGGAGGCCTTGCGATGGCCATGTCTACGGCAGACTCTCTACTCAATTCCTGTGCCGTGGTCATCGCCAATGATATTCTTCCACCACTCAAAATTATAAAAAACCGTTCGCTGCACGCCGCTAGATGGGCCACCGTGGTCTTGGGCTGCTTGTCCGTGATAGTAGCCATGAAGGTAGAAGATTTTTTAACCATCCTGTTAGGGTCTGCTAACTTTTATACGCCCATTGTTGTCATTCCTATGCTCTTGGCTGTCTTTGGCTTTGAAACCAGCCGAAAGGTCGTACTCATGGCCATGGGGGCAGGGGCAGCTACAGCTGCCGCATGCCTCTTCTACTTCAAAAGTGTCGACAGTTTCTTTCCAGGTATGTTAGTTAATTTTTTAGTGATAATGGGAGCACATTACCTGCTTGGTGCAAAAGGTGGTTGGGGGCATAATCCGATCCCTATATCCTATGATACAGAACCTTTGAGCAGACAATGGAAGCAGGCGATAAAACAGTTTCGGCTTATGCTTTACCTGGAAAAGCTCCTGCCCAAGCAAGATCAGGCGCATCTCTTGTTGGCCTTTTATATCTTCACTACTACTTATGCTTCCTTGTATCTACTGCCCAAAGAGGTCGTCCTCCAATACCCGGGCCTCTATAAAGGGTTGCAATATTCTGTCACGCTGGTCACTACCCTGTTTTTGGCTTTCCCGATTTGGCCCCAGGGGTGGAGGGCCAAACGTCTACTAACGTGGATGTGGCCTATCAGTATTTTCTATACGCTATTTTTTGTAGGGAGTATGCTAGTCGTACTCAGTGGCTTTGAATTGCCACAATTAATGCTGTTGATGCTTAATCTTGTAATGGCTATTCTATTTCTTAGTGGATCCATGGCCATAAGTATGTTCATAGCAGGAATCTTTTTGGCAGTATTCTTATTTCTGCAATACACAGGCCTCACGAGCTTGCCTGGTAACATAAGCACCCTGCAATTTAGATTTGTCTACGCACTGTTACTCTTCAGTACTTCTTTGATTGCGCTTTTTAAACACCAACAAGCCTACAGAGGGCTAGAAGGACGCAATGTACTACTCAAAAATACCCAAAAGGCAACCAACCAAGCCCTGTTGGAAGCATTGCAACACCGAGAGCAATTGGCCCAAGAAATGCGCCGAGAAAGTACCCATCTATTCAATAGTATACATGAAATTAGTGAAAAACTGGAGCAGGAAACGAAACAGCTGCAAGACGAGCAAACCATAACAACCGCCCGTGAAACTTTAAGAAAAGCCAACAAAAAACTTAAGGCTGTAGCTGTTTACTTCGATCAAATTATCTATCAAGTCAAGGATTATATGCGGTTGCATGTAAGCACTATACCCCTTCAAAAACTGCTACAGGAAGCCCTGAAAGATCTAAAACACAAACAAGCTCTACAGTCCAATACGCAAGTGATTGTCCAATCATATACGCAACAGCGAGAAGTGCAGTGTGATCCGGAAGCTATCCAACAACTCTTGGTAGACGGCATGGATTATGCGCGGCAACATGTCCGAGAAAATCAGTCTATCTTGCTAAGCATAGCAGATACCACACTGGGCTACCCTATTACTGCGGTGCAAGGCTACACCAAGAAAGTAGAAGCCTTGTGCATCACTATCACCACCCAAAACACACCTCCGGTACCGCGGGATTTGTATATGGGAACGGTAAGTAATACTGGCCTGAGCTTACCCAGATCAACAAGGATATTGCCGCTCATCCGCAACCAACGTATTGTAGATGAGCACTACGGTGCCACTGAGCTTATCGAGGACCTTCTAGGCTTCACACAGCTTTACGTTATCCCACTACGCCTGAGGGAAGTGCGACCGACAACCATGGATGCGCCTGAAATAGATGTAAACGCTCCAATAGCCCTATCCGATACAAACGTCTATGAACAAGAAGAAGAAATATTGGAAACGCTGAAAATGTATCCTGAAATTGACATAGAAACGGTGAAAGAAGCTATTCAGCTCATCAAAGAGTATCATGGGCTAGAAAAACGGAAATCGGGCGAACCGTTTTATTTACATCCCATTGCTGTGGCCCAGATACTCTTAAACTACACAAAAGATCAGGACACTGTTATTGCAGCGCTGCTCCACGATACAGTAGAAGATACTTCCCTCTCATTAGCTCAAATAGGAGGCATGTTTAATGAAGCTGTGCAACACATTGTAGATGGAGTAACGCACTTGGAAAGTAATATAAAAACGCAAAAAAGGGTGTCTCTGTCTTCGCACGAGAATATTCAGAAACTATTGGGCGTAGAGGACAACCGCGTACTCTATGTGAAGCTAGCAGACCGACTGCATAACATGCGTACCATCGAGGGTCACCAGTCTTTGGCGAAACAGAAAAAGATCGCAGAAGAGACCTTGCAGTTCTTTGTGCCCATTGCTCGGTACCTCAAGCTACAGCCTATAGAAAAAGAATTACAACAACTTGCTTCTGAGGTACTGAACAAATCATAGTGGGCGCGCATAGGGCGGCGTATCACTTGGTGATCAGCATGGGATGTTATCGCTGCTACCCCACGCTTCCCTCTAAGGTCAAGGCTAGTAGTTTTTGTGCTTCTACAGCAAATTCCATGGGCAGCTTGTTGAGTACTTCTTTGCAGTAGCCATTGACAATCAATGCCACAGCTTCCTCGGTGCTGATACCCCGTTGGTTACAGTAAAACAATTGCTCTTCACCTATCTTGGAGGTGGTGGCTTCATGCTCCACTTGTGCGGTTTTGTTTTTCACATCGATATAGGGAAAAGTATGTGCCCCACACTGGTTGCCCACGAGCAGAGAATCACACTGCGAGAAGTTGCGTGCATTTTCAGCATTGCGTGTTATTTTTACAAGCCCTCGATAACTGTTTTGCCCATGCCCTGCGGAGATGCCCTTGGACACGATCCTACTCTTCGTATTCTTGCCCAAGTGAATCATCTTGGTGCCTGTGTCGGCTTGCTGCTTGTTGTTAGTAATTGCTACTGAGTAAAATTCACCGATCGAATTGTCGCCCATCAGAATGCAGCTAGGGTATTTCCAGGTGATCGCAGCACCTGTTTCTACTTGTGTCCAAGAAATTTTGGCATGATTCCCTGCACAAATGCCTCTTTTTGTGACAAAGTTATAAATGCCTCCCTTGCCTTCTTTATCGCCTGGGTACCAGTTCTGTACCGTAGCATACTTCACCTCTGCGTCTTGTGCAGCGTAGATCTCTACGACTGCTGCGTGCAATTGGTTTTCGTCACGCATAGGGGCTGTGCATCCTTCTAAGTAGCTCACATAAGCACCTTCTTCAGCTACAATCAGCGTGCGCTCAAACTGGCCTGTGTTGGCCGCGTTGATGCGGAAGTAGGTAGAGAGCTCCATAGGACAGCGTACTCCTTTGGGAATATAACAGAAAGAGCCATCGCTAAACACTGCAGCATTGAGTGCAGCAAAATAATTGTCCTGCAGCGGTACTACAGTACCTAAATACTTTCTGATTAGCTCCGGATGTTGCTGTACAGCTTCACTGAAAGAACAAAAAACAATACCCAGTTCTTGCAGCTTTGCTTGGAAGGTAGTTGCTACAGACACGCTGTCCATCACTACATCCATGGCTACGCCGGTCAGGCGTTTTTGTTCTACTATTGAGATACCCAGCTTCTTAAAAGTAGCCAAGAGCTCAGGATCTGCTTCATCAAGGCTGTTCAGTGCAGGCTTTTTTTTGGGTGCTGCATAGTAAATGATGTCCTGATAATCGATAGGCGGGTAATTCACATTAGCCCATTGGGGTGCTTTCATAGTCAGCCAGTACCTGTAAGCCTTGAGCCGCCATGCTAGCATCCAATCGGGTTCATTTTTTTTAGCAGAAATCAGGCAAATGGTGGCCTCGCTCAGTCCCTTGGGGATTACTTCGGTAGCTATGTCACTTTCAAAGCCATACTTATAGCCAGCCGTAATAACTTCTTCTAGTATTTGGTGTTCTTGACTCATACGTCTATGCCTATCTATTCATCCGCAAATATGCTGATGTGTTACAAAAGCCCTGACCAAACCGAGCGAGACAAGGAAGCGGGTACCAGGGATGGTTCTAAACTTAGCGTATTATGTTACGTCTTGTGATTCTGCCGTGAAGTAAAGTTGAAACTGACCGTCCTTTTGTTCAGATCACACGACTTGACTTCTACCTGCACCTGGTCGCCAAGGCGATAAACTTTTTTAGAACGTTTGCCTACCACCTGAAATCCCTTTTCATCTAGTTCATAATAATCGTCTGTCATATCAGCCAAGCGGACCATGCCTTCGCATCGGTTATTGACCAGTTCCACATAAATCCCCCAGTCTGTAACACCACTGATAATGCCTTCTAAGCTTGCTCCTTGAAGTGCCTGCATGAACTCTACTTGTTTGTACCGCACGGAAGCCCGTTCTGCATCTGCTGCTACACGCTCCCGCTCAGAAGCATGCTTACATTTTTCTTCGTAGGACAGTGGGTCAGCGTTGAACTGTCCCTTGAGGTACTGCTTGAGTAACCGGTGTACCATGATATCAGGATATCGCCTGATGGGTGAAGTGAAATGGGTATAATGCTGAAAGGACAACCCGAAGTGTTTCTTGTCTTCACTGGTGTATACGGCCTTGGCCATTGTGCGGATGGCTAACGACTGGATGATATTTGCCTCTTTCGTCTCTGAAGCAGCCTTTAAAATGGTATTCAGAGCACTGGAAATAGATTGTTGTTTGGTAGCTCCCTGATAACCCAATTGTTTGACAAAACCCCAAAAGTCGTTCAATCTGTCTGGATCAGGGCCGTCGTGTGTTCTGTATACAAAGGTCGGTAGGTTTTTGCCCTGCTGCATTTCGGAAACGCGCGTTGCTACCCGCATGTTGGCCAACAGCATAAACTCCTCGACCAGCTTGTGGGTGTCCTGCCATATTTTTGGCACTATGCGCAGTGGCTTCCCTTGTGCATCAAGCTGAAACTTGACTTCTACGGTTTCAAAGCTAATGGCACCCTGTTTGAAGCGTTCAGCGCGTAGCTGTTTGGCCAATTGGTTGAGTATAGTAAGCTCCTCATAAAAATTGCCCTGCTGCTGCGTAATAACCTGCTGGGCTTCTTCATAGGTAAAGCGTTTGTTGGAGTGAATTACGGTTTCTCCTAGCCACTCTTTCTGCACCATGCCCCGATTGTCTAGCTCAAAAACGGCAGAGAAAGTTAGCTTATCCTCCTGAGGGTTCAGTGAGCATAAATCATTAGAAAGCTTTTCTGGTAGCATTGGGATGGTCCTATCTACCAGATAGACAGAGGTTCCCCTCTCCAGTGCCTCATGGTCTAACAGACTCCCTTCTGCCACGTAGTAGCTGGCATCAGCAATGTGGATGCCTACTTCATAGCGTCCATTGGGCAGTATTCTTAAGGAGAGCGCATCGTCAAAATCTTTGGCATCTTCTGGGTCAATGGTCAAGGTAGTTACCGCTCTAAAGTCTTTTCTTCGGGCTATTTCGTGTGCAGGGATGGCGTGCGGGATGGCATTTGCCTCGGCCGTTACTTGAGCGGGGAAATGTGCCGACAAACCAAATTCAGCCATGATAGCATGCATTTCTACCTCGTGTACACCTGCTTGGCCGAGCACTTCTTGGATGACCCCTGTAGGGTTCTTATCTCCATGGGGCCACCCCGTAATTTTTACAATGACTTTGTCATCATGCTTGGCTCCTTTGAGTTCCGCTTCTTTGATAAAGATGTCATAATGCATGCGGCGCCCGTCGGGGATTACAAAGGCATTCTTACCGCAGCGATCCAGGCGGCCCACAATAGGCGCTTTGTTTCGTTCTACAATCTCTACTACTCTGCCCACAGACCGCTTCTTCTCCTGAGCTTGCTGCAGCACTACGACCCTGACAAGGTCTTTATCTAATGCTCCTAACAAATCTTCTTGCTTCACCCAAACATCTTCTTGTTCTTCTTCCTTAGATACGATATAAGCGTAAGCCGGATTTACGTAGTCTACCCGACCTATGACGTAGTGAGGCGTAGCTGGCGTAGGTATATTTTTCTTATTGAGCATGTTTCAAAGATAGTACCTGATTGGTATAGTGAGGTATGTATTGAGAGAATGGTAGACATTGATGAGCAAGCAGCATCCTTCTACTAGTGAGTGCATAGCGGGACAGCCAGTTATTACCACCATTTTTTGCATTTCTAATGCACATTTAGTAGACTTGAAGGACAATGCCTTATTCTAAAAAAGCTATGAAAAAGTTCACTATTATACTGACAGTTCTACTGTTTGCAGCTGTTGGTAATCCTGTATTGGCTAAAAAGTTGCAAAAGACTGAGTTGCAGAAGCAGAAGGCGGAGATCAAAGCGTGGAAGCAACGTAAAGCTGCCATGCAACCTTTGCAACTTAAAGATTTGATTGAAGAGAACCATAGGCTCAAAACTCGGAATCAAAAACTTATAGAAGAAATAAAAGTCACCAAAGAAGTGCTCGAGGAATTAATTGAGTTCAAAACACAAGTAGAGGCCCGAAGAAACGGACCAGGAAGCCCTGGTGAGGGCAATGGAGAGACTAGTAGCCAGGCAGGTGAAAGTCTCTACCTAGCCCAAGGTATGATAGGACCTGATGGGTTTGGTAAAGATGATTGGGCTGTTGACAACAGTGGCCAATTCTACATCAAAGGTGTTGTATTCAAGGTGCAGATAGGTGCCTACAAAAAACGGGATTTAAGCAATGTATTAGAAGGTAAAAAGCTACAAGAAGTGTTCGAACAAGAGCGGTCAAAGGGCATTAATATGTACACTCTTAGACACTTTAGGGACTATCAGAAGGCTAACCAGTTCAAAAAAGAACTAAGGGTTATGGGACTCAAAGATGCTTGGATTGTCGCCTTTAAAGACGGTAAGCGTGTACCTCTCAAAGACGTACTTCAAGAGGTCATCAAGAACAAGAAGAAGTAAGTGCAATAAAATTATACTTTTTATATGCTTTGCGCTGATAAAAGGCCTGCACAAATGCAGGCTTTTATGTGTTATCACAGCTTTAACTTTTTAAAAACTACCGGTTGCTAACTATCTATCTCATCATCGGGTTCATGATCGGCGTACTAAGCGGCTGGTACGTAGCCAATGCCAAGCTCAGTGCCTACAGCCAAGCGTTACAAGCTAAGTTAGAAGGAGCCCAGAAGCAGCTAGAAGAGACCAAGGAAGAGTTTTTCCTAGCTAATCATCGCAACCTGCAACTGGGGCAAGACCTTGCCCGTTTAGAAACAGTTAACCAGCACCTCACAGAAAAACTAGGCGAGCAAAAGCAAGAAGTGGAGGCCATTCAAGAAAAGCTGGCCGTACAGTTCAGAAACTTGGCCAACGATCTTCTTGAAGAAAAGAGCAAAAAATTTACTGATCAAAATAAGGTCAATTTAGAGGGCCTGTTGAAGCCCTTGGGAGAACGCATACAAGAGTTTGAAAAGCAAGTAGTCCAAACCAACAAAGAGAGCCTGGAGCGCAATGTGGCTTTGCGTACAGAGGTAAAAAAGCTTAGTGAACTGAATGCACAGATTACCAAAGAAGCCGAAAACTTGACCAAAGCTATCAAAGGTGATACCAAAAATCAGGGCACCTGGGGAGAGTTTATTTTGGAGAATATCCTTGAAAAATCTGGCCTTATCAAAGACAGAGAGTACCGTGTTCAGGCATCTTTTGTTACCGCAGAAGGCAAGCGCTACCAACCAGATGTGATTATTAAACTGCCCGAAGGCAAGCACATTATTATCGATGCCAAAGTTTCGTTGGTCAACTATGAGCAGTTTTTCAACACTGAACAACCCTCCGAAAGAGCGCTAGCACTCAAGAAGCACATCCAATCGATTCGCAAGCATATCAAAGAGCTTAGTGAGAAAAACTACCAGAACGAGTATGATATCAAGGGATTGGACTTTGTATTGATGTTTGTCCCTATAGAGCCTGCCTTTAGCTTGGCTGTGCAACACGATTTGGAGCTCTTTAATGGAGCGTACGAGAAAAACATTGTGCTAGTTTCACCCACTACCTTGATGGTTACACTGCGTACCATTGCCAATATCTGGAAGCATGAATATCAAAACCACAATGCCCTAGAAATAGCACAACAAGGAGGAGCACTGTACGATAAGTTTGTAGGTTTTGTAGAAGACCTGAAGCACCTAGGCCGGCAGATGGACATTGCTCAAAAAGCCTATGTAGAGGCAATGAAGAAACTACATGAGGGCAAAGGAAATCTGGTAAACAGAGCTCAGAATATTAAAAACTTAGGTGCCAGAACCAGCAAAGTCTTAGACCCAAATTTGGTCGACCGGGCTAATGGCTAGGGAGAAAATGCCTATGAGCAAGTCAATCAATAGTAGACTAGCTCAGGAATGAATCTATGATGAATAGGCATAACGTTCGCTATCTAATTTTGAAAACGGTGATACATGCATAACAAGTCAAGAGTATACGCTACGCTCCATGGCACCATTCCTACAATACGCAATACGTATTTGTATATGCAATACTTAGTCGCAGCACGCTTCAGACATCTATGAATTCTGTGATGCTATGAAAGGCTCTGTTAGCTGTTTGGTACAGGTTGATTTCTTCGGTAGGGTAATGGTTCCACTTTGCTCCTATACAACCGTCTAGCCTAGTCAATAACTGATGTAAATATAGCTGTGCTTCTTTTGGAAGTGTTGTATTCACATTCTCGCGCATCACTTCATGTCGGACAAGGTCCTGTTTTATATGGGCCAATACTACCTCCAAAACGGTGGGTATACTGTAGGTAATATTCAATGAGACGGAGAGCTCTCCTGCTTCGGTTTGATGCCAAACTCCCCTAGGTAGATACAGTACTGAGCCAGGTGCTAAGACTTCATTTTGTGACACAGCAAGATAGTTCTTTGGTGCCTCACCTTGCCAATAGGATTTAAGCTGTGCTGGCATGTGCGGATACTCGTGCAGTTCATAATGCACGGTGGGGCGTGTTGCTTGTTGATTATCTAGTAGGTACCAGGTCTTTGTACCAACCATTTGAAAAACGAAATTGTAATAAGCATCAAAATGAGCAGGTAGTCCGCCACCCCCGGGTGAGAAGTACAAGATTGCTTTGCCTAACGCAGCTTTGGGGAGTGCTAAAGAATCTGCCAAGTATTGGATAACTTTTTTCAATGGAGGAAAAAAGCGCTCAGCAAAGTCAAGTTCCAACGTGGCCCCTAAGTTGTAGTACTCCGAAGCTTTCTGCACAGGCACTAAATAGCGATCACGTAAGCCCTCAGATCGTTCTACACAGATAGAACCAATGACCATGACCATGCCACTAGTATGCTTCAGGGATGTTTGCATGTCTGAAGCTGTATGGAAGCCTGGCAGCGATTTGATAGAGTCAATGTCGCATATAATGTGCTCAAAGTTATGTTTCAGGGTAGGTCTGCACCTATGTTCCTGTTGATCCAAGCATGCGTCCTGCAGACACGCGCTAATCACTTTATCTAGACTATTCATAACTATTACGACTGTATGTAAGTATTTAGGCCATCTTTATATTCTAGCGTATTTTGGGAATCATTGTCTCTAAATTGATTATTATCGTATAAAAATTTACATAAATATAAAATAATATTTTATATTTGAGCATTATGCACCAAAAATATTACGCTATGCAATACTTACACTTTCTGAAGTCAATTAGGGTGAAAACGCTGCTACTTTGGGCGGCCCCTCTGTTCTATTGTTGTCCGTTTGTTGTGTCGGCCAAGCATGCTAAGCAACAATCAAGTCCTCATGATTTTGCTCAACCTGTGCTAGATTATATGCTGATCGATGAAGGATCACATATTCACGTCGATTTTAGTTTTTTCCCACCATCAAGTCGATTCGTAGTCATTACTTCTAAATATTTAGAGGAAGATTTGACAGAAGTGCAAAGAAGTAACATTGACGAGCTAGTAGTGCTTGACAGTGTTGATTATAAAAATGTGCTTAGTGCAGTCAAGAATAACGCGCGGGATTATTCAAGGACTTGTCTCATAGCGATAGACGAGTCACTGGCTCCTATGGTAGCGCATGTTAGAGAAACATTGGGTATTCCCGGTCCTTCTGTACACGAGATACTGCCTTTCTGTGATAAGGTTGAATCTAAAAAACGTCTCAAGCAAAGTACTGTTCATTACCCTAAGTTTATGCCGTTTAATCCTACTGAATTTGTAGCACATCCTGACCAGTATGTACAGCAAGATAGTACGCACATTGGCCTTCCCCTTAATTATCAAGCCCAGAAACTTGGCTGGTGCTCATGGGGTTCGGAAAGTAAGTAACCCTCAAGAATTGAGGTCTTGGTGCGACCAGTATGATGCTTCAACATTAAAAGCCGAGTATGGCATAGAAACATCTTTTGAATTAGAAGAGTACGTAGATCCGCAAACCTCCAATTTTTATCATTGTGATCTTATACTGCGTCATGGGGGTATTGTTTACACACAAGTGTCTCGTTATGCTTATCCATGCTTGGCAGTGACAGAAGGCAAGCCTATTGGGAGTATTACTTTGCCTAAGGACGATAAGCAATTTCTTGATCTGAGTGATGTAGCTGCAGAGGCAATCAAAGCATTCTCCCGGCATGCTCGCGTCCCAGATGGAGTGATGCACATGGAGTTTTTCTACAATGAGGAGAGCCGTCAGGCCATTTTTATTGAATCACAACTGCGCCATCCTGGACTGGAGGTTTGTACAGCATACAAGCAGCATCTGGGCGTCGACTGGGAAGAAATTCATTGGCGGCTGCAGATAGGCCTTCCTATAGACTTATCTCCACACAATAGCCCCGGACCTTATGTGATGTGGATGTATTATCCTACAGAGCATGGCATTATTGATTCTTTGCAATTACCCCAAGTCAAAGGCATGCTGCATAAGGTACAGTATCGTATTGTTTCTGGTAAAAAAACCTACTTGCCTAAAGCACTCACTCTGTGCGATCATTGTGATCGAGTAGCTCTTAGGTTGCTTGTCACACACAAAGATTTCAAGGTGCTTTGGCATGATTTCTGCCGATTAAGTGTGTTCAAACCCTATACGTTAAAGCATGAAAATCATAATGAGTAAGGTTTTAAGTATGCTACATAATAAATGCTTCGTGACAACGTCTGCTACATTGTTTGGACCCAACTAAAATTTGTGACCATGTTAGATCGTGCTGGGTGCATGGCTTGCAAAACAATGTTCGAAACCGAGATACCTTGGCTTAATCCGGTACTCGCTCAGCACATAGTCAGGCGGTTTTTGTCTTCGGGGAGTACGCCCAAGACCATGATTGATATGGGAATGGGGCCCGGGTATCTTGTCAAAGAACTGGCAGCAGTAACCAACGCACGCCTTATAGGCGTGGATTGTAATCCGATCATGTTAGAACTTACCCAAGCGCTGTTGGCAACACATGAAATACCCAATGAACGTGTTACACTGTGCCTTGATGATGTCCATCATCTTTCATTTCCGGACAACTTTGCTGATTTAATTGTTTCTTTTGGATGTGTGCATCATTGGCATGATCCTGTTCTGGGCGTAAGGCAGTGTATGAGAGTGCTGAAACCGTCGGGAACCTTATTTTTTATAGATGCGTTGCCCATTACAGATGCAATTATACAGCATCTAGAAGAGCAAATTAAAGACCAAGAAGTCTTGTGGATTCTGAAAAAAGCTGCTCTAGAAGGACTTAGCAGAGGTCGTGTCAAAGATATTTTCACGTCGGCGGGAGTCCATGACGTACACGTAGGTTACGCTCAATTTGACCATGAGGATTTCCTGATGTGTATGGATATACTTTCAGAGCATCAGTTTATAGGCAAATATGAACCAAGTAAACAATTTTTCTCTAGCTGGGAGGTTGTCATCAACAAATAGATTACATTAACTATTGACAAATAATACATAAATGACTAGTATTGACACTATGTTGTGTCGGCCATTTCGGCACATCGTTGTTAATGTTTCACTTTAAAATGTTTATTAATTATGAAATACATTCAATACACTACACCTAAGGTGGTGAATCTTTCCAGAGCTACTATTGTTGGTGGTCACTAAACCTTGATAAAGGGCCGTATGCATATACTGCCCTTTATTTTTTAAACGAAATTGCATAATGTACCATATCAGTGCTGACACTATTCCTCGCCTAAAGCCAAATTGTAAGTGGCGTGAATACCTTAAAGGTATCGTTATAGAACCAGAACTCGCCTTGAATGAAACTGCCGCTGTTATTTTTCGCTTGATTGATGGTAAGAGGTCGCTTACGGAAATCAGTCTAGAGGCCTCAAAGTACTATAAGGATATCACCGTAGCGCAAGTCTTAAAAGATGCCATGAGTTTGGTGGAGCGGTTACAAGAAGAAGCAGTCGTCACTTTTGTTTAAGTCTGTTGCGTGCCACAAAACTGTGCTACACATAATGTTTATCTCAAAGCATAAAGAAACTGACCGAACCGCATCCTGGATAAACTCGTTAGTGGGCAATTCGGTACCTACTATTGCCATGGCAAAGTCTTGTGGATGGTCCATAATCGATCTTGCAAATTGGAGTGTCGAGCAGTATTGCGCTAAAGGGTATCACGATGTATGGATCAGTAAGCATGGTAAGGCAAATGCCAATGTATATGCTGATTTCTTTGTGCAGAGCCGCAGGCATGTGTCTGAGCACGATAGCATTGTACGAAGATCGAATACACAGATTACGATTATTTCTACACCCCTATACTTAAGAAACCCGCCAGAAGCGCTGTTCTTTTTCGAGGTCGATCTTGAGGAGCTATGTGCGTATTTTGCTACCCTTGCGGTAAGGCATGCTGAACTGCTGGGCGTGAGAGTACACATTTTGTACAATAAAAACAATGAGGTAGCTACTATAGCGCCATCATCTGAATAGCAAAATGGCCGCTATATGCCCTATTACCACGCATACGCACTACTACGCGGGCTAGCCCTCGGTTTATGCATCCCAGTTCATGAGCTTTTTCTTTGTGAAAACGGTTGTCCGATGCTTCACATAGGGCTGCTGGGCACTGTCATGGAATCCTGTAAACTTGTTTGTGAGCTACCCACTGGGAAGATCACAGCGGCATACGGTGCTAGATACAGCTTGATTTGGGCGAGTGTGCTAGCCGTGATTTGTTGGACAGGATATTTCGTATCAAATGGCCAGCTTGTCTTTTACTATGCTTGTGCGTTGTTGATGGGTGCTTCAGAGGCATTTTTGACGGGAAGCATGGAAACATGGATTATCCAGCAGGTACCTCGTACACATGCCACACAAACGATGCTTACCAATAGTCGGATCACGATTGCATCATGTGTCCTGTCCGGTGGGGGTAGTGGCTGGTTGTACAAGCAGAGTGTGGCTAGCTACTTCGCCTGCATCATCTTCGTTCATATTTTAAACGTGTTCTTGCCACTGATGGCTAAGAATAGTCCAGCAATGCCTCACATAAGTTCTAAGTCAGATAACCAGGTCTCTATCTTGGCATCTGTGCGCTACATAGGCAAGCAAAAGCGTCTCATGCGTATTGTAGTTACAGGATTTTTTGTTACGATGGCATGCGATATGATGATGCGTTATTACCAACCTTTACTGTGGGAGCGAGCCATTGACGTTACCTATTCGGGGGTAGTATTCACAACAGCAGCGATTGTAGCGTGGTTCACGATTGGCCTAATATCCCGGTATAAAAATAGGGTACTTAATTATCCATTTGCTGTATTGGGCGGACTGGATGCCTTAGGTGCGGGCATTTGTATACTACTCACCACACGAGTAGGGCATTGGTCTACAATTACCCTGCTTGCAGTGTTGTTGTCTATAGAAGATATCCGATCGCCACTGATTAAAAGCTTAGTATCACAGCATAACACCCATGTTGCTCATACAGCTATAATTTTATCGGTATGTGCTACGGTGGAGTCTGCGGCTGAGATATTGGCAGGTGCAATACTGGGGTGGGTAGTCGAAGTAAAGGGCTTAAATACAGGCTTTTTGGTTAGTGCTATGTTGTTTGCATGTGCTGCTGGGATTGGTTTGTTTTCTTGCAACTATCGTTCGTCGTGACAACATAATCATGGCTGCATTGTACCGCTTAGAGACCCTTGAGAATATCTAATAACCTTATGGTCTTGCAGCACATATTGTGCTCCCTTGACTTTTGTAAGTATGTTCCTTATTGCTATGTGTGGCTTCATTGGAATCGCTGGTATTCAACCAAAGAATGCACAGATTGACTTAAAGCGAGCAAGTGAGTTGCTCATACCGAGAGGGCCTGACGATTTTACGCAATATGAAAGCAATGACTTTGCTTTGTGTTTCCGCCGTTTAGCCATCGTAGGAGGGCCAAATGGACGCCAGCCGTTTGTAGATGCTGACAACCAACTTGTGGTTGCAGTCAACGGTGAAATCTACAACCATCAGCAGCTTCGAACACAAAAGTTGCGCGGTGTTAGGTTCTCCACACATTCAGACTGTGAAGTGGTGCTTCATCTTTACAAAAGATACGGCCTTGCGTTGGTAGATCATATAAGGGGTATGTATAGCATAGTGCTCTATGATGCAGTAAAGCGTATGGTCTACTTGATCCGCGATCGCTTCGGTATTAAGCCCATGTATTATGTCCATAAGGGAGATGCACTGTACTTTAGTACAGAGATTAAACCACTCATGAGGATTCCCTCACTGGCTGTACGTTTCGCACCAGAGCAAGCGATTCTACATCCGTGGCTAGCAGGTTACCCTTCGTACAACCCGTACGGGCTTCAATCGTTCTTTCAGAATGTGGAATATCTGGCCGGTGGCACCCTACTTGCATTGGATCTGTTTACCCTACAGACCCATATTCAACAATATTGGCAAGCATACGGCAGCCATAGTACACATCATGAACATAGCACCCCCTTATCTTCATCGGACTATTTGTACAATTACAAAGCAGCGCTGAAATCGGCAGTCAAAGAGGAGTGTCCCCCTGGGTTGCCGATAGGTCTGTTTCTAAGTGGAGGTATAGACGCGGGGGTACTAGCAAGTTTAGCCTCAAGAAAGAGTCACATTACTGCATTTACTATTCAAGCAGCTAGCTTCGAACAGAATGGAGAACTGGCGCAGGCCAGAAAAGTTGCTGCGCAATTCGGTATTCCACTGCATGAGGTGTCTGTAGAGAAGGGCGTAAAAGATTTTAGTATATCCCAATGGATCGACCTAGTACACACATGCGAAAGCCCCTTCACTAGTCCTGAGCAAATCTACAAACTAAGCATTTATGCATTTTCGAAACGTTTTTTTCCGCAACTCAAAGTCTTCGTATCTGGGCAAGGTAGTGATGAGCTCAATGGCGGCTACACCACGCAATATACCCAAGGTACTGAAGATGGATGGATGCTGTTTCTTATGGCATTGAATCAGTTGGAGGAAAATACCCGTACATGGGATGTTCAAAAGTTGCTTGCCTGGTGGAATAAAGATTGTCAAGCATATCCCTTGATCGATGGTAGCATCGCTGATCACTGCGGGCATCTGTGTGGCAAGTACAACTTCCATAAGTTGCCATGGATCAACTTTGTGCGGAATAAAGTTTGGGACCTTCAAACCTACAATCTGTGGCACGAAGATCGCTTGGCAGCAGCAGTAGGTGCCGAGAATCGTGTTCCATTTCTTAATAATCTTGTGACCGATGCTGTTTTTTCGGTACCTCAACATATTTGGGAATCTATGTTTTTCAACAAGCAAATATTGAGAAGTGCCTTTCAAGATGAAATAGGTCGCGAACTTTCAGAACGACCCAAAGTGCCCCTCTACTATGGAGCAGGAGAAGTCCATACGGCTACTATGATGTTACAACTGATCACAAGCAATGACTACGCGTTGCTTGATTATGCTTTTCCGTCTCGTGATGCATGTCCCTGGATAGACAAAGATCACCTCATGGCCTACGTCAAAAATGCATATAAAAACCGTTCAAAAGCCCACTGGGAAAAAGTGGTGCGTTTGGTGAACATTGGTATTCTATCTCGTATGCACCAGGTTTTTGGATAACCATAAGTCTAAGCGAGGAATATAGTAGTTGGTATTGCAACAAAGAATACTGTATTCATCTGCTTTAGGATCATCCGAAATAGCGTAACTTGCGTGTACTGCCATAAGCCTAGCAATGCTTTTCCTTAAAAAACAAGTCATTGATGCACTTCGCACTGTAGAAGACCCTGATTTAAAGCAAGATTTAGTCACACTGGGCATGATTCAAGACCTGGGTGTAAATCAGAAGCAAGTGACCTTCACGCTGGTCCTTACTACCCCTGCTTGCCCCCTCCAAGAAATTCTAAAAAAAGCTTGCATAGAGGCCATTTATGCAAAAGTAGCTGCAGACTTAGAGATAACCATCCAGCTGGATACGCAAGTGACCTCTACCAGGACCCATGATCCAGTACTGCCGCAGGTAAAGAACATCATTGCTATTGCCTCGGGCAAAGGGGGAGTAGGGAAATCTACCGTAGCTGTGAATGTAGCCGTGGCTTTGGCGAAGTGTGGAGCTCAGGTAGGCTTGCTGGATGCAGACATTTTTGGTCCTTCTATTCCTACTATGCTGGGCTGTGAACAGGAAAAGCCTCAGGTCATGCACCAGGCTGGTAAAAACTACCTTGTGCCTTTAGAAAAGCATGGCATTAAGCTACTCTCCATGGGCTTGCTAGCACCAGCTGATGAGGCCATGGTGTGGCGGGGACCTATGGCTAGCAAAGCCCTAAGACAACTGCTAGGCGATACATTTTGGGGTGTACTAGACTACCTACTCATTGACTTGCCGCCAGGCACGAGCGACATCCACCTTACACTTGTACAAGCCGTACCTGTAACAGGAGCAGTGATCGTCACCACGCCACAGAAAATAGCTTTAGTTGATGCCACCAAGGCCTTGGAAATGTTTCAAAAGCAAGGCATTGATGTTCCCATACTCGGTGTGGTGGAGAACATGGCTTACTTTACAGCCCCAGAACTACCCAACAGCAAGTACTATCTTTTTGGCCAAGAGGGGGGCAAGGAATTTGCAGCGCAGCACAAGCTGCCTTTTTTAGGCCAGATACCTTTGGTGCAGCGCATACGTGAAGGGGGAGATGCAGGCATTCCAGTTGTTTTGCAAGAAAATGCTGGGGCATTTGATAACATAGCTGCCGCCCTGGCGCAACAAGTAGCCATCCGCAATGCTCGGTTAGCACCCACACAAACTGTAGAAAGAACAAGGTAGGGCTAAGCGTGATAAGTGATGAATGATGCATTGTAATGTCTGTGAATTACATGCGGCGTACTAGCCTTCTTTTTATGCATGGGCGCATATGTCTAACATTAACCCAATGAGCATCACGTAACCACTAGTCATGATGAAAGTCGGTATTTTTTTTGGAGGGCCCTCGAGAGAACGGGAGATTTCTTTTGCAGGAGGTCGCACAGTGTATGACAACCTAGACAAATCCCTTTTTGAGCCTGTTCCTATCTTTGTAGATAGTTTGGGCAACTTTATTCTCCTTCAGTGGCAATACCTCTACAAGGGCTCTATCCGTGATTTTTATCCGCCCAATGATTTAATCCCTGCAAGTAGTTTCTCAGTCTATATAGAGTCATTAGGCGCTTTAGCAGAGGATCAACTGGCACAATTGATTAGTCGTGTAGGACAACGCATTGTCCCTGACCGATTTTCTAAATTATTTGACGTTGCTTTTCTCGCTTTACATGGCCCCTATGGCGAAGATGGTTCCTTACAGGGACTTTTGGAATGGTATCAGATTCCCTATACTGGTACAGGTATCTTGGGAGCTGCTTTGGGTATTGACAAGGTGGTACAGAAGCAGATCATGCAGCAAGCAGGCTTTGCCGTGCCACGTCACAAAGTACTGACCAAGCGCACGTGGCAGGCGGCAACAGACAAGGCAGTGCTCTTCAAAGAGATCGTATCCTGGGTGGGCCTTCCTATGGTCGTCAAAAGTCCTCGTCAAGGTTCCTCCATTGGTGTATCTATTATTAGGGAGCGTGCGGTCGATCAGTTTATAGAAGCTGTCAATCGCAGCTTATTTATTCAGGAAGTAAGCGCAGCTACCTGGCAATCCCTAACACCAGAAGCCAAGCAGCAATGGATGGCTTCGCTCATTGACTTGCGAGAAGGCATTGGCCTGCCTGTAGCTATTGAGGGGTACGTTATTGACCACCCTACTGCCCTGCTTCAATACTTAGACCATCATTTTAGCGCCAGCCGTGCACCTATTCAACTCAACAGTCTTCAGGGTGAGGAAGCGGTTTTGTTAGAAGCCTATATAGTAGGTAGAGAATTCTCCTGCATTGTTTTAGAGGAAATCCCAGGTCAGCCTGTTGCCTTACCTCCTACAGAGATGATAAAAGGAAATATGCACTTTGATTATCGGGCTAAGTACCTCCCAGGCATGGTGCGCAAGGAGACGCCTATGCAATTGCCAGCTGTACACCTACATGCTATCAGAAAAGCTTGTACAGTCCTTTTTAAAACCTTTTGCTTTCAGGTATACGCTCGTATAGATGGATTTTTTACGCCTAATCACCAAGTCTATCTCAATGACCCCAACACAACTGCAGGAATGAACCCTGCTTCTTTTCTATTTCACCAGGCAGCCGAAGTGGGCCTGAATCCTACCCAACTACTTACTTTCTTAATCCGAACTTCGCTGGCTGTCAGGATGCGCACCACCAAGCGAGTTGCGTCACAGTTATTGGATAACCTTGATCAGCACAAAACCGGCAGCGACCAAGAGACGACTACAAAGTTACGTGTGGGTGTCATTATGGGCGGCTTTTCAGCCGAGCGCCATATCTCTGTAGAAAGTGGTAGAAATATCTTCGAAAAACTAGTTTCTTCTACGGAGTATACACCTGTCCCCCTTTTCTTGTCTGGAACCCCCGAACAGCAACGGCTCTTTGTGCTGCCTATCAATATCCTGCTCAAAGACAATGCTGACGATATCCATGAGAAGCTCTTGCGTCCTACAACCTCTCAGTACCAGGCCCTCATGGAACCCATTCAGAAAGAAGCTTCTGCGATCATGCGCCAGTATGCTGGTGTGCAAAGCTTGCAGCCTGAGGAGCTTGTCTACGAGGAGCTAGGCCAACGCATTGACTTTGTATTTATTGCCCTGCATGGCCGTCCTGGAGAAGATGGGGTCTTACAGGCGATTTTATCACAGCAGGGTATTCCTTACAACGGATCAGGTATTCAAAGTGCACAATTAACGATTGACAAGTTGAAGACTAACCAATTTCTATGTTCGAAAGGCGTACACGTGGCTGATCAGGTGCTGATGCCCCAGGCAATATGGGAGCAAGACACCGCGGCTGCCATTCTTACCCTAGAAGCCCAATTCAGTTACCCTTTTATTGCTAAGCCTGTCGATGAGGGTTGTAGTGCTGCTGTCATCAAAATCCAGAACCGGGCCATGCTTATTGCCTATGCCTTAGCTACTTTTAGAACTACAGCAAGCTTGTCTGCTACTCACGTGCAAACCCTTGGACTTCAGCCTAGCTATGAATTTCCACAAAAGCCGTGTTTCTTAGTGGAAGCGCTGGTGGAACAGGGGGATGCAGCACATTTTCTGGAGATTACTGGTGGATTGCTAACCCACCTGGATGAACGAGGCCACAGAACCTATGAAATATTTTCTCCCTCAGAAGTCTTGTCTATTGGAGAGGTACTTTCTCTGGAAGAAAAATTTTTGGCAGGAGAGGGTCAAAACATCACGCCAGCACGCTTCCATCCAAACCCTGCCATCAACCAGCAAGTGGCTGACCGGGTGAGGAAAGACCTAGAAAAAGTGGCCCAACTCCTGGACCTAGAAGGGTATGCCCGTATTGATGCTTTTGTCAAGATTTACAACCCCATCCATGTTGAAACCTGGATCATTGAAGTCAATGCACTGCCTGCGATGACACCTGCTACCTGTATTTTCCACCAGTGCGCACTGCATGGCTACACGCCCCTTGCGTTTATACAGAATATCATTCAGTATGGTCTCCAAAAGCACACCCCACAATAGGACTATGAAACTCAACAGGCCTTTTCTTAAGCTCATTGTGCTACACCTCAGTCTAATGGCAGTGGTGGGAAGCTGTGTTTTGTTCTTGTTTTTTAATTTCCTGTTGCCAGTCTTGACCCACCATGGTCAGTTTATCACTGTACCTAATTTACAAGGTATTTCCCTAGAAGAAGTAGATGCCTATTTGGCTCAGCGAAACTTGCGTTTTGAAGTCACCGAAGAATTTTCCTATGAACCTGACTATCCTCCCATGACCGTCCTACAGCAATACCCCAAAGCAGGTGCACGTGTTAAAGAAGGAAGAAAGATTTACCTGACGCTCAACACTAAAACGCCCCCCAAGGTCAAGATGCCTGACCTTGTAGATGGTTCTGTCAGAAACGCTCATGTGCGCTTAAAAAGCCACGGATTATTGCTGGGTGCCATCAAATACGTACCAGACATTGCTCAAAATGCCGTACTTGAGCAGTGGCACCAGGGTAGGGAGATAGCGACCGGAACTTTGATTGCTCAAGGTGCCAGAATTGATCTGGTAGTAGGGGCTGGGCTAGGTAACCAGATGGTTGAAGTACCCCAAGTAGTAGGCATGAAGCTAGCAGACGCCAAGCCTGTGCTACTAAGCGTTGGCATACAAGCAGGTAACATTTCCTACGAATCTGCTACTGATCAAGCACCTGGCACGATTTTAAGGCAACACCCTGATGCTGGACAACAGGTGAGAATTGGCGATAATGTTGACGTATGGCTGGCAGCACGCCAAGAAGAAGAGACAGTTATACCTGATGCTCCGATGTTGCCAGAGAATTAAAATGAGTGTACCAATTGAGACGCGTGTAAGCCCCAAGGACTCGATCAACCCATTGCTATGTACTTGGTGAGGGCCACAAAATCTGTCACTGTAAGTTGTTCTGCTCTTTTTGCCAATAGGAGGGGGGGCTGTTTCGTTGCGGGAAGTAATGGCTTTAACGCATTGCGTAAAGTCTTTCTGCGCTGTTGAAAGCCTGCTTTGACCACTCTGAAGAAAAGTTTCTCATCAACATCGAGCTGTAGTGTGCTATTTCTTCGCAAGCGTATCACAGCAGATTGTACCTTAGAGGCAGGAGAAAATACCTGCGGCCCTACAGCAAAGAGATACTCGAGGTCGTAAAAAGCTTGTAGCAAAACACTAAGAATACCATATACCTTACTTCCAGATTTGGCAGTGAGGCGTTCTGCTACTTCTTTCTGAATCATGCCTACTACTTCATAAACTTGCTGCCGGTGTTCCAAGACCTTGAAAAATATTTGTGAGGAAATGTTATAAGGAAAATTACCGATAATGGCTACAGGTCCATGGTGCAATCGGGTGAGTGCTAGCTTGAGAAAATCAGCCGCAATGATGCGATTCCGCAATGTGGGATAGGTTTGTTTTAGGTAAGACACCAGATCAGGATCCACTTCTACTAGGTATAGGTCAAGGTCCTTTTGCTGTACCAATAGCTCAGTCAAAATCCCTGTGCCAGGCCCTACCTCCACAATTGTACGGGGTTCTTTACTTAAAGCACTGACAATCTTATGAGCAATGTTTTTGTCTCGGAGGAAGTGCTGCCCCAAACATTTTTTTGCAATCAATCGAGTCATTGGGTGAGGTACTATTCTTTTTCATCTATCTAAAGTGACATTATATGCTACGTAAAACTTGCCCTAGTGATATTATCAGCGAGCGATTTTCAGTAATAACAGCCCCTATTATAAAATGCAAGAAAGAAAACAAGACTTCGCAAGGTAGCACTCTATGATGCATTCTGTACCATCCTATACTTATTGAAAAGTGGATGTTAGTGGAGGATGTTCCTCAGTGCTTTTCTACAATGGAAAAATGTATATACTTAACTTCAGGATATAGAGTAAAAAAACAGGAAGACAAAGAAATAAGCTTTCTAGAAGAAGCCTTAAAAAAAATTAGTTACGGAGGTTCGTTGAAAGGATGGGCGTTCATCTCAAACAAGTTTTTGCATACTTGATTCACAAAGTGTCAAAAGCGGTGATAAAGCCGTGCATCAAGGTTATGATGTTGGCAAAAAAGTGAGTGGCATTAAAAGACATACCTTTGTTGTCAACAAAGGCTTGAACCATACTACCCATGTGGCGACGGCCAACGTAACAGATAGAACAGCAGGCCTAGAAGCGCTCATGTATAACCGGTATGAGTTAAAAGAAGCAAAAAATGTGCTAGTGCATGGGGGTTATAATGGAGCTAATTTTTCTAAGAAGGTACACTCCCTACTAGGCGCCTGCGGCACTGTTGCTAAAAGACATGGACTACACAAGTTCATTTTAATGCCCCCAAGATGGGTAGCAGAACATTCGTTGGCGCAGTTAGATAAATTCCGGCGTTGATGGAAAACCTGCGAAAGAAAGCTGAATACAGGCTTATAAAGATATTAGACAGACTCTAAGAAGAAGTTCGAATCTTTCTGGAGGCTAACTCCAAGAGCATGTCGTACTGCTTCGCATCTAAATCATTGGTGAAGTAGTGAGCAGGATTTATTTTCTTTCTGTTTTTTACTACTTCATAGTGTAAGTGGGGAGCTGTAGATGCACCAGTATTACCTACATAGCCTATACACTGCCCTCTTGCTACTTTTTGTCCAGGTTTTACTTTGAAATCCTGCATGTGGCAGTACTTGGTTAAGAACCCATAGCCATGGTCAATCTCAACTTGGTTGCCATACCCTCCGAAGCTTCTTTTGGTTAGCTTCACAACACCGTTGCCGGTAGCATAAATAGGAGTTCCTCTGGGAGCAACAAAGTCTACACCTTCATGCATCCTGGGAATTTTGTGAATAGGGTGGAGGCGCATACCAAAAGGGGATGACAAGTATTTTAAGTCTTTGTTAGAAAGAGGTTGAATAGCGGGTAGCGCAGCCAGTCTCTTCTCGTTTTCTTGTGCTAGCTTCTGAATCTCATCATATGATTTGGACTGGATGTGCAACTGTCGTTTAAGCTGGTCTACTTTTTGAACGGTAGTCGCAATCAATTCATTCTTGTCAATTAGGTCTTGGTAACGATCTGTATCATTCATGCCCACTTTTCTTACAGGATAGGGAATAGGCTCTATTTCTAAGATCATGCGATAGAGACTATGATCCTGGTCTTGCAGGTAGGCCAGTACTTCATTGCTTTTTTCTACTTCTTGTTGGAGTTGGTCGTAGTGGAATCGAAGTCGAGAATTTTCTTGTCTGAGCCAGGCTTCTTGAGGGGAGCCAAAGTAAGTAGTGTACCCCCAGAAAATTCCGATAGCAATCACCAAAGAGACAGTCAGAAAACCCAATAAGTCAAAAAAAACATCCCATTTTGAAGTCTTTATTCTTTCGTAACTGCAGGTCTCCGTATTGTAATAGTACTTTATTCGTGCCATGTTACGAGTAGATAGCCTGAATTGTCGTAGATTTGCTTTTTATTTGTAAATACGCCCGCAAGATAAGCAGTAATTTTCTTGAATTCCAAGTTTAGACTCGTGGAAAAATCTTTGAAACCTCCCGTAAAATGAAAGCAGAAGAGGCCAGGAAGCGGTTTATACAATTTTTTGAACAAAGGGGCCATAAGCACGTGGCTGCTGTACCTATTGTGAACAAGGAGGATGCTACTCTGATGTTCACTAATGCTGGCATGAACCAGTTCAAAGATTTTTTTCTGGACCATCATAAAGCTCCCTACCAACGGGCTATTAGCACTCAGCCTTGCCTGCGGGTATCGGGTAAGCACAACGACTTGGAGGAGGTGGGCACGGATACGTATCACCACACGATGTTTGAGATGCTGGGCAACTGGTCTTTTGGGGATTATTTCAAGGAAAAAGCAATTCAGTGGGCCTGGGAATTACTGACTACAGTGTATCAACTGCCTCACGAGAGGCTGTATGTGACCATTTTTGGAGGAGATCAACAAGACCAGCTGGGACCCGATGAGGAGGCTAGGGCCATTTGGGAGCAGTACATAGCAGCTGAGCAAATTTTGTCGTTTGCCAAGCAGGACAACTTTTGGGAGATGGGCGATACCGGTCCTTGTGGTCCTTGTACAGAGATTCATATAGATATTAGACCAGAGGCAGCGCGGCAGCAAGTGCCGGGTCAGGCACTTGTGAATAAGGGCCATCCGCAGGTGATTGAACTGTGGAATTTGGTATTTATGCAGTACAACCGCCTGACTACGGGCCGACTTGAGCATCTGCCTGCCAAACATGTGGATACGGGCATGGGACTGGAGCGGTTGGTCATGGTGCTTCAAGCCAAAGACTCTAGTTACGACACAGATCTTTTTGTGCCGCTTATAGAGGCTACTGCTACTGCAGCGGGCCAGGTGTACGGACGAGAGGGAGCAATTGACACGGCTATTAGGGTGGTAGTGGACCACCTCCGTGCAATAACTTTTGCCATTGCAGATGGGCAGCCCCCTTCGAATGTAAAGGCAGGCTATGTAATCAGGAGAATGCTGAGGAGGGCAGTTCGCTATGGCTATACATACCTGGGCTTTGAGGTACCTTTTATGTACCATTTAGTAGGAGTGCTGGCCCAACAGTTGCGATCAGTATATCCGCACTTGCGGCAGCAACAAGGCCACATTGAAAAAACTGTCAAGGAGGAAGAAGCAGCATTTCTCAGAACCTTGACTACGGGCTTGCAAAAGCTAGATCAAATGGGTCAGTCACTACGAGGAAAGTCTGCTGTAATTGATGGCGCCACAGTCTTTGAACTGTACGATACATATGGCTTTCCTTTGGATCTGACGATGCTCATCGCAAAAGAGCATGGCTTAATGGTGGATGAAGCGGGATTTTCTCAAGCATTGCAGGCCCAGCGCCGACGTTCTAGGCAAGCGGCTGTGGTAGAACAAGGCGACTGGATGATGGTGATGGAGGGGGCTTCTCCCTCTTTTCTAGGCTATGATCAGCTGGAAGCCAAAGCCCGAATCATCAAATATCGTACAGTCAAAACGCACGACAAGCAAGTATATCAGGTGGTTCTAGACCAAACGCCTTTTTATCCAGCAGGGGGTGGCCAAGTGGGCGATACAGGACGGTTGGAAGCAGTAGGAGAGATGATCGCCGTGCTCGATACTCAAAAAGAAAATGACCTCATCGTCCATTATGTGGACCATCTTCCTTCATCGGTTACAGTCCCTCTACAGGCTATAGTGGACCAGGAAAGGCGCGTGCTGACTGCCAATAACCACACAGCTACGCACCTTTTGCATGCTGCCCTGAGGCAGGTTTTGGGCCCTCATGTGGAGCAGCGGGGCTCTTTCGTAAATGATCAGTTGCTGAGGTTCGACTTTTCACACCCTACCAACCTGAGTCCTCAAGAGCTTACACAAATTGAAGGTGCTGTGAACCAAAAGATTAGAGACAACATTGTCCTACAAGAACAGCGCCATGTATCCTTGTCAGCCGCCAAAGCCATGGGTGCTGCAGCACTTTTTGGCGAGAAGTATGGCGAGCACGTACGTGTGATTACGTTTGATCCTTCCTTTTCTATAGAGCTGTGTGGTGGCACCCATGTGCCTGCTACAGGACAGCTGGGCTTTTTCAAGATTACGGCCATTGCTGCGGTGGCTGCTGGTGTGCGTAGGATAGAGGCGGTGACGGCAGTAGCTGCTGAACGCTTGGTCCACCACCAGCTGACCCTGCTTGGTACCCTCCAAGCATTGCTCAAGCATCCCAAAGACCTCACAAAAGCAGTCCAACAATTATTGGAAGAGAAGGCTGTACTAAGCAAGAAATTGGCCACCTACGAAGCCGTACAAGTTCAAACCATTACTGGTCAGTTGCGTAGCAACCTCAAAAAGACCCATGGTATTCACACCATGATTGCTCAGGTAGAGCTGCCGCAAGTAGCCGCCCTCAAGCAGGTAGCATTGGCTTTGCAAGAGGTAAGGGAACCCTGCTTTGTAGTACTGGCTGCTGTTGTGGAGCAAAAACCACATATTGTAGTAGCCCTTTCTAAAGATTTGGCTCAGCGGTGGCCACAAAATGCTCAGGACATTGCCAAAAAATTGGCAATATTAATTCAGGGGGGGGGGGGGGG
>Ga0316607_1000021_pt1 | contig 63361 bp, 62 predicted proteins | sample MIS2016062E_MG_FD_207674 | JGI IMG/M metagenome (GOLD analysis project Ga0316607, IMG submission 207674) | Microbial mat bacterial communities from Middle Island sinkhole, Lake Huron, Michigan, United States - MIS.2016.062E | ecosystem: Environmental > Aquatic > Freshwater > Lake > Sediment...
GTCAGAATTTATTTGAATGAATATTTTCCATTGAATATGTTTCAAATTAATTCTTCTGACTATCAGCGTGCTTATCAGTAGCCCATGCATCTATGTATGGGAAACTGGACATTTCTGAAAAACCCTTACTGTTATTATTTTGTTTGAGCGTTGTTTTATTCACAAATTTGCAACCAAAACGAACCGCCATGTCTTTCTACATTCTCTAAATTTTTATGATTCCAAATTGGATCTAATATTTTATTTAATTCCTTATCTTCTGAAATAAAATAATTGGGCAACAGTGTTTTAAATTTCTTAGGATTTGCCAACAAATACATAGCCAAGCCATATTGCTCAGAATAAAATCTATCGCACATGAATTGAGGATAATCATAAGGCAGATAAATGTCATGTATATGCACAATTACACCTTTTTTTAGCTTGGGTAAAATCTCAAGATAGAAAACCATAGAATCGGAATTTGGCAATATTCTATGCGAATTGTCAACAAACAGAATATCATTTTCATTGAGCTTGTCAAGTATATCAAAATCAATAGCTTCAAAAGGTTTTCTGATAACAATATTGGCTAAATTATCAATCTCGGCTCTTGGCATTGGATCAATGGAAGTTATCTCCGTATTGAGTTTTTGTTCTTGAATTGCTTTGTAAGCAACCTTTGTAGAGTTGCCCGAACCAATTTCTATATATTTTTTGGGTTTATACATAGAAAGCATTGTGTAGATTCCAATGATGTCTAATCCCGGCAAAAATCCATTATTCCACACAGGTTTTGTTGGGTCGCTTTCGTTTTTCGAATCTTTTATCTCACAAATTAAATCCTTATATGTAAGACCATTTTCCAAAATTCTTTTGTATTCTTCTTTATTCAAATTTATAATGGTATTCAATTCCTTGTGAGGCGGCAATCCAAAACCATATCTTGGTTTGAATTCTACCTTATAATCTAAAAATAAGTTTTGAAATTTAGGACTTAAAAACCTGTAAATATTTTTAATGATGTTCATTTTAATTTGTTTTGTTAAAATTAATTAGTGACGATAAATTTTCCGGCAAAGATGACTATGCGAAATAATTTTTCAATTATTTATTCTGGCGGAGAAAGAGGGATTCGAACCCCCGGTACCGCAAGCGGTACAACAGATTTCGAGTCTGCCCCATTCGACCACTCTGGCATTTCTCCTCGAATTAACAAGCGCAAATTTAAATAAAAAAAATTCAATTCAAAAGACCTGACATTTATCGATCCAAATTTTATATTTTTGTCTTTTATTCAAATATGCCTTTATGAAGATTCTTGTTCATCTGGGTCGATATTATTCATTTATCGGCAAAGTATTTTCCAAGCCCGAAAAACCCAAGGTTTTTTTTAAGCAAATTTTCGTTGAAATAGATAAACTGGGGATCAATTCTTTAGGGATTGTGCTTGTAATTTCTACTTTCATGGGGGCGGTTATCACTTTGCAGTCGGCTTATAATTTAGAAAATCCATTGATACCTAAATATTTAATAGGTTTAACAGCCCGCGACAGCATGATGCTGGAGTTTTCTTCAACAATGGTCGGTTTGATATTGGCCGGGAAAGTTGGTTCAAACATCGCCTCCGAAATTGGAACTATGCGCGTTACAGAGCAAATAGATGCCCTCGATATAATGGGAATTAATTCTGCAAGCTTCTTAGTTCTACCCAAGGTTGTGGCTTTCATGTTTGTAAATCCCTTTTTGACCATCATTAGTATGTTCATGGGCATTTTGGGTGGTTGGGTCGCCTCGGTTGCCACTGCTTGTGTACCTCCCTCAGACTATATCTATGGAATTCATTATTACTTCATTCCATTCTATATTTACTACTCGCTCATTAAAGTTGTAATTTTTGCATTCATCATCACCACAGTTTCAGCTTATCAGGGATTTTACACCAACGGCGGCGCTCTTGAGGTGGGAAAAGCAAGTACACGAGGGGTTGTTTACAGCAGTATTATGATTCTGCTTTTTAATGTAATTTTAACCCAAATGTTACTTGCATGATCGAACTTCGTAACATTCACAAATCATTTGGCGAAAAGGAAATCCTGAAGGGAATTTCTGTTGAGTTTTCTGAAGGTAAAACCAATTTGATCATCGGGCAAAGTGGTTCTGGGAAAACAGTTCTTCTAAAAGCTATTGTAGGCCTGCATGATATTGATGAGGGCGAAATTATTTTTGATGGACGAGTTTTCAATAAAATGTCCTTGAAAGAAAAAAAGCTCATAAGACAGGAAATTGGAATGGTTTTTCAGGGTGGAGCGCTTTTTGATTCTTCCAATGTTTTGCAAAATGTTAAGTTTCCGCTTGATATGTTCACTCAAATGACTGAATCTGAAAAATTGGACAGGGTAAATTTTTGCTTGAAAAGAGTGAATCTGGAAAATGTGAATCATCTTTTTCCTTCAGAAATAAGTGGTGGCATGAAAAAAAGAGTTTCCATAGCTCGTGCCATTGCCCTAAATCCAAAATACTTGTTTTGTGATGAACCTAATTCAGGTTTGGATCCAAAAACTTCCATCGTTATCGATCATCTGATTAGCGAAATCACTCAGGAATTTAACATCACTACAATCATTAATACCCATGATATGAATTCTGTCGCAGAAATTGGCGACAAAATCCTATTTATGCACAAAGGAAATCAAATTTGGGTCGGCGATAAAAATGAAATTTTTGTCACCGAAAACCAAGAATTGCAAGACTTCATTTTTGCAACAGAACTGATGAAAAAAATTAGAAAATAGTTATTTAGAAACTGATTTTTTTTGTAATCGCTTTGCTCCAAAAATCATGCTGGCCAAAATTAATAGCGCAAGCACGGTATCAATCGCGGCATCACTGGTCGATTGTAATTTACATTGGAGTAATTCAGGATGTGTGTTTATTAGGGAAGCGGGGGAGGAAAATAATGATAATTGAAAGATGGTTACAATGAAAAAAAACAAAACAAAAGTAATAGGAATAATAGGCTTCTTCATAGTGGTAATATTTGTTTAGTTATATTAAAGATATTTAACAAAAAATAAGCCAAATTGTTTAATAAGTATGAAAGATGGACACCTTTTTATTTGACAAAATTATTTTCGGCCCTGTAAAGAGCAGAAGGCTTGGGATTTCACTAGGAATTAACTTGTTGCCACTGGATCAAAAGGTCTGTTCATTTGATTGCATTTATTGTGAATGCGGGTGGAATGACAAGCAAAACACAAAACATTTGATGCCAAAAACATCCGACATCATCCAATGCTTGGAAAAAGAATTTAATAGAATTCATGTTGAAAATCAAATCATTGATACCATTACTTTTGCCGGAAATGGAGAGCCCAGTTTACACAAAGATTTTGCTTTCATCATTCAAAAGACCAAAGAGCTTCGAGATCAGTTTCTTCCAACTGTGAAAATTGCCGTTCTTTCCAACTCAACGAACTTAGGAAAAGTGGATGTTTTTCAGGCATTACAATCCATTGAATTGCCAATTATGAAAATGGATACAGTAATTGAAAATACTTATAGAGAACTAAACAGACCCGTCAATAATCAAACTATTCAATCGATTATTGAAGGTCTAAAATTCTTTCATGGAAATTTTATTCTTCAAACCATGTTTTTAAGAGGCAGCAAGGATTTGGCTCACTTAGATAATACAACTATGCAAGAACTCAGAGAGCTAATGGATGTTATCAAAGAATTATCTCCTCGAAGAATTATGATTTATTCTTTAGAAAGATGTACGCCCGAAGATCGTCTTCTGAAAATTGATTCGGATGAATTGTACCGAATAGCGGCAATAATGAAAGAAGAAGGCATTTTCGTTGAGGTTTATGATTAGTTAACATTTCAAAAACATTAAAATATGGATCTAAAAATAAAAGGTAAGTATTTCGTTGTATGCGGTGCAAGCAGCGGCTTTGGTTTATCCATTGCAGAAACTTTGGTTGCCGAAGGTGCCAATATTTTGGCAATAGCAAGAAAAATGGAAGATTTGCAACTTTTAAAAAGTAAGTGGCCCGAACAGGTCGATATTTTGTCTCTGGATTTGACTCATGAAGATGCTGTTCAGAAAATTGAAGACAGGATTTCTGGAATAAAACTTTCGGGTGTTTTGGTAAATGCAGGCGGGCCACCCGCAAAATCATTTGCAGAAACCGATATTCAGGATTGGGATGATGCTTACTTTAATTTGGTGCGATGGAAAGTATTAATTACTAAACGATTATTGCCTCTAATGAAGGATTCTGAATATGGTCGTTTTGTTTATGTAGAGAGCGCTTCTGTAAAACAACCTATGGATAATCTCGTTTTGAGTACCTCAATGCGCTTGGCTGTTGTAGGTTTTGTGAAGACATTTTCCAAGGAAATAGCACAAAGCAAAATAACCGCCAATATTCTGGCTCCTGGTTTTCATGAAACCGCTGCAATGAAAAGACTTTATAAAAAAAAGAGCGAAAACCTTGGAATCACCGAAGCCGAAGCAAAAGTATTTTTTGAACAACAAATACCCGTAGGCAAATTGGGCGATCCCAATCATTTAGCATCATTGGCAGTTTGGCTATTTTCACCCTATTCTGATTCTGTTACGGGTCAAACTTTTTGTGTTGATGGAGGCTTTGTTCGTTCATCTTTGTAAAGATGCAAAATGCCTAAAAAATAAAAAGTCGGCATCACGCCGACTCTTTAAGATTTAACCTATATCTGTTAACTATGAAGAAGCAATATTGTTTCCTTTATTGCTTCTACAAAAGTACCTTATCGAATTGTTAATTGGGTTTAAGCAACGTTAATTAGTGTTAAGCATACTTTTGGCATATCATTTTGATTGATATTTTTGTTGTCTTAATATCTTAAAATGAAGAAGAGTAATTTAAAGTATCTCATTGCCATTATTTCCCTTGCTTCGCTGGGCTTGATTGCTGTGCAAGGATATTGGATTTATAATGCAATTACGGTAAAAGAACAGCAGTTTAATCAATTAGTAAACAAAGCTTTAAGTGAAGTTTCTTTACAAATTGAGGCCATCGAAACTGCAAAACAATTTGAAGAACAATTCAAATTAATTAATTCTGCTATTGGAAAGCAATTTGACAATGAAAAAAAGACCAATCGCTCTGCCGAAAAATCAGGTTCTTTCACCTACTATGAGGAATATTTTATTGGCCGGCATGATTCTGAGCCACGCAACACCAACGTAAAAGTTTACTCCAACGATTCCCTTGTGTTTGTTTCCGATGACAAGGAAGATACGCTATTGGAGTTTAAGGACGACAAGCTTCGCTTTAGTCTTCGTGATAAGGTGAACAACAAGGCTTTGCTGATTGAAGATGTGCTCAACAAAATGCTTTATGAGGAAAAAAGTATTTTTGAGAAAGTTGACAAAAAGATTTTGGAAACTTCTTTGATTCTGTCGTTAAAACACAAAGGCATTGATGCGCCAATGGAATTTGCATTGACAGGATCCAATAATATGAAATTATTCAGTTCGCCTAAATATTCTCCAAAATCCACGAAGCAGAAATTTCAATGCAGACTTTTTCCCAATGATGTTTTTAGTCCCCCAATATTTCTAAGCGTGTATTTTCCTAACCGCAATGATTTAATTTCGCCCCTGATTCTGATGGTAATCACTTCTGTATTTTTGACTTTGATCATTATTGGCGCTTTTGCTGCCACTTTATTTATTATTTTACGTCAAAAGAAACTTTCAGAAATAAAAAATGATTTTGTCAATAATATGACGCATGAATTAAAAACACCTATTTCAACCATATCCCTTGCTTCTCAAATGCTCAAAGACAGCACTTTGTCGAATGAATTGAAAAATGTAGATCAAATAGCTCAAATTATTGAAGATGAAAGTAAAAGACTTGGCAGACAAGTCGAAAAAGTTCTTCAAATGGCAATTTTCGACAAAGGAATAAGTTTAAAAGTATCGGAGCTTAATATCAATGAAATGGTACAAAGTTCATTGAATGCTCATAGCTTACAATTAGAAAGCAAAGGTGCTGTTTTAGAAAAGAGTTTTGATTCTCAAAATCCGAAAGTTTTTGGAGACAAAATGCATATTACCAATGTCTTTAATAATTTAATAGACAATGCGATAAAATATTCCAAAGATCCTGTCAAAATTGAAATAAAAACCTATTCTGACCGGAAAGGTGTATTCTTTGAAATTGCCGACAATGGCATTGGAATTTCGAAAGAACATATCAAACGAATATTCGAAAAATTTTATCGCGTGCCACATGGAAATTTGCATAATGTAAAAGGATTTGGTTTGGGCCTCAGTTATGTGAAAAAAATTTTGGAAGAACATCAGGGAAATGTTGATGTAGAAAGCGAATTGAATAAAGGAACAAAATTCAAAGTCTTTATACCTTACGATTTTAGAAAAGTCAAATAAAAAATATTTTTGGGATTATTTCAGAAAAATAGTTATTTTGGTAAAATTTGAATAAGGCAAATATGAACGAAAAAACAAAAATACTGCTGGTCGAAGACGATGTGAATCTGGGTTCACTTTTAAAGCAATACTTGAATGCCAAAGGGTATCAAACAGATTTGGCTACTGATGGAAAAAAAGGCTTTGATCTTTTTATGAAAGATCAGTTCCATCTTTGCTTATTGGATGTTATGATTCCTGAAAAAGACGGCTTCAGTTTGGCCGAAGATATTCGCAAGGTCAACGCTCAGGTTCCAATTATTTTTCTAACTGCAAAAAATATGAAAGAAGATGTAATCGAAGGATTCCGCTTGGGTGGTGACGATTACATGACAAAGCCGTTCAATATGGAAGAGCTTGTTTCCCGTATTGAGGCTGTTTTGAGAAGGTCATCAAAGAAGCCTGTAGATCTACAGATGTTTAATTTGGGCAGATTTATTTTTGATGTTCTGAGACAGCAACTTATATTGGGGGAAAAAATCATCAAACTTACAACCAAAGAATCGGAGCTACTCAGGCTATTGTGTATGAATGCCAATCAGGTATTGGATCGTACTTTTGCGTTGAAAGCGATTTGGCTCGATGACAGTTATTTTAATGCCCGAAGCATGGATGTTTATATCACCAAACTCAGAAAGCATTTGAGTGAAGAACAAGGGATCGAAATCATCAATGTACATGGTAAAGGGTATAAGTTGCTTATTACCAATACGTCTGATAGCGAGTAAAAGGGCATATTTCCTATTTTACTTTATTTAGATTGCGGCTCTTTTGAAAGATTGCAATGGCACAGTAATTTTGTTTTAGATAAGCTGAAAGGCTAAAACGAAGATAAATATCAGGAGTTTATCAAAGTCTATTCGCAAACGTAATTATTGCATTTTTTTCGGGCTGATCTTAATTCATCATTCGATATTCCTAATTCCTAATGGAAAGATATTTAATTTTTTAAACGTATTTTTCTTTGTCCTTTTGTCTTGACACAAAAGAACGAAAAATACAAGAATATATTAACAGTGTGGGTTTTTCAGAATTGTACAGTTTCCCGTGCATAAATGCATGGGCTAATAATAAGTGCCCTGATATTCAGAAGAATAAATATGAAACATATTCTATATAAAATATTCATTCAAATAAATTCTAAACGCTATTCAATGAACCCAACATTAGCGTTGCCATTTATGAAGGAACGAGATTTCAATTATTTGGGCCAACAAGGAATTACACGATCGATAATCTTCGTCAGCCCGTTCCCGTAGATAAGCATTGTATTGCGTATCTATTATTGAATGCCTTGATTTTGGGTTTGTAAGCATATTTTAGAAAAAATACAACATAATAGTTTGCACTAATTCTGGGGTTCTGAATTATATAATTAATTTTTAAGCAAAAGGCAGGCAAAAGGCATCATAGATAAAGACAGCGGTAAGTCCATCTGAGTTTATGTAATATGTTAAGGAGATCTCATTTTTAGCAGGATTGGGAAAACAGGTAATAATATTTCCCGGTAATCAGCCATTACACCTTAAAATTCAGGTAAATAGAGCAATATTACCTGTTATTTCCTATTGGCGAATCTGCCAATGAGCTGATTCAATTTTTGATTGGCGAAAATGGAAATTCCATAGGACGATAGAACAGAAACCAAATGAAGAATACTTTTTGTTCTTTCACTTTTTTCCAAATTATCAATGAATCCACCGAAAAATTTATTCAAAACAGGCGAAAGACTATGAACCAAATTTAAATTATTGCCAGAACCTTTCTTGGTCTTTTTATTAGAAAGAAAAGTTGTAAGGGGATCAATAAAGGAAATATCTTCCATGAGTTTCTTTTCCTGCTTGTTGATATGACTTTGAAGTTTTCGCTTCAAGCGAATCAGGCTTTTATAATTTTCTATTTTATAATTATTTTTCATCCTCATCGTCCTCATCATTATCACCGTCACTTTTTTCGTAAAGATACTTAATGGTGTTGTTCAAAATAGGTTTTTCGATCAACGGTTTCCGCAAAATGATTACAAGCAGAAATAAAAACAGATAAAATGCTGCAACAAGCCCAAAGCCCACTGCCCAGCTTCCGAAATTCTTGCCCAGTAAAAGTGCAATGGCAACAGAAAACATAAGCAAAAACATAAGGAACAGCGTACTTAAAATAACACCAACAAAGAGAAATGTTACTCCTTTGGATGTTTTTTCTATGATGTCTAATCGAATAAGAGCAAGCCTTGCTGTGATATAATCACGTAATCGTTCAATCATTTATTTGATTTATTTCAAGTTTTATAAAAAAACATGCAAACTGCTCATACGCAAATTTGCATGTTTTTAATGATTTCTATGCTTCTGTGATAGTTTCTTCTTTTTTCTTGCCTCTCATTTTACCCGAAAGGTCATTGAGATAATCCAGAACCTCATCTGTTTTTTTGGTAATTTTCTTTCTTGTATCTCTACCACTTGCAGGTGCAAGAAGAAAACCTGTAACAATTCCCGCTGCTGCGCCAGCCAAAGCTGCGAACACTATTTTGGTGCTTGTTTTCATAACCCTTTAATTTTAAATTTGTTAATAAAATTCGTAATAATGAAACTTATGACAATTTATAATTTAAATAGAAACACAATATTAGTAAAAAATCAAAGTATCAAGATTTTCAGAAAATTGCAGCTTCTATTACAATTCTTATATTTTCGTAAAGGTAGAAAAAAAAATTAAACTAAGCAATTTTGTTGCCCTTAATCTTTTTAACAATTTTAATAAAAGTTGGGGGGTCATTTTCTGCAATACTTCCAAGAACGAGCATGTCAGCTCCGGCTAGAATTGCATTATTGGCAGCTTCTTCCGTTCGTATCCCCCCACCAATAATGAGTGGAATCTTTAATTTACTTTTTATCGATTTGATCATCGAAATTGGTACTTGCTTCTGGGCTCCGCTACCAGTATCACAATAGATCATTTTTAGCCCCAGCATTTCTCCTGCTAGAGCGGTTGCAACGGCAATGTCATCTTTGTCAGAAGGTATTGGGTTGGTGTTACTCATGTACGACACAGAGGTGGGTTTGCCACCATCAATGAGCATATATCCTGTCGGAATAACATCTAAATCTATTTCATACAAAAATGGCGCAATAATTACATGGCTACCAATCAGAAAATCAGCATTTCGACCCGAAATCAAGGATAAAAATAAAAGCGCATCGGCTTGCGGGGATACCTGAAGAATACTTCCGGGAAAAAGAATGATCGGAAGATCGGAATATTCTCGTATGATGGAAATGGTGTATTCAACGTTTTTTTGAACCAAACTGCCCCCAACAAAAATATAATCCAATCCAGAAAAACCATCGTTTTTGCTTAATTGCTCGATGCTTGGTCTTGTGCTTTTGTCCGGGTCTATAAGCAATGCGATTAGCTTCTTTCCCAATGATACTTGCTTTGTTATTTCTTCAAAAACTCCTTTCACAATTCAGATTGTGGTTTTGCTTTACTTTATAAATAAAAATTGGATTCGTATTGTTTTGTTTTTTACAGATTTCTTCAAAATTTAATGAAAAAGATTTACATACAAATATGTGAAAAAATAAATAATTACTTAGCAGATAATTATTATCAAAAAGGAGCTCAAAGGAATTCCAAATAACGACAGGAATTATTGATAATGTCATAATTATCTTTGTGTGTCTTTGTGATATACTTCTTGTTCCTTTATGGTAAATATTTCATTTTCAATACTTTAATTAGTGTTTTACTTACTGCACCACACCACCAAATAATCCTCCTTAATAGTGAAATAGTTTAATACAAAACTTTCTTTCATTTCATCTTTCATAATGAGACCTGACAAAATGCCGGGGTTCGTAAATTTAAACTGATCTACAATAAGGTTCTTATTGAAATAAAGATCTTTTTTGCCATAAACCTTAAACAATGCTTCTTTGGCCGACCAATGCAAATACAGTTGAAAAATATTCTCTGTATCAATATTTTGTAATTCGATTGTATGCAAAAATTTATATGCTACCTTACCGATTTTGTTCGACATTTTTTCTACATCAATACCTACTTTTTTGTGTTTTCCGATAATAACAGCAATCAGATCATTAGAATGCGATATACTAATGACTTTTTCGGAATCCTTCAGAAAGGGTTTGCCGAATTCATTGTAATAAATTATCGTTTTTTCCGCCATTAATGAATTTACCAAAGCTCGCGTAGACAGCCATTCCAATCTGCGCTTATCGCTCCCAAATTCATCCGCCTGCATGAGTGCTTCTTTGTAATCCGATTGTTCTGTTTGTTCTGATATTTCAAGAATATTTCTAATTTCATCTAAATTTTCCTGCATTTCCCAAATACCGAGAACCAATTCTTCATCAAGTTGCTTCTTTAATAATATAGCCATTTTTTGATTTTTTACTAAACGCTGATCAAATATCTTTCCATTCAAAAGTTTTTATAAAGTGATCAATATCTTCTTTCACGAACTTGAGCACCGGTTCTATGGAATCGATATTGGGCGTAGAATTAAAATATAATGCTCCCCGAAGGAAATTTTTTGAGCTATCCGATAAAAAAAACTGATAACTCGAAGCCGCATTTCCACTAATCTCGTAACCTATTCCAAAAACTTGTTTGTCTGGATATTCAATGCGTTTTTCTTGAATATCATCGGCTTTTACTGTATGTTTATAGACCAATGTTCTTGCATCTTCGGTACATTGGCCAAAATTTTCTTTGAGCTTTTTATAGCTGATATGGAGCGTTCCCTTCATAGCCCCAAAATGAAGATTGATCCAATAGGGCTGAGCCTGTGGCAAGGTGTCGATCTCAATTTTGCAGTAATCCGGATACTCAAATTTATAGGGAAATAGACTGTCAAATAAATGGTAATTTTTCTTTGGCAAATTAATTCTGTAATATCCGCGTGGTTTGGGTGTATAGGTTTCGTTGCATGCTCCTATAAACATAATAATTAGCAAATATATAAGTGTCTTTATCATTTTTTTGATGGTATTTATTCTGTATTTTTATTTTCCAAATCAGAAGCCTCATTTTCTGGCTTGATGATGAGTTTCACACGCTTTATTCTTCTATCATCTGCGGAGATGATGCGAAAAGTAAAGTTCTTGTAAATTATCAACTCGCCTTTCTTGGGTATCTCTCCCTTTATCTCAAGAATCATACCCGCAAGTGTGTCTGCGTCACCTTTTATTTCATCAAAAATACCATCTTTGGCCAAAATGATCTTATACAAGTCATTGATTTGAATTTTTCCTTCGAATATATAATGCGAATCGTCTATTTTTGTATAGTCGATATCATCGCCAGTTTCATCTTTTATTTCGCCAACAATCTCTTCCAAAACATCTTCTAAAGTTATAATTCCAGACGCTCCACCATACTCATCGACCACAATTGCCATGTGAATTTTATTGGTCTGAAAATCCTGCAATAAATCATCAATCATTTTAGATTCAGGAATGATAAAAGGAGGATTGATCAGAAAGTACCAATTGAAGTTTGCTTCCTCGTGCAGGTGAGGTAGTAAGTCCTTAATATACAGGATGCCTTCTATATTGTCAAAAGTTTCTGAATAGATTGGCAGGCGCGAATATTCATATTCTTCAATTAAAAGAATTAAATCGGAAAAAGAAGTTTTTTTCTCAACAGCAATAACATCAATTCTGGGACGCATGATGCTTTTTGCTTCAATATTTCCAAATTTTACTATACTTTTTAAAATTTTTTTTTCATCCGAAGGGGTATTGCTCGCCAGATCAATTGCATTGGACAAATCGTCAATAGACATATTGGATTTGGAACCAGAGAAGCTGCGATTAAAACGTGAATGCAAGTAGATCAAAAGTGCAGTGAAAGGGAAAAATATACTGGAAAGAAATTTCAAGGGCACAGCAACCATGAGGGCAAAGGATAGCGCATTTCCGGTGGCAATAATTTTAGGAATAATTTCACTAAAAACGATAATAATGGAACAGAGCAATGCCGAATGCAGAATGATTCTTAAAATTTCGTGTTCATGAAATTCAAAAACCTTGTGTACAAAAAAAGTAGAAACAATCACAAATCCAACATTAGAAAGATTGTTCAAAATCAGTAAGGTGGATTGTAATTTTTGGGGTGAAGCAATCAAGTGTAAAAGTGTTTGCGTTTTTTTGCTTTTGTTCAATCTTAATTTTTCTATTTCTGCTGCGTTTATAGAGAAAAAGGAAACCTCTGCACCCGAGGCGATTACTGAAATAGCTAAAAGCAAAAACATAGCAATCCCGGCCACAATTGCAGGTTGCGAAAGGGGCTTAACAACAATATAAAATAACCACATTTGGGTCAAATGACCGGGAAGTTCCACTTTTTACAATGAGAAATTAGAAGGGTAAATCATCCTGAGCTTCTACTTCGAAATCGGCTGGTCCAGCGTCTTTTACTGACAATGAATCATGAGCACTCGATTTTGTTTCGCTTTCTGAAGAAACTGCTTTACCTATCATTTGCATTGAATCTGCAACTATATCGGTTGTGTATCTTTTTATTCCATCTTTGTCGTCCCAGGTGCGGGTTTTTATTTTCCCTTCGATGTATAATTGAGATCCTTTTTTCACATATTTTTCTGTGATTTCACCTAATCCTCTCCATAAAACGATGTTATGCCATTCTGTGTTGGTAATTTTTTCACCGTTTTTATTTTTGTAGGTTTCACTTGTTGCCAATCGAACACTTGCAACGCATGTACCTCCTTCGAGGTATTTGACTTCAGGATCTGCTCCAACATTTCCTAATAAGATAACCTTATTTACTCCCATAATGTAATTTATTTAGTTTTTCATTGATAATAATTGAATTCTAAAGTTTTATCTTTCTGGTTAGGCATTCAGAAATGATTTTTAACCAAGCAAAGTTATAATTTTTTTTTCGAAATAATACATCTGAAATAAAATATTCCAACTTTATAAGGCATCGACTTATTATTTCCATTATAGTTTTTTCTCTATCATTTGTGTCTAGTCCTGAAATAAGTTTACAAAAATTTTCCAAAAAGAATGATCACAAAAAGATTGGCTTAAAATCAATTCATTTATAATAGAATTTATAACATTGAATTTTAATACCTTATAATTTAGCCCCCAAAAAATATTTTCTTAAATGAAAATATAATGATAGTGAAAGAAATTATAGTGATAGTGACTATGATTTTCTATATCTACATTTGCATTCGAAAATAACGGGGGATTTATACTTTTATTCCCTCATTTTTTTGATATAATAAAATTAGGCAAAATGAAATAGAAGTTCGATACTCAAGATATTAAATTTTTTTTGTTGTAGTCTCCTCATAGATCGTTGGCTACCCTTGATGTGAATCCCGGGTAGCCTCATTTTTTTAAGCCCTTCGTGTATTAAAGAAAAAACATTTTATCAATAAAAATATCTTGAAATTCCTTCTTGGATTCTAAGGAAATGTGGGTACACTTCTTCAAAACCTCATCAACAAATTGATTATCTTTGAACAACATGATTTTTGTACCCGCTAAAGCACTATTTCCTGCTTTTATGATCTTACTTTCATCAAATTCCAACAAGCCTGTTTGGATTGCATTATTAACGTTTACAAAATTGCCAAAACCACCAGCAAGATAAACATGCTCGATGTCTTTGTTCGTAATTTTCAATTCATTCAAAAGGATTTCGATTCCGGTTGCTATGGCTGCTTTTGCCAATTGATACTCTCTAATATCGGATTGATTTAAAAACAAGTTTTTGTTCAGGTGCATATTCATGCTTTCGGCAGCCAGATTACCTGTTTCATCAATTTTATTCAATTTCAATCCACAAGCAACAGCATCGATTAAGCCGCTTCCGCAAATTCCTTTTGCTTCTGTATTGCCAATTATTTTGCATTCGAATGCATCAGAAACACAATGGATTGAAGCAATCGCACCCGTTGTTGCCCTCATGCCAATGGAAATGTTCGCACCTTCGAAAGCTGGGCCGGCAGCGGTTGATGCACAAAGAATTCTCTCCCGATTACCGACCACAATTTCGCCATTCGTTCCTAAATCAATTAATACCTGATAATTATCTGATTGGTAAATTCCAGTAGCAATAATTCCTGCCAAAATATCACTTCCCACAAAACTACCAATATTAGGCTGAAATTCAATCGGATAGTTATTCGAAAATGAATTTGTCAGTTCTTGCGACTGAATCTGACATGCAGTATTGTTGGGACTTTCAAAAGGATAGGAACTTAGTGGTTTTATATCGTGTTCACAAAAGAAATGATGCATTACTGAGTTCCCGACAATAAAGGCTCTTGTAATTTTCTTTTGAGCTTTTTCTTCTAATTTTAAAACCATCTCGGCAATTTGATTCCGAATAAGGAGGCTGAGTTTTCCATCTTTGTCTTGCAGGGCAAATTCAATACGTGAAATAATATCACTTCCATAAGCCGTCTGGCGGTTGATGGCACTTTGAAATGCAATAATACGACCATCCATCATATCAACCAATTGTGCAACAATAGTGGTTGATCCCAAATCAATTGCAATGCCCAATTCATTTTTGGGTTCAAAATCAAAACTGGAGTTATCATTCAAAATAATATGTTCCCACTGATCGATTTCTATACATGCATCAGAAATCACTTTGCTTTTGCATGCCAGATACCAGTTTGATTCTAAGTTTATGTTTTCATTTTGGCTTACTGCAATAGGAGTTCCATCGAGGAATCCTGATTGTAATTTTACCTTGCATTTTTTGCAAGTTCCTTTTCCACCACAAGGAAAATCTAAGCCAAAATCATTCAGAATATCCGTTAGTGGAGTCTGTGCTCTAGCCTGAACAATCAGACCGGAAGGTTCAATACGTATTGAAAAAAAACTCATTTAGGATTGTTTTGAAGATAATTGTAAATTTCGGCCAACTTCAAATCTAATTCTTCTCCTCTTAAGTTTTTGGCAACGATTTTTCCCTCTGCATCGATCAAAAAACTTGCCGGAATAGATCTGATATTATATACCTTTGCTGCAATCGATTGCCAACCTTTCAAATCGCTAATATGAGTCCAGAAAGCAAGTTTATCATTCTGAATAGCTTCTATCCACTTTTCTTTGCTTACATCCAAGGAAACCTGAAGGATTTCGAATCCCTTGTCTTTATATTTAAAATAGGAATTAAGTAAATTGGGATTTTCTTCGCGACAGGGTTTGCACCAGGATGCCCAAAAATCGATCAAGAAATATTTCCCTTTGAATTTGGCTGTACTGACGGTATCACCCTTTGGCGTTGGAAGTGCAAGCAAGGGGGCAAGGCTACCCGTAGCTGTTACTTTTTCGGATTGCTCTTTTTGTAGGTTCTTTTCTTTCTCGTTGCTCAGAAAATTTTCTAAAGATTTGACCAATAAAGCTTCGGGGTATTTTATTTTGAGTGAGGAATCAATCATATTATAGACAGAAAAATCTGCAACGGGTTCGAATAATAATCTTGAAGGTGGAAATTGCTGATAAACAGCATATAAGGACACAAAAGAATGAATATTTTTCTTTATGAAGCTTTTTGAATAAGCTTTATGTTCATTAATTAATTGAATGAGAACCTGATCTATAATTTTTTTAATAGAATCGAATTTGACTGAATTTAGATTTTCCCTGTAAATGGATGAAATAGAATCTAATTGTTTTATTTTCTGAGCATTATACTTATTAAATTCCTGAATTTCCTTCGAATCAGCAGATCCTGTGACTGCGTATTCCGTCAAGCTCGTTGCATCTGCCTGAATTTGAATTTCTTCACCAGGATTAATCAAAAGTGTGATCATATTGTTGGTTGAAGTTCGAAGCAAATAGAAATTCGGTTCATAAATTAAACCAGAAAATTCGAATTTTCCCTGAGCATCAACTTTTATGCTGTCAACAGGTTCTAAGTTTTTGTCCTTTAAAACATCCAGGATTACAGTTTCTCCCTGAGAGTTTTTTAAAATTCCTTCTATTTTGAAACCATTTGGATTCTTGCAAGAAAGAAAAAATGCAAAATATAAGAGACTGATAATGAATAAGTTTTTGGTTTTCATGAGATTTTAAGGTATTAACTTTGTTGTTTGTCCATTTACTTATGCAATCCGAGCTGAATTCCAATTTCATATCGAGGCATTTCGTATTTTTCGTCAGAATCTCTAAAGGGTACTTTGAAATTGTCTGTCAGTCTGTATGCCATAAATAAAGCATAGCGCTGTACACCAAAGCGAAGTAAAAGACCGTATTCGGCCGGATTTAAATATGATAATGATTTGTAAACAGTTTTGATTTTTTTATAAGAAGTTGTGTTTTTGGGTGGTTTTTCACTGAAATAATACTTCGATTGTATTTCGTAAGAATAATAAGCCCCCAGATCAATATAATTTCCGACGATATTGCCTCTTTTCCCAAAATTGATTCTGAAAAAAAGCTCTGTACCTAAGGAATTGTACTTAATTTTTTCTTTTATGATCGAATATTCTGGGGCGGTTTTAATGGAAGTTTCATCTTCCAGAAAAACATATTCTGCAAAATTCCAATTAAAGTCGCTTCCTAAACTGATATAATTTGATAGTTTTAACTTGTATCGAATTCCCAAATTGAATCGGGAAGATTTGTAATAATTTATTTTGGGACCGTTTCCCTCCATTTTTCCAACAGGTATTCCATAAGCCATATACAGATGAAAATAATTACGCTCATTCTGGCCGAATTTTGATTTTTTCTGGTATAAATCTTTTGTCTCCTCTTTTAGCAAAAGATTTTGTCCAAAAAGGAACTGGGTTGTGCAACAAAAAATAATAAAGTAAAAGGTCTTCACGTGATATATGATTTAATAATATGGTTTGATAGCCTTGGCAAATATAAAAACAAATTTACGGTTCAATTGAAATTCAAATTGAATTTTTATATAAAATGGAAATATTGCTTCATTCAATTTTATATTCTTCAAAATAATTTTCAAATCGAACTCTAATGATTGTATTCCTTTTTAGGTCTTCGAGCGGGATGCTAAATACGACTTGATTAAAAACTTCATAAACACCATACTCGGAAAGAATATTGTCGATTTCAATATGATAAAACATATAATCTTCAGATAGATATTTATGAACTTCCTTTTTCAGGAATTCTTTTTTCGCATAAATGGTAAGCGAGTCGCCTTGTTTTACGAAACTGAATGTGGGCGAAACTGTTTTTACGCTATCTTTGCTTGTAAAATAATTTGCTTGTGGAATACCATAGCCATGCGCATAGTCATAATAAGGGTAAAGGTTGCCCGATTTTTCAATTTCTCTAAACATCTCCATGCATTTTAAATCTCTTTTTGACTGCCAAGCACAAGCAGCAAAACCTGCAATCAAAGGGCTGGCAAATGATGTTCCTGAGCTAATTGTTAGTTTGCTCTGAGCGGAAACAACGGTTCTGCAATAGGCAGAAATATTGGGCTTCATGCGGAAATCGGAAGTAGGACCATAAGAACTGAAATTCATGTGAATATCTGTCGCAGGGCTAATTCCTCCTACAGACAAAACACTATCCGCATCGGCTGGCGCTCCAAGCACTTTCCAATCGGTAGTTCCGTCGTTTCCAATCGCATTTACAACCAATATTCCTTTATGTGCAGCCATATTTGCTGCTCTGCTCACCATCGAGGTTTTACCGTCCATATCTTCGGTAAAATAGCGATTATAGGTGTAACCCAAGGAGCTATTGATGATGTCGGCACCATTTTTATCTGCCCACTCAACTGCTGCAAGCCAATTTTCTTCTTCTGAAAAAAATTCTCCGGTAATTTCGGTTCGGGCAAGAAGAAATTCAGCTCCTGTTGCAAGACCAATTTTTTTCCCGTCTATCATACCACCGATACAAGAAAAAACCATGGTACCATGCGTGTTATATGAATAAACAAATTCCTTCTTTTTAGCAAAATCATAAGTAGCAATAATTCTTTTTTCTTTTCGGATCAAATCAAATGCCGGGTTGGTATCTACGGTAGGAAATCCTGCATCAAAAATTGCAATTCGAATTCCTTTCCCGTTAAAGCCATTTTCTACAAAAAGATTTCCCTGCATTCTTTGGGTTTGGTTCATCAGTAGTTCTTCGCCTTCTTCATCAAGGTTTTTCTCAAAATTAAAATCGGCCAAATGAGACTGCATATAGATTCCAATAATTTTTTGAACAAAGTTCAGGTTTTCTATATTCCGGATTTGTTCTTCCTTTGCTTTTACACAAATTGCATTGAACCAACGTGAAACAAAAACTACTTCCTCTGTATTGTTTTTCAGGCATGAAATATAATCCTCTCTTACAGGTAAATCTGAAAATTCATTCAGTGGTATCCTTTCCCTTTGCCTCCTTTCAATAGCTTTGGAATCAAAGTATTGATAAGGATCAAATTGTACAAAATCTTTATCTTTGAGAAATATCCAATATTTTTGCTGTCCAAATGCGGGTATGCTCAACAATGCAATGGTAAAGAACATGTTGAAAATAATTTTTATCATAGGTGAAGTATTATAATGAGTGATTTACAATGAAAAATCCGGGTAATTTATTTTGCGGGTATGTTATGATTACTTAACTATAATTCTAATAAAAATGTTTCATTTTCTATATAGAAAAAACCTTTTATCTTTGCTTTGTTATTTTTTTTCAAATGGTTGTATATAACGTTATGAATCATAGTGTTTCCCAAAACCTAAAACATTAATTTTAAATCCAAATATACAATAATTCCATTTACCAAGAAAACAATTAAAGTTAATAGAATATTACTCGAAAAAACTTATACAATGAAGAGAATTTTAATTTTTTTATCGATTCAAATGATGATTTTTGATATGGTATTAGCACAGGCAACAGTAAAACGAGACCCTACCGATGCGGTATATTATTTGAAAAATGAGAAAATAACCCTTGGTGTTTTGCCCGATGTAGGCGGAAGAGTTGTTCTTCTTAAATTGAATAAGGGAAATAATGTTTTGAAAAGTGATGAAGCATTATGGAATGAGCCTAAAGCCCAAAGAGCCAAACCAATTCCGAAAGCCAACTTCAAAGCATACAATGGCCAAATTGTTTGGGTAGGTCCACAAAGTGAGTGGTGGTTACACCAAGATGTAAACAAACCTCGCAAGACCAACAAAGCCATCTGGCCTCCCGATCCCTATTTGGAATACGGTAGCTACAAAGTGGATAAGCATCTCGAAAACTATATCAAAATGTCAGGCCCTCAAAGCAGAGTAACAGGTTTAACCCTGGTGAAAGAAATTACGCTGAATGAAGATAATTCTGTAACTTTTACTGTAACTGCGAGAAATATCAGAACAGCGCCTGTTTATTGGGATTTGTGGTTGAACGCCCGTATGCAGGGTAGCGACCGTTTTTACGTTCCCGTTGAACAGAGTGGAATTTTACGCATAGAGCAAGATGAAGAAAAAAATGAAAAAATGGAATCCGAAATTCTGGATGGCTATTTTACATTCAGCAATTTGCCCCCGGTTTCTAAGAAAAAAGCAAAGAATGCCAAGGCATTTCTGACTCCCAATGCGGGTTATTTGGCTGGTTTCAATAAAGATGCCTGTTTAGTCATAGAGTTTGAGATGTATGAGCCTGATTTAGCGCACAAAGAGCAAGCAATGGTAGAAATTTACAAGCATGTTTCGAGAAAAGGCGTCAATGATTTGCTCGAATTGGAATACCATACGCCTTACCAAAAAATCATGCCCAACGAAACATTAAAAACGACCCAAACTTGGCGCTTGTACGAATACGAAGGAAAGCCAACTTCGCAGGAAGAAATTTCTTTTTTAAAATCGGTGATTAAGCAATAGGATGACATCAAACGACTATCGCTTTCTATCTTGTTGCAGTGCTTTTGGTTTGGACATTGTCGGTCAAAGTTAAGGTTGATGTGAAGAATTGAAGACGGAAATTGTACAGAAATATGAATAAGAAAAAGCGAGTTGGTGAAGCAATAAAAAAAGTGGTTTCGACAATGATGGACAAGGTTTTGAATAATGTTCTCATTAATGACCCGTTTATCAAAGAGAAGCATCATTCTTCAAAACCACTTTATGCAGCATTAGTGCCTGACGAAATTTTTAAAGGTTCGCACTTTGAACGAAGATTTGTAACACCTTTTGGCGGTCTGTGGGAAAAATTAGCGCAAGTGGTTGCGCAAGAAAATCATGGCTATTGTTCTATAGGACATAGCATTAATGGAGTTATTGGAAGCGAAAGGTTGAGAAGAATACAGGAAATTTTAAATAACCTTGAACACAATGCAAATGGTGAAACAAAAATAAAACCAGATTGGTCGAAAGAACTTGAATACATAAAACAAGGAGCAGGAGATCCGATTCCCGTTAGTGTCACATGTGATATTTATATCCATAATGAAGAAACTAATTCAAAATATGCTTTCGAATTAGTAGCCAGTGATACGAATGACTTTGTAACAACAAAGATCATCTATGCGAAAAATGAAGATGAACATAAAAAGATATTCATAGACAAGGTTTACAAGAAGGATAATTATCGCAGAATTACAAAAGAAGAAGCTTGCTTAATTCAAGGTTTTCCAAAAGAATACAAATTGCCAGAAAGTAGAGCAAGATGGATGAAATTATTGGGCAATAGTGTTTCTGTACCAATAATTGAAATATTAGGGAAAGCCATTGTTGACACAGGTATATTTGACAACAATGACAGTACCAATAAAATAAATTCAACGGAAGTTTTCATATTACCAACAAATCAAAACAAAGAAAATTTTGAAATCATTCAAGATTTTAAAAAGACCAGCTTACAACATTTTGCATAATAAATGAAAATTCCTACGAAGCGGTATTTCCCAAATGAAAAATCACCGATCTAAACCACCGTTTCATCAAATTCTGTCGAAAACAAGAAATCATTGTAAGGATACCTTTCTTTGTGTATTTCCTTTGCCGTGTCGTAAAGAAGATTTTTCAAATTGAGGATATTCGTTTTATTTGTGGCCGAAATAAAGACACATTTACCCGCTTTGGCAATCCATGTGGCCATGAGTTCTTCCAGACTAATGTTTTCCTGTTTTGCAGGGGACAAATCGAAGGGATCGCGCTGAACAAAAGAAAAAGCATCAATTTTATTAAAAACCATAATGGTTGGTTTGTCCGAAGAATTGAGTTCTGCAAGAAGGGAATTCACCACTTGAATTTGATCCTCAAAATTAGGATGCGAAATATCAACCACATGCAATAACAAATCGGTTTCACGTACCTCGTCAAGGGTCGATTTGAAGGATTCTACCAAATGATGGGGTAATTTTCTTATAAAACCTACGGTGTCGGAAAGCAAAATAGGTAAATTTTCAATCACTACTTTTCTAACTGTAGTGTCAAGGGTTGCAAATAGTTTATTCTCAGCAAAAACATTGGATTTACTAATCAGATTCATCAGGGTTGATTTGCCCACATTGGTATAACCCACCAAGGCAACACGAACCATTTTGCCCCGATTTTTTCGCTGAACAGCCATTTGCTTGTCGATTTTGGTCAAATCATCTTTAAGCTTGGCTATTTTTTCGCGAACTATTCGGCGGTCGGTTTCTATTTCGGTTTCACCGGGTCCACGCATGCCAATTCCCCCGCGTTGTCGTTCTAAGTGAGTCCACATTCCGGTAAGACGCGGCAAAAGATATTCATATTGAGCCAGTTCAACTTGAGTTTTTGCATGAGCTGTTTGTGCTCGCTTTGCAAAAATGTCCAAAATAAGATTGGTTCTGTCTAACACCAAGCATTTTAACTCTTTCTCAATATTGCGAAGTTGCGAAGGCGAAAGCTCATCATCGAACAAAGCCATAGAAATTTCGTTCTCTTTCACATATTCTGCAATCTCAATGAGTTTTCCCGTACCAACAAAGGTTTTGGGGTTATGTCGGCTAATTTTTTGTACAAAGATCTTTATAGGGCTTGCACCTGCTGTTTCGGCTAAAAATGCAAGCTCCTTCAAATTATCATTTACAGTAAATTCATCTAAATCAGGGGTTATCACTCCAATCAGTACCGCCTTCTCATCCTTGATTTCTGATTCTCTTATCATAGGTTTAATCTAAATATCTGGAATTATTTTTTAACGATGACCTTAAGCTATTATTGAAATCACTTTTTGCTTCTTCAATCATTTGAATATCATTCGGAAAGGCCACTGGTCGGTATTGTAATTTTCGTTTGGTTTCTTCCGACAGGGCAATGATTTCACCCTGGGCTGTTGCATACATATTCGAAAAACTAAAGCTTCCCTGAACATTGGCAGAATAAACCATTTGTTTCGATTGACCGTCATAATATTCAACAGCTCCTACAATTCTTGAACCTTTTTCCTGTAAAGTTTCGCGAACATTGCAGGTTACTTTTTTGTATTTTTTGACTTTTATATCATTTCCTGCGGTATCTTTTTTCACATTGCCTTTCTCATCGTACTGATAAGCATAACCATCTTCTATGTTTTTTGTTTCAGAATAATTTTTTTCATTCACTTTTTCCGATGAAATCTCAATCGCCTTGATATTGACAATCACAAAAAAGTCAAAGTTAAAACCTGAAGATGGAGCTGTTTGGTAATACTTAATCCATTCTGTGTTCACATCGCCTGAAGCTACTGACAAAACATTGTTTGCAAACTCATCGTTTAGTTTATAAATCGAGTTGTTCCTGAATTCAACTTTGGTATGTGCTGTTCCTTTGAATTTTGCATCCTGCATCAATACGTCCACATCCTCGTAAGTATTGTAATAAGTTTTGACCTTGACCAAGCATTGATAAGCCTCTCGGTTTGATTTTCGATCATCGCTTTCCATTAGTTCTTTAGCATGAGTATAATAATAATCTGCTGCGCGCATTTTCGAATTAAGAATTTCTTTATCATAATCCGTAATCGTAAAGTTTATCTGACGACCATCTAATTCCAGAGGAATTACAGTTCTCAGTAGATCCTGACGGTTTTTAAGTTTCACATAAATCGTATTGATTTCGTCCCAAGCTTCGGGTTTGCTATCCATTTTGAGGAATTTAATTCTTTCCTCATCTTGAGTAACAGCTTTAGGATAAGCTTCTTCCAAAACCAAAATGTGTTTTTCTTTGGTACGGTTTTTTTGCAATTTTTTCACAGAAGCATAAACGGCCTCATGATAACGGCCACGTAGCATCATTTTCTTTGGCGATTCACAAGAAAACAAAAAAATAAAAGAAATTAACAGGTAAAAAACAGGTTTCATATTCATGTAGATTTAAAATTAATACTAACAAATAATGGATCCATCTTCACATGGTTCAAAAGGGTTGATCAGATGAATTGTTCCATCTGGATTTTCTGCCGAAAGAATCATTCCTTGCGATTCAATTCCTTTGATGACCCGAGATTCCAGATTTGCAATAAAAACAACTTGTTTTCCAATCAATTTTTCTGGTGCATAAAACGTTGCAATTCCCGAAACAATTGTTCTATCACTTAAACCATCATGAATTTTCAGCTTCAAAAGGTTTTTTGATTTGGGAACTTTCTCTGCTTCTCGGATTGTTCCTATTCTCATATCCACTTTTTGGAAATCTTCAAATTGAATGTTTGCTTTGAAAGGCTTAGCCTCAGTGGTTTGATGTGAATTTTCCGATTTTGTGGCATTCAATTTTTCCATTTGAAGCTCAACTTGCTTATCTTCAATTTGACTAAACAAAAGACTGGAATTTCCCAGACTATGCCCCGCCGATAAATGATCCAGCGAACCTAAATCTTCCCATGCAGGAAAATCTTGAGCGAGCATCTTTTTAATTTTTTCGGCAGTAAAGGGCAAAAATGGCTGAAAAACGCAGGCCAGATTTGCTGAAATTTGCAAAGCAATATTCAATATGGTTGCCGTTCTATTTTCGTCAGTTTTTATTAATTTCCAAGGCTCTGTATCTGCTAAGTATTTGTTGCCAATTCGAGCCAATTGCATAGCATTTTGAAGGGCTTCACGAAATTTATAAGACTCAATGGAATGCTCTACTTTACTTTTTATTTCGCCGATCTGGGCAATAATTTCTTTATCAAAAACGCTAAGTTCAAATCTTTGTGGTACTTTATTATCAAAATACTTTTGGGTAAGAACCAACGCTCTGTTTACAAAATTACCCAAAACAGCAACAAGTTCACTATTGTTTCTGGTTTGAAATTCTTTCCAAGTGAAATCATTGTCTTTTGTTTCGGGAGCATTTGCTGTAAGTGTATATCGTAGAACATCCTGCATATCGGGGAAATCCAATAAATATTCATGCAACCAAACCGCCCAGTTTCTTGATGTAGATATTTTATCGTATTCCAAATTCAGGAATTCATTGGCTGGCACATTTTCAGGCAAAATATAAGAACCTGCTGCCTTGAGAACAACCGGAAATACAATACAATGAAATACGATATTATCCTTTCCAATAAAATGAACCAATTGGGAATCAGGGCTTTTCCAGTACTTTTCCCAATCAGAGGTAAGTTCCTTCGTAGCAGAAATATAACCTATGGGTGCATCAAACCAAACATACAACACTTTTCCCTCTGCACCTTCTATAGGAATTGGTACTCCCCAGTCTAAATCGCGGCTTACCGCCCGAAGCTGAAGACCTTGATCTAACCAGGATTTGCACTGTCCATAGACATTAGTTTTCCATTCTTTGTGGTCTTCCAAAATCCATTTTTTCAACCAATCTTCATATTTATTTAAGGGCAAATACCAGTGTTTGGTTTCTTTCAAAACAGGTGTTGTTCCACTAATGGTCGATTTGGGGTTTATCAGATCGTTGGCATTCAGGGATGATCCGCATTTTTCGCATTGATCGCCATAAGCACCTTCACTTTTACAATTCGGACAGGTTCCTGTAACATAACGATCAGCTAAAAACTGTTTGGCTTCTGTATCATAAAGTTGTAAGCTGGTTTGTTCTTCGAAAATTCCTTTTTCGTAGATGTTCATGAAAATTTCTGTGGAAGTTTCGTAATGAACAGGGCTGGTGGTTCTCGAATAAATATCGAAAGAAATCCCAAAATCCTGAAAGGAATTTTTGATAATATTATGAAATTTATCCACAACCTCCTGGGGGGTGATTCCTTCCCTTCTTGCTTTCAGAGTGATAGGAACGCCATGCTCATCGGAGCCGCAAATAAAAAGCACATCTTGCTTTTTCAAGCGCAAATATCTGACAAAAATATCGGCAGGAATATATACCCCGGCCAAATGACCAATATGCACCGGGCCATTTGCATAAGGCAATGCCGCAGTAACCAAATGTCTTTTGAATTTTTCCAACATACAATCAATCAATAATCTAAATAATGAATAGCAAAGATAAAAAGAAATCGAATACATCCCTACAGAATATGATGATTCAACGACAATAAATTTGTTGTGTGCAACGTCAATTCACACACCCAATTCTAATGTTTTCATAATAAGCAAATAAAAAAATATGTATAAATATTTACAATTCACGCAAAGTGATGATAAAAAAATGTATATAATAATTCAAATCGGTTTTTCGCATTCTCAAAACCGATTCTATTTCTCTAATATAATTGTATATCAGCTAAAATTCCGGGTTTTCTATCTTTTCCATGTTGGTGCCTAAAAAATACACGCCTTCATCATTCTCGGTGTTAGTTTCTTACTTTGTCCATATTATACCTAAGGCCAAACCTTTGATTGTATCTGGAAGTATTTCAAAATCAAAGAACCGTGTACATGTTGGAGATTTTCTTCTAATCGGCTTAATCACTCGTAAACTTTTGGGAGTTTTTGATGCTATTTTTTGTTTGTGAATAGACTTTGATAAAATCCTATATCGGTTAGGTATAAAACTAAATATCGAATCAAACTCCCTATTTTTAGTAATGATCTCAAATAAAAACAAAATTTCTAAAAATTTACATGAAAAGAAATTTGTCTGTTGTACAAATAAGTTTTACTTTCGCAGCCCAATTTGTTTTAATTTTATAACAATTTATCCTTTAAATCATTAGTAATCGTGGACAGTTTAAGCTACAAAACCGCTTCGCTCAATACAGCGAGCGTACAAAAGCAGTGGATTTTAATTGACGCTAACGGGCAGATTCTTGGTCGTTTGGTCACAAAGATCGCGAAGATACTAAGGGGTAAGCACAAAACCGGATTCACACCTCATGTGGACTGTGGCGATAACGTGATCGTTATCAATGCAGAAAAAATCAGGATGACCGGCAAAAAGCTTACAGACCGAGTACATTTTACCTATTCAGGATACCCTGGTGGCCAAAAAAGCATCACACCAGCAGAACTTCTGAAAAAACATCCGACAAGGATGATCGAATGGGCAGTAAAAGGTATGCTTCCCAAAACAAAATTAGGAAGAGATTTGTTCCGCAATCTTAAGGCTTACGCCGGAGATCAGCATCCTCATGGAGCTCAAAATCCTATTACAATTGACTTAGAAAAAATTTAGTGTATGGAAACAGTAATTGCATTAGGTAGAAGAAAGACCGCAATCGCCAGAATTTATGTGAACGATGGAAAAGGTCAAATTATGGTCAATGGTAAGGATTACAAAATTTATTTTCCTTTGTTGAGCCAACAGTATGCTGTAACTCAGCCCCTGACATTAGCCGAATCTGTTGAAAAATATGATATCAGCGTTAATCTTAGTGGTGGAGGTACAAGAGGACAAGCAGAAGCGCTAAGACTTGCGATCGCAAGAGCTTTGGTTAAAATTGATCCGGAAATTAAACCCAAGCTGAAAGCAGACGGTTTAATGACCAGAGATCCCAGAGCTGTGGAAAGAAAGAAACCGGGACAACCCAAGGCTCGTAAAAGATTTCAATTTAGTAAACGTTAATATTTTAAATTCAGGATTGTTTGGATTTATCTTCAACAATCCTGTGTTTTTCTTTTGCATTTTGGCATTCAGAATACAATCGAAATTTCAAAAAATATGATGTTTAGTATCTAAACTTGCAAGATCTAATTAATTAGCTACTTGTAAGTTGCATTAAAAAATGTAAAAAGAACGTAAACGTAAAAATTAAAATGGCAAGAGTAACTTTTGATGAATTATTAGAAGCAGGTGTACATTTTGGACACTTGAAAAGAAAATGGAATCCTGCGATGGCGCCTTATATTTTCATGGAGCGGAATGGAATTCATATTCTGGATTTGAACAAAACAATGGTAAAGCTCGATAGTGCATCAAATGCATTGAAGCAAATTGCTAAATCGGGTAGAAAAGTTCTTTTTGTGGCTACAAAAAAGCAAGCGAAAGAAATCGTTGCCGAAAAAGTACAAACCATCAACATGCCCTACATCACGGAGCGTTGGTCTGGTGGAATGCTTACAAATTTTCCTACAGTTCGTAAGGCAATTAAGAAAATGAATACCATCGACAAAATGGCTACGGATGGTACTTTTGATAATCTTTCTAAAAGAGAGAAACTTCAAATAGGTCGCGAGAGAGCTAAATTGCAAAAACTATTGGGTAGTATTGCAGATTTAACAAGACTTCCTGCTGCTCTTTTTGTTATTGATGTTCTCAAAGAACACATTGCAGTAAAAGAAGCAAAAAGATTGCACATTCCTGTATTCGGTATTGTTGACACAAATTCTGATCCCAATATTGATTTCGTAATCCCAGCCAATGATGATGCTTCAAAATCTATTGCTCTGATTCTTGAGGTAATTGTTAGCGCAATGAAAGAAGGCTTGGACGAACGCAAAAATGAAAAAGATAAAGATACAGGCACACGTGAGAAAACGACTCCAAAGAATGAGAAAAAGTCTGGAGCACGCAAATTCGACAAGAATATTAGAAAGGAACAAACTCCTAAAAGTGAAAATGTAGTATCTGAAAATGAATCAGACAATCAAGAATAAACATAAAAATACTTCGTTATGGCACAAATTAATTCTTCTGACGTAGCAAAATTAAGAAATATGACCGGAGCCGGCATGATGGACTGCAAAAAAGCTCTTGAAGAATCTGATGGCGATTTTGAAAAAGCCATTGATGTTCTTCGCAAAAAAGGTCAGAAAGTAGCTATGAACAGAGCCGAAAGAGACGCAAAAGAAGGTGTAGTTTTAGCAAAAGCTTCTGCTGACAATAAAACAGGTGTTCTCATTGTTCTTAACTGCGAAACTGATTTCGTAGCAAAGACAGATAAATTCGTAACTTTTGCTCAGGATATAGTTGAAATCGCTTTGGCAGGCAAAGTGAGCAACCTCGATGCGTTGAAAGATCAACCCTACAAAGGATTGAAAATTAACGACGAAGTAATCAATCAAAATGGTGTGATTGGTGAAAAAATCGATTTGGCTCATTATGATATTTTAGAGGCAGAATACGTTGCGACTTATATTCACGCAGGAAATAAGCTTGCCACCATGGTTGCTTTCAATAAAGTCTTAGATAGTCAATTGGCTAAAGACGTTGCTATGCAAGTGGCTGCAATGTCTCCTATTGCTGTTGATAAAGGTGATGTTCCGCAATCTGTCATTGATAAAGAAGTCGAAATTGGCAAGGAATTGGCGCGTCAAGAAGGTAAACCAGAAGATATGCTTGAGAAAATTGCTTTGGGAAGATTGAATAAATTTTATCAAGAAGCAACTTTGCTCAATCAAACATCAGTAAAGGAAAATAAACTTACAATTAGTCAGGTTTTGGCTAATGCTGATAAGGATATTAAAGTTCTTGGCTTCAAACGTTATTCTTTGAAGTAAGATCAAATTCCTGAAATTTTAAATCCGAAATACATAGTTTTTTTCTATGTCATTTCGGATTTTTCTTTTGATCGAATGTCGGGTTGTTCTGAATTTCAGAACGCCTGAAGCAGCGCAAAATTTTATGTTGCATTTTTTCTATATAATGCATACAAACCTGCAATCACGGCACTCAATAATAGATACGCAATATATTGGGTATCTACGGGAACGGGCTAACGAAGATAATGGATCGCATAATTCCTTGTTGGCCGAAATAATTGACAGATCTGTGACGAGGATGCATACAATTCTACGGTATATTATTAAAAAAGATGGTTTTCAGAAAGAAGCAAAGCAATCTGTCAGTTATTTTGGACAATTCTGAAAAACCCAGACCGTTATTATATTCTTGATTTTTTGTAACTTTTTGATCAAGCAAAAAGTTAGAGGAAAAAAGCTTTTCAATTTCAATTAAGATCTGTCAGAAAAATATGCAACTATTATGTTTGCAAATAGAGTTTGATAAACTCCTGAATTCTTTGCTTTATAAACTTATCAATTGTATTCCCAGTGTAAAAGGATATAGCTCAGGACCTTTGTTCTTTTCGAAAAGTGTTGATATTGAATAATCTGCAAAAAGCGTCAGACCTCTATAACCAATTCTTAGTGTTGCGCTATATTTGAAGGGATTTAATTGATAATCACCTTTGACTTTTAATTTTTGTCCATCTTCAATGGTCTTTACTTTAGATCCAATTTTAATTCCCCCGATGAGACCAGTTCCAAAGTGCAAGGGACGATTTTTTTCACCCAATGGAATACTGAATTCTAATAATAGAGGAACAGTCAGATAGGTGGCATGAAGAGAGTTTTTAGAATAGTGAGTTTCTTCATAAACAGCAGGAACAATTACGCCTTCGCCATTGCGCTCTAATATAACATCATTATCGAAGCTAAACTTATGCCAAGTGAAACCCATACCCGTTACAATACCCAAATTAGGGCTTCCCATCATAATGCTGTACTGAATAGGATTTAAATCGAACTGAAGTGAGCTTGTTGTGTTAAGTTCCAATAAATCAGCACTTTCAGGTAAATTGAAATTGAAATCTTGTGACATAAATAAGTTCTGTCCCATGGCAAATCCACTCCAATGTCCTTTGAATTTTTTGGGATCATGCCATTTAAAATCAAAATCATCTTTATCCATATTATCCTCTTGCTTTGGAACTTTAATCTCAATTTCCGTTTCAATGTCCGCCATTTCTTCTTCAATCGATTCGAGTCCTTTTTCTAAAGCAGCTATTTGCTTTTCCATTTCAGCTATTCCTTTTGAAATGTCTATTCGAGTTGCTGAATCTGTAGTGATTTCAACTTTATCTTCAAAAACCTTGATACTGATTTTTAAACTATCGATGGTTCTTTCAAAATTTACTTTTCCACTATCCAGTCTGGCTTTTTGCTCATCATTGGCAGCATTTTGTTCTTCATCTATGATGATGATTTTTTTATTTTTGATCCTGATGGTGTCTTTCTGTTGAGAATATGAAATCATGATATTTACTGTCAAGAACATGAAAATCAATAAATTTGCACCAATTATTCTGAAAAATGTATTCTTATTCATTTTATTTATTTTTTATTGTGAATATTCGTTTTACTCGTGTTTTTGTTTTCATCTCATTTATCTCATTCCGGATCTGAAATAAATTATTGGGTAGAAGAATTTAAATTCTTGTAAAAAGAAAAGCTTTCTGCTTGAATACTAAAGGCTTTTGTTTTATTTTGTTTATCCTTAATTCTCTTTAATTTAATTTGGGATTCAGAGAGTTGATTGTAACTTTCTATGCTTGCGTAAGCAAACTCCCAAATATCGATCTTACTCTTTTTCCTATCGGGATAGCGCAAATTATTATAGATTTTTTTTGCCAAATCCACCAAATTGTCTTTTTCAATTTGATTGATTTGATATTCCGAAAAGCGAACATTTTTATTTAGAATTCTGGGCGCTATTTCCAACTTCGCTAAAGTTTTCAGATGCAAATTTTCAGAAAGTAAATCTGTTTGCTTTCTTACTTCCTCTATATTTGAAATAGTCTTTTTTTCCAAAGTTTGCGTGTTGAAAACGGTTTTCTCGGAATAAACTATTTTTTCTTTGTTGGGGTTTTGTATTTTAATTTCAGGATGCGTGCTGCGAATTGCAATCTGGCCTTCAACATTTTGATATTTAGGCATATTAAAGAAAATTAGTAATGCAACTGATGCAGCAATGGCCGTTGAAACAGGGAAAAGGAAATATAACCTGGGATGCTTTTTCAGTTTGCTTTTTCTATTGAACGTAATATTTTGATCTGCTTCAAAATATACACTTCGGAACATTTGCAATTTGTCTTTGTATTCGGTAATGGATTCAACCATATTTGTAAATTCTTCTGCGTGTTCCGGGTTCAAATCTCCTTCGAGATAGGCAATACAATCAAATTCTATTTCGTCTCCGGTCATTTCTAAGTCACGAACCTCTTTTTTGAGTGATTCTTTTTCTGGAAATTCATCATCAATCATTGAAACTTGGAAGCCAGACAGCGATTCTATTTCTATTTTAATGGAAGGATGAAGTTGAAGAAATTTTTCAAAAGCTGATTTTGTGGAATTATCCAAATTGCCCTCCAAATAATCCATGGCAAAATTTTCGTAATTATGTATGTTTATGGTTTCCATTGATTATGATTTTTTTTCTAAACCAGCGTTTCGATGCTGACCAAGTAATTTTTTAAAGAGAGTCTGGCTCTATAAATATAAACTTTTACCTGCGTTTCGCTCAGATTTGTAATATCGGAGATTTCTTTATAGGAATACCCCTCGTAATCCCGCAATAGGATGACAGATTTTTGATCTGCCGGCAATTTCGATAGTGCCAGATTCAATATTTCTCCAACATCATAATAATGAGGAGAATAATGATGCTTTTTGGCTTCTGTTGGTGAAATTGCCTCTTGCCTATTGGTTTTTCGAAGCCAATCTATCATCGTGTGATAGGCGCTAGCAAAAAGATAGGATTTAACCTTGCCACTATCTATTTCTTTGTGCTTTTTCCAAAGTTTCTCGAAGGTGTCCTGAACAATATCCTTTGAATCATCTCTGTCCTTTAAATTCTTTAGAACAAAGCGGTAAATGTTGTCAGCATATTGATCCACGCAAAGATTGTATTCTTTTAAATTCACTCGATCAAGGTTTTAAAACTTTCCAAATTTAATGTTGTTTATAATATGACGAATGAGTTTTGAAATAGTTACAACTTGAATAAAATAATTAACAAGAATTTTTCACTTTAGGAAACAAGAATGAGAATTCTTAGTATTTCTGGAATAGTAGGAAAATAAGGCTTTTTAAAACTAAATGAAATTTTGTAGTTGATGTCAAAACGGATTATTTTTTTTTTCGCTTTGATATTTGCAGAATTGTTTTTATATTCGGGTATTCGAATGAGAGCGTTTTTCTTTAAATATGCAATTCCATGCAAGTAGAAACCGGTGAAAAATCACACAATTTTATATACGATTTTTTTCGAAATACTTCGAAAGAAGACCTGAATTATGTTTATCGGGGAAAATTTAATCAGTCAATAACCGATAGCATACTATCTCTGGCCGAAAGAAATATCGATGAAAATGAAGAACCCAAAATTAAAAAGCGGCTTTATTTCATTTTAGTCGAAAGTTTACAAAATATAACCCGCTATCAAACTGTTCATGAAGAGTCTTTCCGAAATTCCGGAATTTTTATGATCCAAAAGAAAGGTATATTCTATTTTATAACAACAGGTAACCTGATCGATAATCAGAAAATCGATTTTGTGAGACAAAAACTTACCGAAGTCAATAAAATGACAGAGGAGGAGCTGAAACTTTATTACAAAACAGTTCTTAAAAATGGTAATTTCACAGAGAAAGGCGGGGCTGGTTTGGGTATGATTGAAATTGCTCGAAAATCGGGAAACAAGCTTCATTATGATTTTAAGAAAATCAATGAAGATTGTTCTTATTTTTATTTTCATACATTTATTTCCAGTAGCCGTCCCGAAAGAATTTCATCAGAAATATACAATCCAGATGAAGTTTTGCGTTATGTGATGAATATCCATGAAGTTCTGAATAAAGAGCAAATTTACTTGGTCTTCAATAGTGGTTTTAGTCGCGAAACTATGCTGATCTTAACTTCCATCCTAGAAGGTCAAATGATGGAGAAAGGCCGGTTTAAAAAAAGACTCTTCCATTTGATGGTAGAAATGTTACAAAATATCATTCATCATGGTGTAGATCAGAATGGCGAGGAAGTTGTAAAACCTGGAATATTCTATATAAATGAATTCGAGGATGAGTTTGTGCTCAATGCCGGGAATTATATTTCAACGCAGAAAGTGGAATTCTTTCAAACCCGCTTAAATGAAGTAAATGCTTTGGAAGATGAGGAATTGGATGAATTATATAATAGAAAACTATTAGAACAAAATGAAGGAAATTTTCGTAAAACCGGATTAGGAATTATTGATATGAGAATAAAAAGTGAAAAAAGTCTAAAATTTCATTTTCAGTCTGTCAATAGCGATTATTCTTTTTTTACAATGCAAGTTTCAATAGAAAAAAACGGCTAATCATAGAGCAAAACAATGGTGGAAAATCAATTAGAGCAAAGACCTTATTACAGTTATATTTACGATACATTCCTTTCTCGCAGTTTTGATGAAATGGATTATATTTATCGGGGAAATTTCACGACCAATATAACCGAGAAGATTTTGAATTTATCAGAATTGAATATTAATTCTGCAATAGAACCCTCCAATATAAAGAAACGCGTTTATTACATAATGGTCGAATGCATTCAGAATATCACACGTTATCAAGAAAATGCTAAAACCGCAGAGGAAACTTCTTCGCTTTTTATGATTAGCAAAAAAGGTTCTTGTTTCTATGTTTCAACCGGAAATCTTATAAAGACTGAAAAAATTGACGCACTCAGAGCGCAAATAGACAAAGTAAATAGTTTAGACAAAGAGGATCTGGATCGATACTTCAAAGAGGTTTTAGCCAACGAAGCATTTACCGATGGTGGTGGCGCTGGTTTGGGACTCATCAATATGGTTAGAAAATCGGGAAACAAACTATTATACGAATTTAGGCATGTCAATAACCAATATGCTTATTTTTACCTATATTCCGTCATTTCAAAAGCTACCGACGATCTAGAGAATATTCATAAAAAAGCTTTTACTGTTGACGATCTCAAATTAATGCACGATCAGTTCAATCGACATAATTTTTCACTTTTGCATTGTAATGTTTTTAAGCAGGATAAACTCTTAGGGCTGATGTCTTCCGTGGAAAAGCAAATAGATGAAAAACTTTACGTAAAAAGGAAAGTATTCAATATTCTATTGGAACTTATGCAAAATGTAGTTCATCATGCTTATTCTCTGGATGAAAACATAGAGGGAAGGCCAGGTATTGTTTATGTTATAATTCAAGATGATTATTACCATATTGGGGCAGGGAATTTTGTTGACAATCATAATATATATGAAATTCAAACCCGCATGGCTACCGTGAATGATCTGGCTATTGATGAACTCCAAAAAGTATATGATTACCAATTACTTAACTTTGCTGATGAAGCCTATAATAAACATGGTTTGGGTTTCATGGATATGCGTTTGAAAACGGGCAAGTGCATTGATTATTCCATAAAAAAGATTGATGAGAATAAATCATTTCTTTTGCTGGAAGCGCAAATCAAAAAATAATTGAATAGCAATAAGCATTATCAAAGTATAAAATAATTCATTATAATTTATTCTGAATAGGTGACGATTAAAAATTATTGAAAAACATTTATGAATTAATTTTCATGAATATTATTTCAATTTGCCCAAAAAATATATATTTGCATCATAATAGTAACAAAGTAAGAATGCAAGCATTATACATACAAAAAACCGAGGATACTCCTGAAGTTCGTTTCGAACCGCAAGAGGGAGTATTTAGCATCATGGGCAGATCATGGCCAGAGAATGCTATCGAGATGTATTCTCCTCTTATTACTTGGTTCAATGAATATTTCCAAAAACCCAATGGTATTACCAATTTGGATGTAAATTTTGAATATTTCAATACAGCATCTGCCAAGCAGTTTGCAAAACTTCTCATGGTATTGGAAGAAAATGCCGATAAGAGCAATATCGAGGTGAACTGGATGTACGAAAAAGATGACTTAGATATGTTGAATGCCGGAATGAGGTATTCTAAGTTGATAAAACTTCCATTCAAATTTACAGAGGCATCTGAATAAGGTCTGTATGTTTAAGTGTTTCGGCTACATCCAATGAGATTTCTTATTTTATATATTTTACCACTATTGACCGACAAGGTTTTATAGAAATATTAGATTTCGCAACTGCGCTGCCATCTAAGTTTGTTAAGGTATAAATTAGAATAATTTAAAAATCATGAAGCTTTGCCTAATGCTCTAATTCAATTTTAAGCCCAAAACCAAGATATCATCGGTTTGCTTTTTTCTGAAATTCCATTCATTAAACTCTTTTGCTAATTCTTCATATTGCTGATCCATTGGCATTTCATGTACTTTTGTGATCAATTGCTTGAACTGACTTCCCATATATTTCTTGTAGTATTGTCCTCCAAATTGATCTGCGTAGCCATCCGTAAACATATATATCTGACTTATTTCATTAAGCTGATAAGTATGATTGTTGAACAATACTTTTTCGCGCGCTGAAAGACTTCCACCTATTGAATATATATCGCCCGTTACACTTTCCAATTCATTGCCTTTAAACAGATAGACTGTATGATTGGCACAGGCAAAAGTGAGTGTGTTGTTCATTTTGTCTATCATGCAAATTGTCAAATCCATACCATCTTCGCTAATATCTTCATCGGTTTGTTGTTGGCGCAAGGTTTTGATAATTGCGTCATTCAAACTTGAAAGAATTTTTGCCGGATCTAATATTTTGTTTTCATTAACCAATTCATTGAGCAATGTGTTACCAATCATAGACATAAAGGCTCCCGGTACGCTATGCCCTGTGCAATCAACCACCGCAAAAAATGAGAGATTTTCCTGTCTGGAGAACCAATAAAAATCACCGCTCACAATATCACGAGGTTTGTAAAAAATCATGGAATTGGGAAATAAACAAGAAATGGCTTTTTTAGAAGGCAAGATGGCTTTTTGAATCTTTTCAGCATAATAAATGCTTTTGGTTATTTCTTCTTTCTGGCGCTCTATTTCCTGATTTTTTTCAGCTAAATCTAAATTCTGTTCAGCCAAAAGCGTATTCTTGGTTTTTATTTCTTCTTTCTGCCTATATAGTTGCACATTTTGCGTAGCCAATTGCTTATTTGCCTTTATTTTACCATGAATTTGTCTAAAAAGCAAGACGGAAAAAAGCAATACAATCAAAAGAATAGCTATGGACATATTTCGAAGTTTATTAGCGCTTTTAAGTTCATTTTCTTTGGCTGCCAATTCCATGTCCTTGATCTTTTTATCTTTACTAAGAACCTCTATTTCCAGTCTTTGCTCCATGGTTATACCTTCAACATATTTGAGGGAGTCTTTGGTTGCCAGATGGAGTAATTTTTCCCGATCTAATTTTTCAACACTTTGGTTTTTCTCTATATTAGCTTTTTCGATTTCGCTTTGACTCAGGTTTTTTATATTCTTTATTTCATCCTTTGAAATCATTTTCTCAAATACCGATCTTTCTTCGCTTAGCTCTGTAACTTTTTTGGAATCCCCCAGTTTCTTGTAAAGTTCGATCAGATAGTTATATATTTTAATAACAGAAGGCTTATCATCAAGCAAATTGCCTATTCCCAATGCTTCAGTGTAGGTTTGAACCGCTTCTTTGTTTTTTCCCATTTCTATTTGGATCAAGGCTAAATTGTTGAGTGATTTGAATATTCTGGCATTATTCCCCAATTTTTTTACATACTCATTGGATTTTTGCAAGTTTTCATACGATTTATTTTTGTCATTCAAATCATCGTAGAGAATCGCTACGTATTCATAATAGGTTGCAAGCGCATTTTTGTTGTTCAACTCTTCTTCGATACTGATGCATTTTTTGAAATAGCTTATAGCTTCCTTTGCTTCATTTACGTTCCAATAGATTTCAGCAATTTTTCTGTAATTAGCAGAAGCTGAGCTTTTCTTACCTCCATTCAGATCCTCAATGGCCTGCTGTTGATATTTGGCAATTTCGGCTTTTTGGGATTCGCTTAACTGCTGTGAAAACGTAAGTGAAATGTTAGCTAAAATGATAACGATCAATGTAATAATGCGCATAGAGTTCATTTATATTTGTTGTTTACAATATTTGAACAAATTTATCTTTTTGAAATAGTGTATTGTTATTCAACTCGATTACCCAAAATGATATAACGAGTTTATTCATTTTTGGTTTCGTATTTTAAAACCCAGGGATGTAATTTTTTCTATTCGTATTTTATTCGTTTGAAATTATTTTCTTCGATAAATATATTAAAACTATTTGAATTTGGAAGAAATTATTTCATTTTTTTAACCTGAATTATTTTCATTTTAGATTACAAGTATTTATAAGGATGAATAATGAAAGATAATTTTATTGAACGCAGTTTCTGAAAAACCCAGACCGCTCTTATATTCTTAACTTTTTCGTTCATTTTTTGTAAAAAAAATAGTCTAAAATATTTTATAATTATTGAACTATAAATATTTATCATCAACCTCAAAATGAGCAAAAGCTTTTCAATTCTTGTCATTAACAAAAACTTGCAACATCACCCTTAAGCGAATTTGAATGAATTCAATTCGTATAATTCCACAATTTAGTGGGCAAACAAGTTACACCTGATGATAGAAATTGGATAAAATAATTAAGAATCGTTAATATTGAACAATAAGTTTTAGTATCCGAAAAGATTTTATCATTTTTGCACCTAAACTGTTATTTAGATTCTTTACATTTTACCATACTTGTTGTGTTAGTCATCTAAATTCATAAGAATACTAATTCCTTAAATTAAATTTTTTTTCAATGGAAGTTGTCCTGATAAGAGCTGCTCAATTGATATTGAGTTTGTCAATTCTGATTGTTTTTCATGAATTTGGTCATTATTTTTTCGCCAAACTATTTGGAGCCCGCGTCGAAAAATTTTATCTGTTTTTTAACCCTTGGTTTTCCTTGTTCAAATTTAAAAGAGGTGACACCGAGTATGGTATAGGTTGGGTTCCCCTCGGAGGCTATGTGAAAATTTCGGGAATGATTGATGAATCGATGGATAAGGAAGCCATGGCTGCGCCACCAAAACCTTATGAATTCAGAACGAAACCGGCTTGGCAAAGGCTTTTGATTATGATAGGCGGGGTTTCCGTTAATATTATTCTCGCTTTTGTTATATATATCTTCATCATGTGGATTTGGGGCGAAACTTATTTGCCAACCCAAAATGCGAAATATGGCATTATCTGCGATTCTGCCGCTACTGAAATGGGTCTTAAAAATGGAGACAAAATCATTTCGGTTGACAATAAAGTCATTGAGAAATTTTCCGACATCACACCCACAATTTTATTGGATGAATCAAAATCCATACAGATATTAAGAAACGATACGGCTCTTTCAATCGATGTTCCCAGGAATTTGATTAAGAATGTAATTAAAAGAAAAGGTTTCATTCGCGAAGCGTTTCCATTCGTGGTGGATTCTTTTACCGAAAAATCACAAGGCAAAGTAGCTGGTTTAGTTAAAGGAGATATAATTGTTGGCATTAATGGCGAAGCTTTAAGGTTCTTTCATGAATATCCTGCTCGTTTGGATAAATTGAAAAATCAGAAAGCGGATCTGGCTGTGATAAGAGGTGGTGATACCCTTGATATTAAAACCAATGTGGATGCGGACGGTAAATTGGGGGTTTATCCTTTAGCCATTAGCTCAAAGCTTTTCGAATTGCGAAAGATCGATTACAGTTTTTGGGCTGCCATCCCAAGAGGTATAAAAAAAGGAGCAACAGAAGTTAGCAATTACTTAAAACAATTCAAACTTTTGTTTTCTTCAGAGACCGAAGCATACAAAGAATTAGGAGGGTTCATTACCATCGCAACCATTTTCCCTGCTCAGTGGGATTGGTATGCATTTTGGATGATGACAGCCTTTCTTTCTATTATTTTGGGTGTTATTAATTTATTCCCTATTCCAGCATTAGATGGTGGTCATGTTATGTTCCTATTGTATGAAATGATTTCAGGACGTAAACCCAGTGATAAGTTTATGGAATATGCCCAAATTGTAGGTATGGTTTTACTTTTTGGTTTATTAATATATGCCAATGGCAATGATATTGTAAAATTGTTCAGATAAAGAATGCAAATTATTATAAGAATGCAAATCGAAGAAGTTTTTAAAAAAATCATTTCCCATTCAAAGGAATATGGTTTTATTTTCCAATCGAGTGAAATTTACGATGGATTAAGTGCTGTTTATGACTACGGACAAAATGGCGTTGAACTAAAAAATAATATCAAGGAGTATTGGTGGAAATCCATGACCCAATTAAACGAAAATATTGTGGGCATCGATTCGGCTATTTTTATGCATCCGACTGTGTGGAAAGCGTCTGGGCATGTGGACGCCTTCAACGATCCTCTCATTGACAATAAGGATTCTAAAAAAAGATATCGCGCCGACAATTTGATAGAAGAACAAAGAGATAAACTTCAAGATAAAATTAATAAAGAAGTAGAAAAAGCGAAGAAAAAATTTGGCGAAAGTTTTGATGAAGAAAAATTCAAAACCACAAATCCACGCGTTTGCGAAACCCAGAAGAAAATCGATGAACTTAACGATCGCTATGTTAAAGCCTTAAATGATAGCGACTTGGAGGCTTTACGTCAAATTATTGTTGACTTTGAAGTGGTTTGTCCTATTTCAGGAACGCGCAACTGGACAGAGGTTAGACAATTCAACCTGATGTTCGAAACCAAAATGGGTTCCATTTCAGAGGATGCCAACAGCATATTTCTTCGCCCCGAAACAGCTCAGGGGATTTTCGTAAATTTTCTGAATGTGCAAAAGACGGGCAGAATGAAAATTCCATTCGGTATTGCTCAAATTGGTAAAGCTTTTAGAAACGAAATTGTTGCGAGACAATTTATTTTCCGCATGCGCGAATTTGAACAAATGGAAATGCAGTTTTTCCTCAAACCCGGCGATGAAATGCAATGGTTTGAACACTGGAAAGAAATGCGCTTGCGATGGCATCTGGCTTTGGGATTGGGATCGGAGAAATACCGCTACCATGACCACGAGAAACTGGCGCATTATGCCAATGCTGCCTGTGACATTGAATTTGAATTTCCTTTTGGATTCAAAGAAATTGAAGGCATACACTCAAGAACAGATTTTGACTTGTCGCAGCACCAGAAGTTTTCGGGTAAAAAAATTCAATATTTTGATCCGGAATTAAATCAGTCCTATACGCCTTATGTTTTGGAAACTTCCATTGGATTGGACAGAACATTTTTGGCTATTCTCTCAACTGCCTATTGTGAAGAAAAAGTTGAGAAAGAAGAAGGTGAGGGCGATATGCGTGTTGTTTTGAAATTGCCACCAGCATTAGCACCCATAAAAATTGCGGTTTTTCCTTTGGTCAAAAAAGAGGGTTTACCGGAAAAGGCCAAAATGATCATCGATGATTTGAAGTTTGATTTCAAAACCATGTATGAAGAAAAGGATACCATAGGCAAGAGATACAGAAGACAAGATGCAATTGGAACACCTTTTTGTGTGACGGTCGATCACCAAACAATTGCCGACGATACAGTTACGATAAGATATAGAGATACAATGCTGCAAGAGCGTGTGCCAATTAGTTCACTCAGATCCATCATGGCCGAAAAGGTAAGCATGAATCATTTACTTCGAAATATTTAAGCTTTTTAGAATAGCTTATTCTATATTTTTCAATGTTTTAAATACCAACAGGATTGTTGGTATTTTTTTTTGAAGTAGGGGTAGAATTATTTTGAGTTGTTGTTTATATGAAATAAATTTTCAATTCAAGGAATAGCGGTTTTGATGGTTGAAATTTGGCTTTCAAAAGATTATAGTTGAAGCACAATAGTAGGACTGCTATTTTTGAGTAAAATATTAAAAATTAAAACCCCAGTACGATGAGAAATTTTGTTGCTATTTCATTATTGTTCATTTCAGTAAGTTTGTTCACCATGTGTGAAAAGTTTGACAACATAAGAGGGAGCGGAGAGCGCGTTGACCATGTAGTTGAATTCTCTGCCTTTAGTAAAATTGTAGTTTCTGGTTCAGCCTCGGTGAATGTTACTTATGGCGAAACCCAGCAAGTTATTATCAGCGCCCAAGAAAATGTGTATGAAGTTATGGATAATCATGTGAAAAATGGCGAATTGAATATTGGTTTGAAAGATCGTGCAAGGATAAAATCTGCTAAAGATATTATTGTAACGATTGTAACACCTTCGCCAATTACAGATTTTATCATTGATGGTTCTGGTGATTTGAATATTTCAGGAATGGTTCAAGAGCATTTTAATGTTGAAATCAATGGTTCTGGTTCTATATATTCTTATGATTTAGAAGTGAAAAATGTGGACATTGAAATTTCTGGTTCAGGAAGTTGCAAGGTACGAGCAAGCGAAACTTTGCATATAGAAATTAACGGTTCCGGCTCTGTATATTACAAAGGAAATCCAAATATTACTCAGTCAATTTCTGGTTCAGGTTCGGTAAATAGTGAAAACTGATAAATACAAAATCAGAACTTCATTATGTTAAAATAAAAAAAAGCTTTGATATGTTATCAAAGCTTTTTATTTATATGTGACTCCGGCGGGATTCAAACCCACAACCGTCAGAGCCGAAATCTGATGCTCTATTCAATTGAGCTACGAAGCCAAAGCTTCTGCAAAGATAAAAGATTTTTATTTATGCATCAAATTTATAAGAATTATAAGCTCGAATTTCTTTGATCGGCTTGCGTATTTTGGGACGAATCTCATTTGAATCAGGATAACCAATTGTGATAATAAAATCAATGGTTAATTTTTTGGGTATATCTAAGATTTTCTTGATACCCGATTCGTCAAACCAGCCTAAAACACAGGTTCCGAGGTCTTCCTCTACAGCTTGCAAGCATAAGTAACTCATTGAAAAACCTATATCCGTGTGATTATATTTTTTGTTTTTGATCATTCCTCCTATTTTTGCTTTAAAATTGGAATTTTCCGTAATTACTACAATTAATACTGGTGCTTGAAGTGAAAAGCTATTAAATGAAACAAACGCACCGAATGTTTCTTTGGCGATTTTTTCTCTCAATTTGGGATCATCAATCACAATATAAAACCAAGGCTGTGAGTTGGATGCAGAAGGAGCCAACCGGGCAGCTTCGAGGCATCTTTCTATTTTATCCCTTTCTACGGGCTTGTTGCTAAATTTCCGGATGCTCTGCCGCTTCTTCAAAAAATCCAAGAATTTGGGCTTTTTAATGTTTTTGTCCATAAATTTTCAATTTCTTTAGTATATTAATTTGAGGATTGTATAACCTGTAAAAGGAATCCTATAAATCAAATAATTTCTAATTCATTTTTGTTTAAAAATATAACGAAATATAAGGAATTTGATAGAGTCAAATTGAAATCAAAGGCTATTCAATAATTTGCTAATTAAATTCCTGAATATAATAGACTTATACTTATAAAATGTGGATTTTATTCACATAATGCTGACTTGTGTTTTGGGTAAAAAAAAACCGCTCACGAGGAGCGGTATTCATAAACCTTGAAACTTATACAACTTGAAACTTTTTGTTTCCAAAAAACCTCAATGCAAATTTAGCAAGTTCACAGGAATAATAGCCAACTTTTGTATATTAATTTATGAACAGAATTACAAACATGCCAATACTTTTGATCATTGATCCCAAGCCCAGAGATTTCAAATAAAAAGTCAGACTAATGCCGTCCCGCTTAGCTGAAATCTATTTGATCGAAACCTGTATAAGGTCGGAGAGCTTTGGGAATTGTTATTCCTTGCTCAGTTTGATTATTTTCTAAGAGCGATGCTACAATTCGGGGCAAAGCAAGGGCGCTTCCGTTCAATGTATGCGCCATTTGAGTTTTCTTGTCACCAGCTTCCTTGAATCTTAGTTTCAGTCGATTTGCTTGATAGGATTCAAAATTTGAAACCGAGCTAACTTCTAACCATAATTTTTGAGCAGCCGAATAAACTTCAAAATCATAAGTGAGGGCAGAGGTAAAGCTCATATCGCCACCGCAGAGTTTTAAAATTCTGTAAGGTAATTCCAATTGTACCAAAAGCGATTCAACATAAGACACCATTTCACCTAATACTTGGTATGATTTTTCGGGATGAGCTATCTGAACAATTTCAACCTTATCAAATTGGTGCAAACGATTTAAACCTCGAACTTCCTTTCCATAAGAACCAGCCTCTCTACGAAAACAGGGAGTGTATGCAGTATTTTTGATCGGTAATTTTGATCCATCCACAATGACATCCCGATAAATGTTTGTTACAGGTACTTCTGCTGTTGGGATCAGATATAGTTGGTCTTCTGTAACATAATACATTTGTTGGTCTTTATCTGGCAATTGTCCTGTTCCAAAACCAGAATCATGATTGATCATGATAGGTGGTTGAATTTCAATATACCCTTGTTTGGAGGCATTGTCCAGAAAAAAATTGATTAAAGCCCTTTGAAGTTTGGCTCCTTTGTTCTTATAAACAGGAAAACCTGCTCCGGTTATTTTTACGCCTAATTCAAAATCTACAATATCATATTTGCTTGTAAGCTCCCAATGGGGTAAGGCGTTGGCAGGTAAAACAGGTATTGTACCACATTCCTTTACTACCACATTATCTTTGGCGCTGTTTCCTGCCGGAACTTCTGCTGAAGGAACATTGGGAATGCGAACAAGTATTTTTATCAACTCATTTTCAAATTCAGCAAGTTGCGGACCGAAGGATTTGATACTTTCCTTCAATTCGTTTGTTTTTGCTTTTGCGGCTTCGGCCTCTGCTGATTTTCCCTGTTTGATCAGGTTTCCTATTTCTTTTGACAGATTATTTAATTCTGCTTGTTGTCCATCGAGTTTGTTTTGAGTTGCTTTTCGCTGATTATCTAATTCAATTGCGTTTTCTATGACATGATTTGCTTCGAAACCTTTTATAGACAGGCGTTTAATAACCTCTTCCTTGTTCTCAATAATGTATTTGATCGTAAGCATAGCGTAAAATATTGAATTTAAGGCAGCCTAAATTTTTGGATTTATCTGCATGAATTATGATTTTCGTTGTAAAACTAATAAAGATCTTTGGATTAAATCTAAATCAAGCAAGTTTTTTGAATGAATGTTTCAATTCTGCATAAATGAAAAAATCTCCAGAACACAAATCGGAATTCCAATTATATTCAGGAGATTTCAAATAATTTAGAAATTTTTGTTTTCGACAGAAAAGTCTTAAACTGTAGCTGCAACTTCTACTACTTCTTTGATTGCTGCGGGAACGATAGAAACATAGGATCTGTCGTCTCTTTTTTTCTCAAATTTCACAAATCCATCGATGAGAGCGAAAAGAGTATGATCTTTTCCAATGCCAACATTCAAACCTGGATTGTGAACTGTTCCTCTTTGACGAACGATAATATTGCCAGCTTTGGCAACTTGTCCACCATAAATTTTTACGCCTAATCTCTTGCTGTGGGATTCGCGTCCGTTTCGGGAGCTACCCACCCCTTTCTTATGTGCCATAACGCAATACTTTTAAAATTTAATTAAGCAATTTCTTCTATTAGGATTTGTGTCAGGTATTGGCGATGTCCATTCAATTTCTTAAAACCTTTACGGCGTTTTTTATGGAAAACCAACACTTTATCGCCTTTCAGGTGCGATAATACCTTAGCCGATACTTTTACTCCTGAAACAACAGGAGTGCCAATCTTTACGTCACCATCATTGTCAACGAGCAAGACTTTTTCAAAAACGACTTGCGCATCTACGGCATCTTCCAAGCGGTGTACGTAGAACTTTTTGTCCTTCTCAACCTTAAATTGTTGGCCAGCGATTTCTACTATTGCGTACATTATAATTCAATTAGATTTTTTGGGAGGGCAAAAGTAGAAAAACAATTTTAATATTTATAGTTCCGTGCTTCTTTTTTTCAATTTTTTTCCAAAATAAAATAAACTATTTAGAAATGAATAATTTATGGTATAAAAAAAATGCATACCATTATTTTGATCTTCAAGGATAAAATCATAAAAAAACACGAGAGATCGTCTTTACAGACGACCTTCGTGTTTTCCTCTTGACAACGTAAATGAAAAACAAAAGAAAAATTGTTTAGGAGCATTTCGATGTGGCGCAATCCTGACAGATAAGGCAACCCTCCTGATATATGACATTTGTAGATTCACAATGATCGCATTTTACTTTTCCTTTCGGTTTTGTTCCATTGGGAATATAGCGTTTCAAAGCTCTTTCTACACCGTTTCGCCAATTGTTAATGCTTTCGCTACGGAAATGTAGTGATGAAATTAAATTCACTACATTCACAATCGGCATGCCCTGACGTAAAACTCCCGATATTAGTTTTGCATAATTCCAGAATTCAGGATTAAATTTATATGACAGACCCTCTATTGTTACATTTCCATATTTGGTTCTATATTGAAAATCATAGCGCTTTGAACGATCTTCAAATCTTCTTTTTATGATGATTCCTTTATGAACATTCTTGGGCAGGAAAAATCCTTCTTCATCTTCCAAACCCGTAAAAATCTCATAAGGTTTTCCGTCCATTGCGCCAATAAATGCAATCCAGCGCTCATTATTATTATTAAATCGGATAACATCTGCTTGCAATTCATCGGGTCGGCGGAAGCTTTTTTTGTCTGACTTTTTGTTGGAAATCAAAACACCTGCTCTGGAACCATCTCTATAAACGGTAACACCTTTGCAACCGCTTTTCCAGGCAGTCAAATAAAGTTTGTCAACCATTTCAACAGTGGTAGATTCTGGGAGGTTAATCGTTACACTAATCGAGTGATCAACCCACTTTTGAATTTCCCCTTGCATCCTGACTTTGTTCACCCAATCGATATCACCTGAGGTAGCCTTATAATAAGGAGATTGTTCAATTAGCTTTTGAATCTGTTCATCGTCTGCGTCTTTGATTTCCTCATATTTGTATCCATTTTTTTCTAACCAAACTATAAATTTATGGTGAAATACATTAAATTCTTGCCATGAATCGCCCAGTTCATCAACAAAAGCAGTTTTTGCTTTTTTGTCATTGGGGTTTATTTTGGTTCTCCGCTTGTAAACCGGCATGAAAACGGGTTCAATACCTGAGGTGGTTTGAGTCATCAAGCTGGTGGTACCTGTTGGAGCAATCGTGAGCATGGCAATATTTCTTCTGCCATGTTTTTGCATATCTTCAATGAGTTTTGGGTCTTGTTCTTTCAAACGTTGAATAAAGGGATTGTTCTTTTCTCTCAAATGACTATAAATCGAAAAAGCCCCACGCTCTTTAGCCAATTCTACTGATGCCCGATAAGCCTCGATAGCTATATTTTTATGGACTTCTACTGAAAAATCAATAGCATTGTCGCTGCCATAACGTAAAGAAAGAGCTGCGAGCATATCGCCCTCCGCTGTTGTTCCTAAGCCCATTCGGCGACCTTCTTTGGCTTTTTCTCGAATATTTTCCCAAAGGCGGCGCTCTACTCTTTTTACTTCCTCTTCTTCAGGATCTTCTTTTATTTTTGCAAGTATTGAATCAATTTTTTCAAGCTCAAGGTCGATGATATCATCCATGATTCGAACTGCAGCATGAACATGTTGGGCGAACAAATCAAAATTAAATTTTGCATCGGCAGCAAACGGGTTATCCACATACTCATATAGATTTAGAGCAAGTAAGCGACAACTATCATAAGGGCAAAGTGGAATTTCTCCACAGGGATTTGTTGAAACGGTTTTATAGCCCTGATCTGCATAGCAATCAGGAATCGATTCATTTATAATTGTGTCCCAAAACAAAATGCCGGGTTCTGCAGACTTCCATGCATTTTGAATTATTTTATTCCATATTTTGCGCGCATCTATTGATTTCTTAACCACCGGGTTTTGTGAATCAATCGGGTATTGTTGGGTATAGGGTTTGTTGTTGGCAACCGCTTCCATGAAATCATTGTCGATTTTGACAGAAATATTGGCACCGGTAATTTTCCCCTGTTCCAGCTTTGCATCAATGAATTGTTCTGAATCCGGGTGTTTTATGGAGATACTTAACATCAATGCACCTCGTCGGCCATCTTGAGCTACTTCCCGGGTAGAATTTGAGTATCTTTCCATAAAAGGAACTATGCCCGTTGAGGTTAGAGCACTATTCATAACCGGACTCCCTTTCGGACGAATATGTGAAAGGTCATGCCCTACTCCACCTCTTCTTTTCATTAGCTGAACCTGTTCCTGATCTATCAGCATGATACCACCATAAGAATCGGCTCCTACACTTTGTCCTATCACAAAACAATTTGATAAAGAAGCAATTTGAAATTCATTACCAATTCCAGTCATTGGACCTCCTTGGGGAACAATGTATTTAAAATCTTTAAGCGTTTTATAAATCTCTTCTACTGATAAAGGATTGGGGTATTTTAACTCTATTCTGGCAATTTCCTTTGCCAGACGCCAGTGCATATCATCGGGAGATTGTTCATATATGTTACCAAAGGAATCTTTTATTGCATATTTACTTATCCAAACCCGGGATGCGAGTTCATCCCCATTAAAATACTCCAGCGTACGACTATAAACGTCATCATAACTGTATGTCTTCTTTTTTTCTATCTGCTTAACGGCCATTTCTTCCTTGATCATGGTTCAATCATTTACTTTGAGTTTTTCACTCTCTACTTAAATATAAATTTTATCTTTTTGTTTAGTATGTCGTTGAATTCTCATCGAATTATGGACAAACTGAAGATTTCAAATTTGTATAGTTACATAATAAGTAAGTTTAGTGATAAAGATTTATATCTCAAACACTACCTTCCAATTTGTTTGCGGGTGGATAATGAAAACAACAAAATCCGTCTGGGATAAACTTTTGTTAATCTGTTCGCTTTCTATATTTTATCTTTTAAAATCTAAAGCTCTGGTGAGACCTGTCGTTTACAATATTCTTATGCTAAGATAAGGATTCGACAGGCTATAAAAAAATTGTCTTCATTATAAATCAATCGCATAGAACCATTTGATTTGTTTATAACTTTTATAGCTTTCTGATTTAATAGATATTATGGTACTCCAAGCTTGTTTAAAAATTGAGTGTTTTTTTAAAAGGTTTTCTGGTTTGTTAATATGTTGGGGCATTTATCGCTTTTGTTAATTATTTGTTAAAGAGCCGTAGATATGCAATTAAAATATATAAATTTATATTTAGATGACTTGGACTATATTTTCCCACCTCAGATTCCAATGTTAATCAAACTTTGGATATTGAAATTTCTTTTTAATTCTCATTGTAGTTCCTTAAAAAGGAAAAGTATCGTACTGAATTTGGTCAAAATCCTTCTCAAATTTTTTGCTATCAGTGAAACAAATTTTAGAAATGTAATAAGGTACTTGAAAAATGTAATTATTGGCAATCCACAAAATAAGTGAGTTATGCATTTTGTTTCTAAAATTATGTAACAACTACTTATTAAATGTGCTTTAGCTTTGCGTGATGAAAATTCATAAACAAATTTAAATTAAATAGAATGAAAATAACCAATATAAACATCCGTAAAGGACACAAATTCAAATCCTATTTGAAATTTGTGGTACTAAGCACAATGATCTTTGTTTTCAGCTTAGTTTTTGCAAATGAGTCATTTGCTCAATCGGGCAGGAATACCAAAAGTGGTGGATGGGGTATCGATAATCAATATGATAGAATGTATGACGCAAAAAATATTGAAACCGTTGTGGGTGTACTTATAAAGGTTGAAAAAATTACCCCATTCAAACGGATGTCTTCTGGAGTGCATTGGTTGGTTAAAACAGACAACGAGATTGTTTCTGTTCATTTAGGTCCTAAATGGTATATCGACAACCAGGACATGGAAGTTGTACCAAAAAATAAAGTTGAAATTAAAGGCTCACGAATTACTTACCAAGGTAAGCCCGCTTTCATTGCTGCAGAAATTATAACAGAAAATGAAATATTGGTGCTTCGCAGCGAAGATGGTACTCCTGTTTGGAGGAGTTGGAGAAAGCGATAAACCTAAATCCAATTGTAGATAAATGGGAATATGTATATTATTTGAAATTTCAAGATAATAGAGCCGATTACATTGATGCTTTCTGGTATGGTGCAAAACGGGGAAGAAGTATCCAAAAGGTATGAAAAACATAAAAAAAGATTGTGTGTCATAGCTCTTTTCGAAATTGATGGAAGTTTATATTGCGGGACTTGAAGGCGAAGAAATTTTAGTTTTTTAAATATCAGAATAATGGAAAGAATAATGGACGAAAACATGAATGCATTAGTCAGGGCTGAGTATATCGAGGTTGAACCGAATGTTCGCCTTCATATTACAGATGCAGGAGATGGCCGACCCATCGTGCTGATCCACGGTTGGCCATTAAGTGATGAAATGTTTGAATATCAGTATAACTACTTGATCAATCAAAACTTTCGGGTAATTGGTATCACTCTCAGGGGCTTTGGGAGATCTGATAAACCCTATAGTGATTATAATTACAATGTTCATGCAAGAGACATCAAAAAGGTTTTAAGCATACTGGAAATTAAAGATGCCGTTTTAGGCGGATTTTCAATGGGTGGAGCCATTGCAATCAGGTTTGCTGCAACCTATAAAGAAGAACATGTTACAGCACTTGCACTTTTTGGTGCTGCTGCCCCTTTGTGGACACAACGAAATAATTTCCCTTTCAACCTCCCCAAAAGTGCAGTTGATGAACTAATTAAATTGAACAACCAAGACAGACCACAACTTTTGGCCAACTTCGCAAAAATATTCTCTGCCACAAAAGTCTCTCTGAGTGAAGGTATCGGACAGTGGCTAAACGGAATCGGATTAAGTGCTTCATCCTATGCAACATCGCAGTGTTTAATAGCCTTGCGTGACACAGACCTGAGGGATGATCTGAAAAAAATAACTATTCCCACGTTGATAATGCATGGGAAAAAAGACAAAATATGCTCCTTCGATCTAGCGAAACAAATGAAAAGTGCAATTGAAAATTCACTCCTTATTGCGTTTGAAAATAGTGGACATAGCTTGTTTTTGGAAGAAACACAAAAGTTTAATAAAGAACTTGTAAAATTTGCAACGAAAAGAACAATGTAATTCTTATCAATACAAGGAATTTTAATGCATGTAACCAAAGATGAATAAGGATATGAAAAGTCAAAAAACCAATCCTAAACAAAATATATGGTTTTCCAAATCAAAAGAGGATGTTTTAAAGGAACTAAACGTTGATTTAGTAAAAGGTCTTTCTGAGGAAGAAGCCATAACCAGATTGAAGGAATATGGTGCAAATAAATTGCAGGCTGAGAAAAAGAAAAGCATATTCCTGATGTTTTTTGAACAGCTTAAAAACTGGCTGATTTATATCCTGTTGGGCGCTGTCGTTATAACCCTTTTCATGGGAGAGTATGTTGATGCAGTTATCATTATATTGGTAATCACTATTAATGCTCTATTGGGTGTATTTCAGGAATTGAAAGCTGGTAAAGCTATAGAAGCCCTTCAGAAGCTAACCCACCCCAAAGCACTCGTTCGCAGAAATGGTACTGCTAACGAAATTGATTCTGAAAAAATAGTTCCTGGTGATATACTTATCCTTGATGCAGGAAGAATTATTTCCGCCGATATTCGCATGGTGGAATCCATAAATCTTCAGGTCGATGAATCATCATTAACCGGTGAATCAGTTCCTTCAGAAAAGGACGCATCTCTTATTCTAACCGACCCGAAAACTGACTTGGGAGACCAAGCAAACTTATGTTTTATGTCAACCGCAATTACCAGTGGAAGAGGAATCGGGGTAACAGTGGGAACAGGCATGAATACGGAAATTGGTAAAATTGCTTCGATCATTAATTCTGAAGTCAAATCGAAAACACCTTTGGAAATACGTTTGGACAAACTGGGAAAAACGTTGGGTATCGTAGCAATTGTAATTTGCTTATTGATCTTTGTCATTGCAATGATTCAGGGAAGGGATTTGACTGAAATGTTTCTGATGTCGATTTCACTAGCTGTAGCTGCTATACCCGAAGGACTTGCCGCTATTGTAGCCGTCGTTCTGGCTATTGGTGTAACCAATCTTTCGAAGAAAAATGCCATCATTAAAAAATTATCCGCAGTTGAAACACTTGGCTCTTTGAATATTATTTGCTCCGACAAAACTGGCACTTTAACCCAAAATAAGATGACAGTTACTAGTTGCTTCACTCACGAAGGTCTTATGCAAATTGAAACGGAGAACACTCCTTCTGAGGAAGTAAAACTTCTCGCAAAAGCCATGATCCTTTGCTCAGATGCAAGCTATGAAAATGGAACAGGAACAGGAGATCCGACTGAAATAGCTTTGCTTGTCATGGGCGACGAGCTCGGAGTTGACCGGAATTCATTGCAAGACACCAACAAGCGAAAAGATGAATCTGCATTTGATTCAAACCGTAAATTAATGTCAACATTGGTAGAAGAAAACGGGAAGTTTTTGGTTTATACAAAGGGAGCTGTAGGTAATCTCATTGAAATCTGCACCCATGTTTCGGAGGGGGGAAAAACAATCACGCTTACAGAGGATCATAAAAAGATTTACAAGGATGCAACCATTAAAATGTCTGACCAGGCTTTGCGAACACTTGGGGCGGCCTATAAGACCGTGGAAGGAAAAGTATCCACTTCAGAAATGGAAAAAGACATGATTCTATTGGGACTGGTGGGAATGATAGATCCACCGAGAGCTGAGGTTAAAGAATCCATTCTAAAAGCAAAGAACGCTGGAGTCACAACCTTCATGATTACCGGAGACCATAAGAATACAGCCTTTGCCATTGCCTTTCAGTTGGGAATTGCCGAAAAAATAGAACAAACCCTTACAGGGAAAGAAATTGATGAGCTAACAGACAAAGAATTCGCAGAAAAGATTTCTAATTATTGTGTTTTTGCAAGAGTTTCCCCCGAACATAAAGTAAAAATTGTGCGTGCCATGAAATCGCTGGGCAACATTGTATCCATGACAGGTGATGGGGTCAATGATGCACCCTCTTTAAACACTGCCGATATAGGAGTAGCCATGGGCATCACGGGTACTGATGTTGCGAAAGGCGCTTCTGATATGATTCTCACTGATGATAATTTTTCAACCATAGTTTCGGCCATCGAGCAGGGAAGAAATATTTACAATAACATTAAAAAATCGGTAATTTTTCTGATTACCTGTAATCTTGGCGAGGTAATTACCATTTTCGTAGCGCTAATTATTGGTTGGCAAGCTCCATTGATTGCTACACAACTTTTGTGGATAAATCTGATTACCGATTCCCTACCTGCGATAGCACTGGGAATGGATCCAGGAAATCCAGATGTGATGAAAGAAAAGCCCCGACCTGCAAAAGAAAGTTTCTTTGCAAATAGTGCAGGCATGCATGTTTTGCTCGGAGGATTTTTGATTGGGGCATTAACAATTGCTGCATACTTTTTTGGGTATTATGAGCATGGATACACTCCATTTGATAAGCAAGTACCCCAAAACACTATAGAATATGCCCGTACCTTGGCTTTCATGGTATTGGTGGTTTGTCAGTTATTTTATTCCCTAGCACTGAGGAACGAACGCAAATCCATTTTTAGGACTGGAATCTTTTCGAATAAATACCTTGTTGGAGCCATATTGTTAGGCTTGACACTTCAACTCGTTGTGGTTGGAATACCGGCAATGCAAAGGGCATTTCATTTGCAGATGCCTGATATCAGAGCATGGGGAATTATTTTTATATTAGGAATTACGCCTTTGGTTTTAAATGAGTTTTTTAAAATTTTTGTAAGAATTACGAAAAAGAACAAAGCATAATTAACGAAGGTTTAAGCTGCAAATAGAAATGAGCATGATTTAAGAACATAAAACAAATGTAATAGCTTGGTGTAAAGAAATTCTGAACAAACTTTTATTTGGTGAAAAGGAATAAATCACACATCGTGGAAGCATGCAGTTTATGCTTTAAAAATTATATGGTTCGGTGATGTATATGGTAGAAAATACCGAGCATTTAGGCAATCTGGAAAATCAGGATCATTTCAAAGAATAATTAAATAAATTTTTAAAAAATATACACAATGGAATTACTCACAAAAGAATTGATCCAGTTGCTATTAGCAACAGATCAGGCGCCTTGTCTTTCGCTATATATGCCAACGGACAGAACACATCCTGAAAATCTGAAGAATCCTATCAAGTTTAAAAATCTTCTTAATCAAATGGAAGAATCTTTGCTCCAAAAGTATTCAGTCAACGAGGCACAAGGATTTATGGAACCGATGGAAGCCCTTGTTAAGAACAATGATATTTGGAATCACATAAAGAATGGACTGGCGGTTTTTAGTGCAAAAGGAATATTCAAAGTTGTCGTATTAGAAAAATCAGTTGAAGAACTGGCCATAGTGGCCGATAGTTTTCACACAAAACCGCTTAGGCAGTATTTGCAATCTGTTGACCATTTCCATTTATTGGGTTTAACCCTTCATGATATTCGACTTTTTGAAGGCAATCGTCACGCACTAATAGAGATTGAACTTACTGCTGATATTCCAAAAACATTAACAGAGGCGCTTGGTGATGAATTGAGCGAGAAACATTCCACCGTTGATTCTTATGGTGGTATCGGTGCTGGTATGGCTATGCATCATGGCCACGGAGGCAAAAAAGATGAAATAGAGAAAGACACTGAACGATTTTTTCGTGTGGTTGCGAACTCTATTTATGAACACTTTTCGAAGCCTACAGGTTGGCCGCTCATTCTTGCTGCATTGCCCGAACACCACAACCTTTTTCAGAAGGTAAATAAAAATCATCTTTTAGTCCCTGTCGGTATTGCAATAAATCCATCATCAGTTTCACCGGACCAACTTGCAAAACTGGCATGGAAAATAATGGAACCTGAGTATAACTTGAAACTTGACAATCTGGTTGAGCGGTTTGAACAAGCCAGGGCAAATGGAAAAGGCAGCGATGACTACAAGGATATTGCTGTTGCGGCAGTGGCTGGGCGGGTTGACACGCTTATTGTTGAGGCAGATAGGATTATTGCAGTCAGGATTACAAATCTGGTGACAGGAAATACACAAAAAAAGGATTTGAGTAATCCCAAAGTTGATGACCTGCTTGACGATATGGGAGAATTAGTAATAAAAATGGGTGGACAGGTTATGGTACTTCCAGCCGAAAAGATGCCTTCGGAGACAGGGCTGGCAGCAATATATCGTTATTGATTAATATTTGTTGAAAAGAGTCTTTATGACATAACTGAAAATATGGAATAAGCAAAAGATCGAATGCGCTGATATTTGAACTCCTGAAGCTATATTTAATTATCAGGTGCTCTGAATATACCATCAATCATGGCATTTGAACTCCTAATAAAAAGACAAAAAAACGAGCTGATAACTTTTGAGTTACCAGTTCGTTTTAATTATATACTTATTTTCATTGTATTACGATCGGATAATGGGTCGAAAATCCAACGTTTCCGCTTTCATCAGGAGATTTTACAACCGATTTCATGATTTTTACTGGTACGGCTACCCACGTTTCATTACCTGCGGCATCAAGACAATATATCATGAAATGATAGTTTCCTTGCGAAATATCCATACCATTATAATCATGAGGTATTTCAATTTCGTGGTGGTGTACATGTGCATTTTTCTGACCTGCGTCAAAACTCCAACTTTTTTGAAATGACCATGCTACGGTATCGCCAGAATTCGCTCGCTTGTGTGTATGACCTTCGAAATTATTATGAATATCAACCTTATACGATTTAAGCTCTGTATTGTCAGAAAAATCAACATCAAAATGAATTTCAGAACCAATATTAAGGACTTCGTTTTGTTCAGGGCTCACAACGATTATTTGCGGTTTTTGGGTATCATTATCATCCTCGCACGAAGATGCAAAAAGTAACACAATCAGCAGCAAAACTGCTGGGAAATATCTTAGTTTTTTCATTATTCTATATTAAATTAAATATTATTCTTCTTTTTACATAATTTTTGATTATGTATTAACTTCATTTATAAACCTAAAAGAATAATAAACTGGGAGGACCTCTTGAAAGGTATTGATAAACTCTTCGTTGACTAATTTGGAGTAAATTATAAGAAACAACGAGATAATCTATTTCAAAAGGATTTGGAATATTTGGTAGAAAACCTTCGAAGCTATATATTTTAAAAACAAACTCGTGAATAGGGCAATGTTCTGTAGCTTCGTGAAAATGATTTGATTTTGGGCAATGTGTGTCGCACAGTGAAATGTGATGATGTGAGGTGAGCGTATGATAATTCTGTATTGTTTGCGGCAAAATGATTGCAGAAAGCAATAGAATTAATAACACTATTTTTTTTACACCTTTCATCTAAAATTTCTTCGTAAATGGTATTTTTAACATTAGTTGTACATTACGCCCCGATTCAGGTAATTCAATAATGCGATAAAAGCTTAAATGATTAAAGTATTTTGTATTCAATATGTTTTGAATTTGTAGGGCAAAATTAACATTTGTTTTGGATATTAATACATCAGTGGAAAAAGAAAAGTTATAAATATGATAACCAGGGGTTTTTAATTCGTTGCGTGCCACACGGTTTTGTGGACTTGCAAAATTCGCATTTATAGAAAATGTTGTATTATTTAGAACTTTGAACAATTTTGGTACAGTATAAGAAATTTCAGAATAAATATTTAATGGAGGCGTAAATGGAATAGGATAGTTTAAATCACTTGCATAAATATATTCTGCCGAAGTTATTATACTTAGGTTGGCCATAGGTTTATAAGTGATCATTATTTCACCTCCTGCTCTAAACGATTCCGATTGCTGGTATTGATATACTTGTCCGGCATCGGCCTCTGCAATTTCTCTTCCGTTGGGGTGCAGGTAACTTCCAGTAGGACTTAAAAATATAAAGTTAGGAAAATAATTGGCAAAAGGGCTAATCTCTATTTGAAAGATCTCGGAAGAATAATTCAATCCCATATCGAATTGATAGGAATACTCGGAAGTAATTGAATTATCGCCAACTTCGTACCGGAATGAACCGTGATGAATACCATTTGCCGAAAGTTCGCTTGCGTTAGGCATACGAAAACTTTTGCCAACATGAGCTTTAATATTCAAATTTCCGCTTAAGTTGTATGAGAATCCGAATGCCCAACTAAAATCCCTGAAATTTACAACAAAATCTTTGCTTTTATAATCTTGTGCATAAACAGAATAAAACTGAGAAATATCTGTTTTTCCATAATCAAAACGCAATCCACCAGTAAGGATAAAATTTTTATTGATAATGAACTTATTGAATACAAAAGCTCCTAATGTAGTGCGTTTATATTTTGATAAAAGAAAAATATACCCCCCCACATCATTTAATTGATATTGTGAGGATAAACCAGCTTCAAGTTCGTTTTTTTTAGTAATGTACTTATATTTTACTTCGGAAGACAAGGTGTTTAATCGAAATTCTAACTCAAGGTCGGGGTTTATTTCCGGCGCTTTCTGGTTGGGATAGTGTGTATGGAAAAGCGACCACTCTTGTCGGAAATTATTTTGATAACCTACATTAAATTCTATCCCTCCATTTGGAAGGTAGATTTTTGAACTATTAATAATTTTGAGGTGATTAACTGATTGATACGGCAACTGAATATTTCGTTTATTTCCGTCGTCCAACAATTTGTCTGCCGATGGGATTCCATGCGAACCAGGGAAAAAACCGGTTTTACTGTGTACATTGCTTATAGTTAATGTGCTTTTATACTGTGGTTTTAATATACCAACGGAAAAGTATATGTTTTTTTCATTGCCTGCTGTATTTTTTAATATTTTGTTATGAATAGGTAAGCGAAAGCGGTTATAAAAAAAACTATCGGCAGGTACTTTATAATCAGAAAATTCGGTTTGTGTGAATCGTAAATTGTAATACCAATCATTGTTCCTGTATTTTGACATTAGGGAACTACCTATCAAATTATTTACGCTTTTAAATAATGTTTGAAAACTTGCTTCCAATGTTTTCTTTTGTGGAATACGATTCGGATTGATTTGGATAACACCGCCAATCGCATCGCTACCATAGATAAGTGAAGCAGGGCCTTTTACAATTTCAATATTTTCGATCCCAAATTGGTCTATTTCCAAACCATGGTCTGCACCCCACTGCTGCCCTTCTTGTTTTACACCATTTTCGGTTACAGCTACTCTATTGAAGCTTAACCCCCTGATGACAGGTTTCGAAAATCCTTGTCCAATGTCAATGGAAGATATTCCAGGCAAACGTTCAATACTTTTAATTAAATTGCTATTTAAACTTTGTTCAATAAAACGATTATCTATAAATTCTACTGCCGTTGTTTTTTGTTGTTTTCTCTTTTTTTCAGAATTTCCTTCAATAACAACTTCATTAAGATTTGTATTGTCTGGCTCCATGACAAATTCGTAGCTTACATTTTTATCAACAACTTTTACGATATTATAGTGTACACATTTGTAACCTAAAAAACTAATATGCAAATGATATTCACCGGAAGGAACTTGTTCAAAAACAAAATGCCCATCATTATCGGAGATAGCACTTTTTTGTATCTCATGAATTGTAATACTGGCACCCGTTAAGGCTACTTTTTTATTGTCCGTAACTATTCCCATTATCGAGAATGTTGATTGTCCAATTGCAGTGAAACGAATCAGTATGAAAATGATTATTAAAGCTATCCTCATTAGAAATTGTTGTTTTTCAGTAATATTCAATAAAACTTAAAAGATTGTAACGGTTGGTCAGCGGGTTTCCCCGTTGAACATGAGCATATAGTGCTGTAAGTTAGCTGAAAAAGCTGCAAAGGTGCAAAGCTGCAAAGCTGCAAAGGTGCAAACAAAATTTGAGTATTCCAAGCAAGTATTTTGGAATCTTATGCATGCGCTACGATATTCTCACATTAATAGCTTTTGACAAAGTTTTCTAATCTAATTCTATAGCGTGGAGGATTGGAATCGTCAAGTTCATTATTGCTATAACTGACAGCATTCCAATTACAATATAAATACATATAAGATTGTTTTGTTATTTACAATTAGGGAAATTGTTTTATATTCCTTTCCTTATATCAAGACAATTGTAAACATTGTGCAATTCATCATCGGTTTCCGAAATTATGAATAGTTTATCATTTTTTTCTATAATAGTCGATCCATTGGGTGTTATAAACTTTTTGTTTCTTTTTATCATAGAAATCAAAGCTGTCTTAGGAAAATTCAGTTCATATATTTGTTTTCCAATTACTTTTGAGTTTTCGGGTACTTCTATTACTTTAAAAATGGATTTAATACTATCCTGCAATTCTCTATCTATTTGGTTTAGTTCTTTCATTTCACTTGGTAAAGCAAGTTTTAACCATTTTGCAATATAAGTTAAAGTTGTTCCTTGGATTAGAACCGATGTCAACGAAATAAAGAATACAATATTGAAAATCATATTGGCTTTTTCGACACCGGCAATTAAGGGATATGTTGCAAAAACAATCGGAACAGCTCCACGCAAGCCAACCCACGAAATGAAAATTTTATCCCTGATTTTTGTTTTGAACGGAATCAAACTAATGAATACACTAAGTGGTCTTGCCACTAAAATAAGAATGATTGAAATGAATAGACCCAAACCGATTATTGGCACTAATTGTTTTGGAAATACGAGTAAACCCAACGTTACAAACAAAATAATCTGCATTAACCAAGCAAAACTATCAAAAGACTTTATGTATTTCTTTTTGTGAATGATGTCTTTATTTCCAATAAAAATTGCAGAAATATAAACAGCCAAGAATCCATTGCCACCGATAAAATCGGTGAAGGAAAAACTAAAAAACATAATTGCGATACCTAAAACAATGTACAAACCTTCATAATCAAGTTTTATTTTATTTATTACCCAAGTTGCAGTTTTTCCAAATACAAATCCTAATATAGCACCAATAAAAATTTGCTTTATCAGTATTGGAACTGAGCTGAGGAGTGTTGCATCTTTGTTTACGATTAACCCAGTGAATACAATGGTTAAAACATAAGCCATCGGGTCGTTGCTGCCGCTTTCCAGTTCTAATATAGGGCGGATATTATTTTTCAACGCCAGACCTTTTGATCGAAGAATGGAGAATACTGCGGCTGAGTCTGTCGAGGATACGATTGAGCCTAATAATAAACTTTCATAAATGGTAAAGTCTGTCATTAACCAAACAAAAACTCCTACCGATATGGCCGTAATGAAAACCCCCAACGAAGAAAGCGTGATTCCTTTCCAAAGTATCGGCTTGATTGTCTTATAATCAGTATCCAAGCCACCAGAAAAAAGAATAAAATTCAGCGCTATTATTCCAATGAACTGTGCTATTTTCGGATCGTCAAAATGTATTCCGCCTATTCCTTCTGACCCTGCTAACATTCCTATTGCTAAAAACAATATCAACACGGGAACGCCAAATTTTGCTGATGTTTTTCCCGCAAATAGTGCAATAAACAAAAGCAATGAGCCAATCAATAATATGTTTTCTATCGTTAATGTCATCTATTTTTTTATCTTAAAACTTGCTGCAAGTTATCATAAACATTACATAAATGCAAAAACATTTCTTGAATAAACGAATAATCTTATGTTTTATACTGAGCATTGTGTGTAGAGCTTACTAATTTTTCCAGCTTCTCTCTATTTTTATTTATTCTTACTTCCTTTTCCTGTTCCGATTCTATTGCAATGTTGTCTATTCGATCAAGCAACGTTTTCAAGCCCCAATGAATATTTCTTTTCTTATCAAATTCGCTTAGAAGTCTTTCTCTTTTCTCTCTTGTCAGTAATTCATAAGGCAATTCAGAGATAAATAGTGCAAAATCCAATTCATTTAGTCTATTTACAAAAAGGTCTATTTCTGGATTCTCTACTTTTTGATAAAAGGGGTTTGACTTTAAACATTGTAGAATTCGTTCATTTTCAGCTAATACCTTATTATTGAGCATTTCATTAAAAAGTAAACTTGATTCGAAATCAGAAACGATTAGGTTATTGTTATTATCGATCAATAGATTAAGGTTTGTTTTTGTCCTATCCACATTGAGCAATAAAACGTCCAAAAGATAAATATCAATAAACTTTTCCTTCGGCATGGTTTCCGTTTCTATTAGTGAATAATCTTTAGCATTTTCGATATATTCAAAACTTATGTTGAGCCCCATACTTTTCTCTATCAAATCCCTTACTTCAATATAAACATTTTTGTATTCCAGTAAATCTGACAAATTGATCCAATATGGCTGTCTCGTATTTATTCCTAACTTTTTACCGATCACATTACCCAACCATTCGCTTAATAGGGAATATTCACCGCTCATTCCTGCTCTGAGCTTTACAAGGTATTTTTGTGTTCCTTCATTTACGACAATAGGAAATGAGTTTCCCCCCAATTTATATTCGATTACTTCCATTTTGTTTTCTCTCCTTTGGTTATATTCTGCCCAAATTTCCATCCACAAAATATAAATTGGGATCAGAAGTTTGGAACAGATTTCAAGCATCTGATATATATTGATATACAAATGCTTCGTTTAATACAATCTGTAAGCAAAAGTACATTTCTCCCAACTATCTTACAAGTTTCTATAAAGTATTTTGATTTAAGATTATAAATCACATTTCCATTTCGTATGTTGATCAATCCATCCAAATCATTCAAGAATTTAGATAACAATGATTCTTCGGCTTATGCCTCCGATCCACTTTGCAGTTCTGTTTCATTATTCGAACTTTAATATCAAAAATATCCCAAGACGTTCTATAAATATTTACCTTTATTGAAACCAGACCATGTATAATTATTTTATTTTAAATAAATTACTCCACGCATTTGAGTATATAGAATATAATTGTTAATCATTTCATTTTCATTTATAATTAATTTCTTATTTTTGATGTAAAGAAATGGGATGGATTTCCAATATATAAGAATTATAAATTTTAAAAGAAGAAAGCTACATGCTTGATTTCCTACCTATCATTATGATCTTTGTTGCAATAACTATAGCAAGGATCATTAAGTCTTATTTGAAAAATGATGGATATATTTCTGATTTTGGGAAAAGTATAGCTTTGCTATACCTTTATGTTTCAAGATGCGATGGTCCTATGAATAAAGCAGAATTGGAATGGATAAAAGATAAATTACGAAAGACCTATGCGGATAAAATATCAACCTTTTTACTTGCACACATACAATCAAATTTAAGAAAGTCTATTAGGTTGTCGGAGTCTCTGATTGTGTTGAGGGATCAACAACCCTACTCATTTCTTGTTAGGTTGCTCAATGATTTGTATTATCTGGCATATACGGATGATGAATTAAACACAAATGAGAAAATTGCATTAGATTTTATTTCTTCCATTCTTCGAATAAAACCTTTTCATATTAAATATATTCAAAATCAACACAAAAATATTTATAACAGTGCTCATTATTCATATAACAAGGAGGAAAATTCAAATACAACCCTTTACGCTGCCAACTTCTTAGATCAAGCATTTCAAGTTTTCAATCTGGATACAAAGGCCAGCAATCAGGATGTAAAAGATCAATACCGTAAGCTTGTAAAACAATATCATCCTGACCTCTATCACAATGAAAATGAATCAACCCAACGATCCCATGAAGAAAAAATGAAAGAAATCAATAAAGCCTATGAAATAATTCAAAAACATAGAGGGTTTTAACGTTCACCATACAAATTTGTAGTTGGGACGTTGCATGTAGGGACGTTGCATGCAACGTCCCTACAATACCAATGCAACGTCCCCACAATAACCATTCAATGTCCCCACAATACCCATTCAACATTCCCACAATACCCATTCAACGTTCGCCATACAAATTTGTAGGGACGTTGCATGCAACGTCCCTACTACAATACCAATGTAACGTCCCCACAATATCCATTCAATGTCCCCACAATACCCATTCAACATTCCCACGATACCATTGCAATGTTCGCCATACAAATTTGTAGGGACGTTGCATGTCCCTACTACAATACCAATGTAACGTCCCCACAATATCCATTCAATGTCCCCACAATACCCTTGCAATGTTCGCCATACAAATTTGTAGGGACGTTGCATGCAACGTCCCTACAATACCAATGTAACGTCCCCACAATACCCATTCAATATCCCCACAATACCCATTCAACATTCCCACAATGACCCATTCAATGTTCACCATACAAATTAGATTATGATACACAATATTCATCCGATTGCCATTTCTGGGGATTATGGTTTATGTATTCAATTTGTTGTATGGACGTTGCATGCAACGTCCCCACAATACCCATTCAATATCCCCACAATACCCATTCAACATTCCCACAATACCCATTCAACATTCCCACGATACCCTTGCAATGTTCACCATATAAATTAGATTATGATACACAATATTTATCCGATTGCCATTTCTGGGGATTATGGTTTATGTATTCAATTTGTTGTGGGGACGTTGCATGCAACGTCCCTACGTTTCCCGCACCGGCTCCGGTTAATATCAATATCCCCTGCACGTGGTTAGGCATTACAACGAATGCACCCAATTCCACATTTTTTTCATGGTTTTTAATTTCATGCCAAAACACATCGGCCAATATCCCTGCATGCGACAATTGCATTTCGCCATTTG
>Ga0316607_1000022_pt1 | contig 61920 bp, 46 predicted proteins | sample MIS2016062E_MG_FD_207674 | JGI IMG/M metagenome (GOLD analysis project Ga0316607, IMG submission 207674) | Microbial mat bacterial communities from Middle Island sinkhole, Lake Huron, Michigan, United States - MIS.2016.062E | ecosystem: Environmental > Aquatic > Freshwater > Lake > Sediment...
CAACCCTTCCGATTCCGTCACCTTGACCAGCTATGGCACCGCGTTAGCCCAAGCGGCGCGGCCTGAAGAAGCCTTTGCCATGTTTGAAAAGGCCCTGACGGTCAACCCTGAAAATTCCGTCACCTTGTTTCAATATGCTCTGGCGCTGGAATTAACAAAGGCTTACCCCAAAGCTATTGAACAATTGCTAAAGATTGGAACTGCTAAACTTGACCCCTCGCTCGTCTGCTTCATGATGATGACGCTGGGGCGCATCTACTACCTTGATGGCCAAAAGGAGAAGGGCAATACGTCTTTTCAATGGGCCATTGACCACTCAGACAAGGAAGAAGCGGCCTTGCTCTTCAGTGCCAAAAATATCCTGGCCAACAACCCGTATAACCCAGAAGCGGTGAAGATGTTAGAGCAGATAACGCAAACTTCGCCGCGCTATAAAACTGCGGCCCGCCTCTTGAACCTGAACCTCAGCGAGGAAAAGCGCTACGCGAGGTATAATGTGGTCACCGAAACTGAGCTAAAGGATACGGAGGAGTTGGCCGACACGATCTATCACAAGATGATCAATCAGATTTTTCTGCTCAAAGAAGATTTGCGCGAATGGCAACTAGATTATCCTGCACATACCGCGCTTTTGGCCGGGCTGCTCACGACAATGGAGCGAATTTCCACCGTGATAAATACGACGCGGCAGGAGAATAAAAGGGCCATTCAGGCCATTGCGCCCGACAATTACAAAGCCTTCATTAAGCTGATCCAAGCAACGGCTCAAAACGTTGCGGATGCAGCGAATAATCTATTCTTCCAACTGAAGTCAGATCTTCAAGAGCATTTAAAGTATGATCTGGCGCAGGGTACGCCTTTGTATCAGCAATTAACCCTCTTTCTGGCGCGAGTGCGGCAAGCGGAAGAGCTGATGAATGACTTGAAGCATGTAAATGAAGGGATAAAGCCGAAGACGACGACCTTTAAGATCAAGGAGCTTTTTGCGGATTGGGAAGCCCGGCCAACATTTCAGCAGGCGACCATTCGGGTGGAGCTTCGCAATGGGGAGCAAGAGTTTGACGGCGACCTGCAAAAGATTCGAAGCTTCCTCGACGAGTTGGTCGAAAACGCGGTAAAGCATAACGCGGCCCGCGAGACGTTGGAGATTCAGCTAAAAGCGTGGGATGATCAAAACCCGCTGATTTTGAGTAAGCATATTCCCACCAATAAAACCTATTTGGTGCTAAACTTTCGGGATAATGGCAAAGGAATTCCGCAAGCTAAGAAGGAATGGATTTTCCTTCCGCTCAAAACGACGGAGTCTAAGGAAGGAAGCGGTTTAGGCCTCTACATTATTCAGAAGACGCTTGAGAAAATGGGTGGCTTTATTCTGGAGAACGGGACGACGGGTGCGAATTTCTTGATCTATATCCCCTACAAAAGGGCCCCCCGGACGGTAGGCTAGGCATCCTGCCTGGCCAGCGGTGACAGGCAAGCTGCCTGTCCTACAACATTGCATCTGAAAGTGAATAGTTACTTGAAAGGATAGACCATGATTAGCGAGCCAAACCAGTTCGACCCGAAGATTCTGGTCGTTGACGATGACCCCGAAAACCTGACGCGCTATCTGCGGCGGTTAGGGCGCTTAGGCTACACCCAAGTTGCTTCGGCGTTGAGTGCCAAAGAAACGCAGACCAAGCTTGAAGAGGAATTCTTTGATCTTATCGTCGCCGATATGCGAATGGAAGCTGATGATAGTGGGTTTGTGATTATTGAAGAAGTGAAGGCCCGCAAGATCACTTCTGTCGTCATAGTCCTGACCGCAAACGATACCGTTGCTGATTGTCGGCGGGCTTTCAAGGCGGGAGCTTGGGATTATATCTCCAAAAGTTTAGAAGACCCCTTTGAAATCTTGCATCAATCCGTTCAGGAGGCCATGGCCTACATTCAAACTTGGGGAAGCAAGGAAGACAAAGATTGGATTCGGAAGAATCTGAGCGAATTATTGGATAAACATTTTGGCAACTATATTGCCGTCATGAATAACGCGGTGGTGGCGGTGGCGGCGACGCGGGAAGCGGTAGAAGCGCAACTGAAAACCCAGAAACTGCCCCTCGTGATGACGGTGATTGAGAAGGTTGATTATCAGCTTTTTAGCGCATTGCCGAAAGAGATGTTGCTGATTTTCGTGGAAGGCCCCACCGACGTAGCTTATCTCAAGAAAGCCATGCTGCTTTTGGGGCGCACGGATCTCGCGCAAAACGTGTTGCTCGATACGATAGGCAATCGCTTGGGCAATCGGGGTGGAGGCAGTGGGAACCTAAAGGGCGGGTTTACCTTCTTGCAAGAGAATAAATTGATCACCAATAAAGTTCTTTTCCTCTTTGACCGCGATGTTAATGGCAAGGAGTTACCAAACCAGTGCGAGGGGAATGTTGAAAACCTTTATGTCCGGCGGATGGGAGAACATGACCCAGAGCAGAGAGGGATTGAGTGGTTTTTCGCTAAACAAATCTTTGAAGAGGGAATTGCGAAGGGCTTTGTAAATAAAATCGTTACCAAAACGACACAGAAAACGGGTACTACTTTCAAAACAAAATATGAAGTGATTGATAAAAAGCGTTTCTGTGCTTGGCTTTGCACCGAGCGCGAAAGTACGCCTGAAGATTTTGCAGGTTTCACAACAGTTTTTGCCATTATTGAAGAAATCCTAAAGCTGCCCTGAGCTTGCGGGCCAGGCAGGAGGCCTGTCCTACGCCAACCGCGCAGGGAACGGCGGGTATTTTTACCACGGAGCGCGGGCTTCTAGCCTGCGGGCCAGGCAGGAGGCCTGTCCTACTTGCGGGAGTTGAGCTTGCGGGAGTTGAGCTTGCGGGAGTTGAGCTTGCCGAAACTACCGTTTGGCCGTGGAGTACAAAACGAAGCTACAAACGCTTTTCCATACGGCCTTGCAAGCCGAGACTTTTGCTGCCTTTCAAGCGGAGTTAGCGCAGCAGCAAGCCCAAAGCTAAAAATGCGATTCTGAAAACCGCAAAAACCCCCCCAAAGTAGCCCAGCCTCAGTTCTGCGGAACGCGGGGCAGGGCAATTTTAGCGTTTTAGCCCAGCGCATTTGAACGCATTGCATCTTTGCGTTACAATGCACCAAGCTACCCAGTTACAAATGAGACCTCAGAACCCAGAAAGGAGTTTCATACGCCTGTCTTGACTCAAAGAGAGTTCCCCAGGATCGAGAGCGAATTAAAAAGCGGTTCTTTAGCCAAAAGAGAACCTTTTGTATTTGTGGAGCTGGAAAAAATGGCAAACAATCATAATCATGATGAAATTCAAAGTCTTCGGTGGATTCGGGCCGATTTGCATCTTCATACCCCGGCCTCCGAGGATTATGCCCAGCCCGAAATCAGCTACTTGGAGATTTTGCAAGAAGCTGAAAAACGTAATTTGGAAATTATCGCTTTCACCGACCATAATACCGTCCATGGCTACGAAAAATTCCAGGATGAAATCTCTTTTCTCGCAAGCCTGAAAGCAAAAGGCCGCTTGGAAGCGGAAGAAGAAGTTAAGCTTGCTGAATATCAGCGTTTGTTGGCAAAGATAACAGTTCTCCCAGGTTTTGAATTTACATCGCACTACGGAGCGCATATTATTGGGCTTTTTCCTCCCCAACAACACCTCAGTGTCATCGAATCGACCTTGCTTAATTTGGGAGTTTCGCCCGATCTCTTGAAAAAAGGGGCCTGTGGGGTCCCAAATACGCGCCATGTCACCGAAGCGTATGATCTGATTGAACGCGCTGGGGGGCTGGTGATTGCGCCCCACGCCAATGGCCCTAATGGCGTGATTACTGAAACGCTCCGCCTGGGCACGAGCGGCCAATCGCGGGTGGCCCGCACCCAAAGTCCTTCGCTCCATGCCCTTGAATTCGTCAATTTCTATACCGACCACGAAAAGTTTACTTCCCCTAGCTTCTACAACGGTAAGACTGAACAATACGAGCGGCGTATGTTTTGCATCCAGGGCAGTGATGCTCATCGGCTGCGCCGTTTGCCCGAAAGCGAAATGTATGATTTGCACCGCCATGGCATCGGGGATCGGTATGTTGAACTTTTAATGCCCGATAATAGCTTTGAAGCCTTAAAAGCCCTCTTTATCAGCCAAGATTTTGATCGAGTTCGCGTCCCCAAACGCGATCAAAAGCAATGGGATCTGGACGCTTTGCGGTTTGGAGCAACTTCGGAACGCCAAATCTTACGCAGCATTGAAGCTTCTGAGGTCGGTGAGCTTTGGCAAGATGTGGCGGCGTTGGCCAATAGCTCTGGTGGTGTCTTGCTGATTGGTTGCGAGCCAGGCGGCCAGGTGACGGGTGTGAGTCGGCCCGCGCAGGTCAGCGAAGCGTTGCGCCAGAAGGTGCAAGAACAAATTTTGCCGCAACCTTATTTGACCCTCGAATTGATGAGCTATGAAGGCCGCGACGTGATTCGCGTCGAAGTCAAACCCGATGAATTGCCGCCTTACATCAGCAAAAAGGGCGTGATTTTTGTGCGGCGGGCCAATGAGACGGTTCCTGCCAATCGCAGTGAGCTTTTACAACTTTGCCAGCGTGCGATGGCGGAAAGTGGTCTTGCCCCTACTGAGCCGCAAGACGAATTGGATTTGCCCCGCAGTGGGGTTGAAATTGTGAGCGACCAGCAACGCCAGGGGTTGTGGTATTACGAAGTGCGCGATTTGCGAACCACAGCGGGCGTTACGCGGGACAAAGCGCAAGGTTTGTGGGCCTACGCAATTAGCCGCCACGAAGACCTGCGTGAACGCCGGATGGACTTGCACAGCCAAATCCGCTGGCGCGGACGGTTGGGAATCTGGCGCGCTTATCGCCAGGGCAATCGTATTAAGTATGATCTCGTGCATCGCAATCGCAATGGAGTCATTGATCATCTCTTTTACGGCGTTTCAGATTGGGGTTTGGGCGAAGAATGGGCCGCATTGCTCAATGAACGGCCTGGCGAAATTGTTGATCAAGAGCAACAACCGTTTGAGGGCGAAAACGAGCGGGAGCGCTACTTTGGGGCGGATACCGATTCGCCCCCCAATCTCAATTTAGGCGATTTGGATACGCCAACTCTGCCGAGTTGGGGCGAAAGGCGCAAACGGTGGCGGGGAAGAGGTGGTTTGTGGCAGATTTACCACGACGAGCTAGGGATCGTGCGGTTTGACCTCGTCATGAAGGACAAGGATGGCCTTGGCGAGCAAGAATATAACAGGGTTACGAATGCCAAACTTACGGACGCTTGGCTCAACTTGATTCGGGTCAGTCGCCCCCGCACGGGAATCGAAGTCGTCAGCGCGACGCTGGGCGATGATGACGAATGGCGGTACGTCTTCCGCGACCTCCGCACGGGTGATAGTAGTGGCGCTCCCTGGCGGTTGCAGGACATCAAAGCGGGGACGGTGCGCGAATATGCTGCTCGCATGTATCAGCAGGACGTACCTTTGGAGGATTCGCGGATTCGGTGGTGGGGCAACATCGGCTATATGCGCCCGATGCGGAGCCAAGTAGATTTGGTCTACCGCGATGACCAAGGGGTTGATCATTTCTTCTATGCAGCGCGGCGGGAAGAGTTGCAAGGGGAATGGCGCGATCTGTTGGAAATCTACGGCGAACTTTAAGGAATTTTTGGGGGGAAGTCTTCGGGGGCGCGCCCGCGTGCTTTGCACGCGGGCGCGCCCCACCCCCTAAGCAAACTCAACTGGCCCAGCGCACATCCTTCACTCGCAATTGCAGCGAGCTTTCCCCATTCCATTCATTCATTTCCAAAGCGTAAGCCAGATCAATCACTTGGGCTTTCAGCAAGGTGTCAGCCAGATGCCCTAAGTCAAAAGCAACTGCTTCGATTGAATTTGAATCATTTTGCCGAACTGTCAAACGCAGATGTTGCTTATCGGCCCCCATCGTTCGGACTTTCTCAACTGTAACTTTTTCAGTCATAAAGGTCGGCTGAAAATTAGCTTGACCAAAAGGCTCAAATTGCACTAATTCGGTGTATAGCTCATTGTTGACCGCGCTCAGGGGCAAAAGAGCATCAATCAGCAGCTTAGGAATGAGCAAATTATCTGCGATCTGCGTGGCCGCTAAGGTTTGTAAACGTTCTTTCAAAGCGGGCAATTTTGCAGTATCCAGGCTAAACCCCGCTGCTGCTGAATGGCCTCCAAACCTGCTAAAAAGCTCGCGGCACTCATCTAAGATTGCAAAAAGGTTGCAGCCTGACACAGACCGTGCTGACCCCCGCGACATTTCTGGCCCCCGTTCGACCAAAACCACGGGGCGACCCCATAATTCTACCAGTTTGGAAGCTACCAACCCAACGATTCCTGCGGGATATTCCTCCGCATCGAGGATTACAATCCGTTGATTTTGCCAATTTTCCCTTGGGACATTACTTTGAATCGCTGTAAAAATCTCTTTGGTGAGCTTTTGGCGTTGTTTATTAAGCGAATCTAGCTCTTTAGCAAGTTTTTCTGCCGTAGCCAAATCAGGGGCTAAAAGCAATTTATAGGCTAAATCAGCGTCGTCAAGACGGCCAGCAGCATTGAGCCGCGGCCCCAACATAAAACTGATCTCGGTGGAATCAATTTGCCCCAACTTTAAGCCTGCGACCTTGATCAGCGCTTGTAAGCCTGGCCGTTGGGTCTGATTCAATGCTTCCAGCCCCGCCTTGACCAGCACCCGATTTTCGCCCTGCAACGGCCCCATATCTGCGACGGTTCCCAGCGCAACCATATCAAGAAGGTCGCGCCCCCGCAAGTTCAAACGCATTCCCTGCTTGACCAGCGCCTGGACAAGTTTGTAGGCAATGCCAACGCCAACCAACTGCTTATAAGGGTATTGACAACCTGGTTGCTTAGGGTCGATCACGGCAAAAGCGGGAGGCAAAAGTGGCGGCGGTTGATGATGGTCAGTCACGATGACATCCATTCCCAACGCCTGAGCGCGAGAAACTTCAGCCACGTTGGTGATCCCGCAATCCACCGTAATCAGCAACTTCACCCCTTCCTGGGCAAGTTGCTCGACAGCTTCCAGGTTGAGACCGTACCCTTCCCGCAAGCGGTGGGGAATGTAAGGGCGAATCTGCCCCCCCAGAGCTTGAATGGCTTGCATCAGCAAAGTAACCGCCGTGACCCCGTCGGTATCAAAATCCCCGTAAACCGCAAGAGCTTCTTTTTCCGCGATAGCACGGGCAACTCGTGGCGCAGCGATGTCCATTCCCTTGAGCAGAAAGGGGTCGTGAAGGCCTTGCGGATAGTGCGAATTGAAGAAGTGATCTCTTGCTTCTGCGTCGTGCAAGCCTCGCGCATAAAGTAAAGCCGCCAGAATTGGGCGCGGCCCAAGCTGGGCCAGCGCAGCGGCGGGCAACGCGGCGGGCAAGACCCACTCTTTTTGGCGAGCCGACAAAATTTTTCCTTCCTTCACGCAATTTGCCCATCCGCAGTGAGTTTCATCTCTGCATCACAGTAGCTCTTGTTTATGCGTGCATACGGTAACAAAATCTGCCTCTGGAACCTCATTCATGAACAATCATCGCTGTGCGGGTTATTTCAATGAAGGAGTAATAATTACAGTCAAATGCAGTGACAATGGCATCAAGATGTGCAGCAAAAACTGATTCCAAGTCATTGTTTGTGATATTCCCTGTCGAGATAAGCAGCAATTGCTGTGGTTGATGATAGACAAGAAACGAATTGACAAAGTCTGCATCTTTTGTCACAACGATACGTTGTTCTTGGTCTGCTCGTTCAATGATAGCGGCATCACTGGTGTGGTTGCCTTCGGGGAGATCCAAAGTGTGAAGCGCATCACATCCCATCGTGCGAAGCCAATGAGCAAAACGGCGTGGTAACTGTGCATCAATCAATACCTTCATGCGGCAAAGGGTTCCATGCGTTTCATGTGGCTCAATCGTGCCGCAAATGCGAGGACGGCAAACACATCGTCTCGCTCCAAATCCTCATAATCTGCCAGAATATCATCAATTGTCATACCGGCACTGAGCAGTTCAAGGATAACCTCAACCGGATAGCGGAGATGCCGTATGCATGGCTTGCCATGACAAATAGTTGAGTCTATGGTAATACGACTGGTCATAGAGTATTTACTCCTTTTCTCTCTACACTCATCGCCTGTGTTGGTTTCATTTTACCACATCCGCGCCGCCTCGTGTTGCCATGCGGTGGGAAACCATCGGGGCCGAATGGACGCTTCACGATTGCGGTCTAAAGCAAATGCCGCAATCGTTATTTTTCCTAATCGATCAAAATCAGCCTCAATCGCTTGAAAAACAGCTTCCAACTTTGCATCCAGCATTTTCAAGAAAGCATCCATTTCCTGTTGAATGCGTTTGGCAACTTCGGCAGTTTTACCAGTCGCAAACTCGGCTAATATTCGCCCTGCGAGTGAACCAATCACAGCACCAACCGTAGCATATGTGATTTTGCCCGCCTAAACGGGCGCGGAGCCGCAGGCGGAGCGTCCGGTGGAGCCGGTGTTAGGTTGCGATTGAATGTTAGAAAGGAATTTCCGACTCCTTATCAGATGGCTTGTTTATTTCACGAATACCCTCTCGTATTAACGGATGTACTTTGTCTAATTTAACCGCTTCGCTTGCCCATTTCGCAGCCTTGACGTTATTGCGATATACATCTAGTGCTAATCTTGCCAATCCTACATCCTTTATTTCATGAACCATTCTTGCCATGACATCCCTCACGTAAAACCTATTATGACTACATCCCATATCAAGTAACCGAGCAAGAATCATGCGATTTACAGCAAAATTATCAACTTCCCAAAATATCTTTTCAAAAAATCTTGCTACGGTATCGCAGTCACAGTAATGAGAGGGGGGAATCCGGATCTGGCTAACATACCTATCATAAACCTGGATTATGTTCAAAAATGACACATTTTGGCTAATGATTAACTTCGAAATAATTTCGCTTGGCATTTTTGGTAAAACTTCTAAATATAAATCCTTGTTGTCATGATTCTCCATGAATAGTTTCGTAAGCTCTGTTAACCCTTTTGAATCTACTAAATTTGAAGATGGATCAACAATTTCGCCAACTATTTTTTGAGCTAATTGGGTTGGAGATCCTACATTGAATTCTTTCTGGGTAAGCAATTGAAAATCTGCAATTAACTCACTAACCGATTGGTAACGTTCGTTGGGGTCAACATAAGTGCATTTATGGATAATAAATATATACTTACGATCTAATCCTATAAGATTTAGAATAGGAAAGACTGGACGCGATGTCAGCATTTTATACAAGATTTTTCCTAAAGCATATATATCAGATCTAGAATCTGCCTGACTGAAATCAACAAACTGCTCTGGGGCGGCATATGCTATTGTGCCAAATTGATCCCCGCGCATGGTTAATGTTGTTGTATCTCGATCTAAGAATCGTCCAAGACCAAAATCCGTGATAGATACCCGGTCGCCTTTCATAATCAACACATTCTGAGGTTTAATGTCTCTATGAATTACACCAGATTTGTGAGCATACTCTATACCATCTAAGATTTGTTGGTAAATAAACCTTCTTCTATCTTCATTTTGTCTTAAATCTTGTAAGATATCATCTAGGTTGCATTCGGCGAGTGGCATGACAAAAATGGGAGGGTCTTCATCAAGGTTTGATAACAAAACTTTGATAACATTAGGGTGGTCAAGCTTTGACATAATACGCACTTCCCGCCCGAACCGTTTTACATCATCAGATGAATATGGTTTCAGCAACCTTTTTGCTGCTACTTTTTTCCCATCCTCCGTAATTGTTGCTCGAAACACCTCCCCAAAGCCACCTGAATTTATTTTGGACTCCAATTTTATTGTTGCCATATTGTTTTTCCATTCTTTGTTAGGAGCAAAGCAGCCTAACGACCAAGCTCACCAGCGCACGCAGCGATGTCAGCATGAGCGCGTTGTTAGGGGCATAATTTTCATATACCGTTTAATTCATTGGAATTAATTAAATCACCCACCCTTATTGAATTCCGTATGAACATTGCCGCGCAAGTTCTCCGATTTTTGACATTAAACCAAACTTTTCCAATGTTGAACTGTTTGCATTGTTAATCTCCTTTTTCACTTTGATTTTTATGCCCCTGTTGTGCAAGGGGCAAGCTAACTACAATTAGACGGACAACCACCGTCCCATGCTACCCTATGGCGGTATAGACGGACATCCATCGTCCCATACTACTCTATGCGGTATAATAGATGGACAAACAACCGTCTATAATGAGACTTGTAAAAGGAATAAAAGGTGCTATTAGAGAACAATTTTACGATCAAACTTACTCTAAATTATAGCACACTTTGGGGAAAACATGGCCGATCAGAAATCATCTAAACTGCTCGATCAGGTGCGCGCTGCCATTCGTCGCAAGCAGCCAAGAAGGCCTCTTTTAGAGCCATTCGGGGCTCTGAAACCTCACCTGGCGGGCTGTGGGGGGTTTGGCCATCGGAGTTCACGGCTTTAGCCGTGGCCCCAACAGCTAAAGCTGTTGCCTCCGGAGGAAAAAGAGCTTGGGTTTCATACTAGATAAGACAAACGGGGTGGGTGAGAGGAGCGACAATCGTTATCAACGCCCCCCGATACCCTGCGATAAGGAGAAGCCTAATTTGCCATTATAGCCTTTCTACCTTTTGTTTGCCAGTTTGACTCCCGCGCAGCGCATCGTTATAATACGTTTGCTGAAATTTACTCTGAAGCTCAAAAACCATTGGTTCTGTTTAAGCATCTTTAGGAGAAAAGTATGTCAAAATCCCCTAATTCCTCACGAGGCCGCAAAGTTCAGGATCAGCCCACTTCGTCATTAGGCACTTTCTATGGCATTATCGGTGGCGTTGCTATTCTGGGCGTGATTTTGCTCTATGCCTTTTCGGGCCAAGCTGCGAAACCACCCCTTGATCAAGTGGCTACAACGCTGCCCGCTTCTGTGCCCACAATGGCTACTACGCCTGAAAACGCTCGGCCCCAGGGCACAACTGCGGAAGGCCTTTTCTATAAAGGCAATCCGAATGCCCCAATTAAAGTTTTTGAATTTTCAGATTTTGAATGTCCTTCTTGCGCTCAATTTGCTCTAGGGCAACATGCTGAATTCAGTAAGAAGTATCTTGATTCGGGTAATGTCCAATTGATTTTTCACGATTTCCCGCTTCCTCAACACAAAAATGCGCCTAAAGCTTCACTTGTGGCCCATTGTGCAGGTGACCAAGCTAAGTTCTGGGAAATGCACAATTTGTTGTTTCAAAAGCAGCTTGAATGGGTAGAAGCCACCGATGATACTTATTTTCTCGCCTATGCCAGTCAGATTGGGCTAGAAATCAATCAGTTTCAAAGCTGCTTTAAGGGCAATAAATATGGGCCACTCATTCAAGCCGCTGCGAATCAGGCGATGGCCCTTAAAATCCCTGGAACTCCAACCTTCATGATCAATGGGCAGATGGTAGAAACCGCTCAATTGGATGCTACGCTTGACAAGCTTCTTGCTAAAGGAACAAATCAACCGACTTCTGTAACGGTTGTAAACACGCCTAAGCCCGAAGCTCCTGTTTCGCCCCCTGCTAACTCTGCTAATTCCCTTTCAGGGACTACACCCGAAGGCTTTTTCTACAAAGGTAAGCCTGATGCGCCCGTGAAAGTGCTTGAATACTCTGATTTTCAGTGTCCCTATTGCGCTCAATTTGCTCTTAGCGAGGTAGCCGCAGAATTAGATAAGAATTACGTTTCAACAGGGAAAATGCAATTGGTTTTCCACGATTTCCCGCTTGTTTCGATTCACGATAGCACCCAAAAAGCGTCGGAAGCCTCACGCTGTGCAGGTGAGCAGGGTAAGTTTTGGGAAATGCACGATCTCCTCTTCCAAAATCAGGCCAAATGGGAAAGTGGCACAGATGATAAGCGTTTCACTGCTCTTGCAGCCCCACTTGGCTTGAATGCTCCGCAATTTGAACAATGTGTAGTCGGGGGGAAATATAAGGCGCAAGTCGAGGCGGCAGGCCAAGCTGCGATGAGCGCGAAAATTGGGGGCACGCCGACTTTTACGCTTGACGGGGAACAAATCGGCGCAGACCAGTTGATCAGCAAGGTTCAAGCAGCTTTGACAGCTAAAGGACAACCATAAGCGATGCTGGCGCGTTCGCTTTATCCTCGAATGGTGCTGACCCTTTGCGCTTTGCTAGGGTTTTTCGACTCGGCCTATCTCGCGCTGGCCAGGCTGAAACTGGGAACTTTCTTGCTTTGTCCCGTCGGGGAAGGTTGTGATCTTGTTCAACAAAGTGTCTGGAGCAGCCTTCCCCCAGGTAATGGCGTTCCAATTGCCTTTATCGGTGGAGGGGGGTATCTTCTCTTCTTCTTTTTAGGCCTCACCGCGCTGCAAAAAGATTATCTTGGCCCATGGCCCTTGCCTAAAATCCTTTTAATCCTCGCCTCAGCAGGAATTGCCTTTTGCATCTATCTGCTTGGTGTGCAATTCTTTGCGATCAAAGCCTTTTGTTTTTGGTGTCTGGTCTCCGCCGCGCTCGAAATTGCAATTTGGGGCGCGGCTTTTGCGGATTGGCGGGTCTGGCAAAGCCTGACCGATGAGGATTAAGAGCGCGTGTATTCCAAGCTTCTTTTCTTAGGGTATTTTATCTTCCTGATTGGCTTGCTCGGTGGCAGAATCAAGCTAAAGAAAACTGAGATTCCGCAATTGCGCCTTTGGCAAAGGATTCTGGTTCTCGTTTTGGGGCTTATCCTTATGCTGATTGGCTATTTTAATTTCCCCACTTGATCAGCCCCGCTAAAGGATTGAAGCCCCTTGTGGAGGTTGACAACATAAGGTGGAAGCAGGGTTTAAGAGATTTCAGCCTCTAACTCTCTTTAGGCCACAACTAACCTCAATCGCATCTGTGCTATAATGGGGCGCAGCAGAAAAGGGAAGGTAGGGAGTTTCGGGGAAAGCAATGTAGCTAGGAAATCAAAATGCTTTTTGGGGCCCATATGTCCATTGCGGGGGGAATTGCCAAAGCTTTTGAACGGGGGGCGAGCGTTGGGTGCGAAACCATCCAGATTTTCAGTCGCAGTGAGCGCCGTTGGCAAGTCAAACCCTACAGCGAAGCTGAAATTGCGGCTTTCAAAGCGCAGCAAGCTCGCACCCAGATCGCGCCCGTGGTGGCGCATGCCAGCTATTTGCTCAATTTGGCTTCGCCGTTGGAAACTTTACGGGCCCAGTCGCGGGAGGCTTTAGCCGATGAGCTAGAGCGTTGCGCTCTTTTGGGCATTCCCTATTTGGTTTTTCACCCTGGGTCGCACATGGGCAGCGGGGCAGAAACGGGGTTGCAAAGGATCGCCCAGGCTCTGAATCAGCTTTTTGAAACAGGTGTGGGGCAAGGCGTGACCGTTTTGATGGAAACGACGGCGGGCCAAGGCTCTTCGCTCGGTTGGCGGTTTGAAGAATTAGCTCAGATTTTTACCCTCGTTTCGATGCAAGATAGATTAGGGATTTGCGTTGATACTTGTCATATCTTCGCCGCAGGCTATGATCTTCGCACCCCCGAAGAATATGAAACCACTTTCAATACTTTTGAACGTTTACTTGGCTTGGAAAAAATCAAGGTTTTTCATCTTAATGACTCGATGAAGGAATTAGGTAGTCGCTTAGATCGCCATGCTCATATTGGGGAAGGGCAGATTGGCCTAGAGGCTTTTCGTTTTATCGTTAATGATCAACGCTTTGCCCATTTACCGATGATTTTAGAAACCCCTAAAGGTCAAGATTTAGCTGGAGATCTCACAAATCTCGCTACTTTGCGCTCGTTGAAATCTGCGTAGCGCACCAAATTTCGCTTGGAAAGGAAAATCGGATGGTCTACAAAAAGCTTTTCTGGCTCTTGCTCCTTACTGGCACACTGTTCGTTCTTTGGCAAAAGTGGGGGCAAAGCCTCGCTTTCATTTTCTTTGCCAGCCGCAAGCCCATAACCCCCAAAGCGGCCCAACCTGCTTCGCGCCCCTTCACTACGAATGGCCGCGCAATTCCCACCCGTGTTCACAAAGGCTCACCGGCGGCAGTCCAGGCTAAAAGCCGCCGAATCGTTACCAAAAGCGCCCAGTAAATAGCGGGGTAGTCCTGGAAGGGTAGGCTCTTTTGGGGGTCTTTTTGGCAACTGGAAGCCAAAGGCTCTGCTTCAACAAGTTCAGCAACCGCCTTTGGCCCCCTGGAATCTGAGCTTCAGCACTCCTGCCTTTGGCCCTACCACTGAAGCTGATTGACAAGTAAGATCTCCACCGCCTCCACCGCCATCGGCTGGGAAAACAAAAAGCCTTGGGCGTAATCGCAGTTTAACGTGCGGAGCCGCGCCAGTTGCTCCGCCGTTTCAACCCCTTCCGCAACCACCCGCTTCCGTAATTGGTGGGCCATGGTCACCACCAGCCGCACAATCTCTGCACTATCCTCATCCGAACTCATCTTGCGGATAAAAGAGCGGTCTATTTTGAGCGCATCAACAGGAAAATGGTGCAAATAGCTCAAGGAAGAATAGCCCGTGCCGAAATCATCAATATGGACCTTAACATCTAACGCACGCAACTGATTCAAAGTTGTAGTTGTTGCTTCTGTGTTTTCAGCGATGATGCTTTCGGTAATTTCTAATTGTAAAAGATGGGCGGCTAGGCCCGTCTTTTGTAAAACTTGGCCTATTAGGTCAACTAACAAAGGGTCTTGCAGTTGCCGGCCCGATAAATTCACATTGATCGAAAGGAACGCATGAACAGGAAAGCGTTTTTGCCAAAGACACATCTGTTGACAAGCTTTATTCAGCACCCAAGCTCCAATCTGATTGATAAGCTCAGTTTCTTCGGCAATCGGAATGAACTCAATGGGTGAGATCATGCCGCGCTGGGGATGATTCCAACGGGCTAAAGCCTCAAACCCAGTAATGGTCCCCGTTTTTAAGGAGATGATCGGTTGATAAAAGACGCAGATTTGGTCCCGGTCAACTGCGCGGCGCAATTCAGTTTCCAACCGCCAGCGCGTTACGACTCGGGTGTGCATCGTGCTGTCAAAGATCGTTGAACGGGCCCGCCCCAGGCTTTTGGCCCGATGCATGGCTACGTCGGCATCCCGCAACAAATCTTCGGCTTGAGCATACCATTTGAGACTGGTGGCAATCCCAATGCTTACACTGGTAAAGACTTCATGCTCTTCCAGCATGAAGGGAATGGCTAAAGCAGCGTGAATCTTTTCGGCAACTTTGCTTGCATTGGCGAGAGTTTCAATATCTTCCAGCAAAATCGCAAATTCATCCCCTCCAATCCGCGCTAAAGTATCAACGGGACAAAGGAATTTTTCAAGTTTCTGCGCGATAGCGACCAGTAATTTGTCGCCCAGCGCATGGCCTAAGCTATCATTGATGATTTTGAATTGATCGAAATCGAGGAAAAGGACGGCAAGCACATAGCTCGGATAACGTTTGGTGCGCTCAAGCGCGTAGCCCAACCGATCCAGAAAAAGCGCCCGATTCGGCAAGCTAGTCAGCGGATCATAGAGCGCATGATATTGCAATTGCCCTTCCGCAAGCCGTTGCTCAGTAATATCAATCCCCGTGGCTACAACATACTCAACTTCACCCTTCGCATTCAGCAGCACCGTATTTGACCAAGCGATTAAGCTGCGCCCGCCATGCCGGCCAAGAAGGTGGTTTTCATAAGTGTTGGGGAAGTTGCCCGTTCTGAGCCGGCTAAAAACCACCTGGACCGCCTCGACCTCTTCCGCCACAATTAAATATTCCCAAAGCGGTTTATGGGCGACTTCGGCTAAGGTGTAGCCCGTTAGCCGCTCGCAAGCCTGATTCAGGCGCACAATCCGCCCATCTTTATCCAGAATGATAAAGATGGCATTTGAAACCTTAAAAATGGCCGAAAGCAGCTTTTGTTCATTTTGGGAGTTTGCTTCCAATTCCTTGAAAGAGGAGTTTTCTTGGCCTAAGGGGGAGCCAAAGCCATTATTCATTCTTTGGCGGATTCCAAGGAGGATGACTAGCGCATTCCCCAACAACATCCCCCCCAAAACTAAGAGCAAATTTTGCAAAGGCCAGACGCGGGCTAAGGTTGATCTAAGACATTGTTCTAAATTCCTAAAAGCTTCCTGTTCACAGAAGTTTGCATCAAACGCAAAATTGACGCGCAAGAGCATGCTGGCGATAAAAAGCCCTAGATCCCCCGTAAGGAGCAAAAGACCCAGAAAGAGAAGCAGCCCCTTCCGCGAGGGCCGAAAGCGTTGGGGGCAGAAATTTCGGATTTTCTGGTAAAGGGATGCAAAATGAACCATGCGACCTCCAGTCCTTTGAGAGTTTTGCGACCCACCTTTGCACCCGTGCTTCAGCAGCCTTAGGCAGCCTTAGGCAAGCTCAGGCAGCACCGCAGTGCTTCAACAAGTTCAGCACCCGCCTGCTACTCTAAAGCGCAGCGAGGCCGTTGTCAAGTAAAAGAAGCAGAGATTCAGGGGAAGGCGCAGAAGAGAAGGGCTTAAAGACCTGAAGACCGCTAATAAGCATTTTTCTGATTGGCGGTGAGGAGATTGGCCGCTGTGCGGACGATGATTTTTATATCAAAAAGCAAAGACCAATTTTCAATATAATACAAATCGTAACGGGTCCGTTCTTCAATACTCGTATCGCCCCGGAAGCCATTGACCTGGGCCCAGCCCGTAATGCCCGCTTTTTCCTTGTGGCGACGCATATAGCGCGGCACTTGCTGGCGAAACTGCTCTACCCATTTAGGTTGTTCGGGGCGAGGGCCCACAATGCTCATTTCGCCTAGGAGGACATTGATAAATTGGGGCAATTCGTCGAGCGAAGAGCGCCGCAAAAAGCTGCCTAGGCGCGTTACACGCGGGTCAGCAGGCTTTGTCCAGCCAGGGCCTTGGGCTTCAGCATCGGTTCGCATCGTGCGAAATTTGAGCATATAAAACGGCTTCCCATCCATCCCGACTCGCGCTTGCAGAAAGAAGACGGGGCCTTCTGAATCCAATTTGACCAAGACCGCCAGCAGCAAGAGCAAAGGCGCAGTGGCTACAAGAATCAAGCAGGCCAGCAGCAGGTCCAGAATCCGCTTGAGCAATTGATTCAAAGGGTTATCTAAGGCCGCATTTTTGACACTTACCAGGGGCAGACCGTTTAGATCGCCTATTGAAACCTCATTGTTTGTGATCAATTGAAAAGTATCAGGATAGATTCGGATTGAAACGGCTTGATCCTCGGCTAAATGGACAATTTCCAAGAGGTCGCTCTGCGAATTGTTGGTCAAAGCTACGAGAACCTCGGCAGCTTGCGTGATTTGGATGACGCGATTCAATTGGTTGGTTGAGCCTAACACAGGCAAATCATCAATCAGTGTGCCGACGGGATGCTCATCTGAAACAAACCCTTGCACGCGGTAGCCCAACGCAGGAGTGTGGCGGATTGTGGCCCAAACCAAGCGGCCTGGCTCGGCAGTGCCAACAATCAAGGCGCGGCGCGTATCAATCCCGTGGTGGGCCCTAAGCCGAAAGACTACCCGGCGGTGGAGCAGGCGCAGCGCAATGGTGCTAAAGATTGCAGTTAGCCAGCTTAAAACTAAAATCATGGGGGTCCAGGGCAAATCGGCGGACCCAAACTGGGGCAAAAGTGCATTGATCACTAAACCCAAAACGGTTGCCAGCGAAATGGCCATGAAAACTTTATAAGCTTCGTCAATGCGCGAAGCTCCGCGTCTAAGTGCATATAGCCCATTGGCACTCAAAGCGAAGCTAAAAGCCAGATTCAGGAGCAGCAAAAAGAGGCGCACTGGGGCAAAATCGGCAGGCAGCAGCAGCCCATTATCCAGAATTTCGGGAATGTGGAAGATGTAAATCCCGACAAATGAGGCATTGATCGCAATGAGGTCGCTAAAGAGCAGACTGAAACCCAGAATAAAGGCCCAGGTATTGTTGCGAAGCTGAGATGTACGGTGAATTTGAGCCATTTCACTTGAAAGAGCGGGTTTTTTGTTTAGAGAAGAGATAGCAGCCAAAGCCAAAAAGCTCCTTGAGGGTAATAGCCCCTTCAATTAAAAGATTCACCAGCGCTGGGGTGGTGGCCGCATAGTGTTTGCGATGAAAAAGTCGCATGGCTTCATAGAAAGCCCGCTGACTCGGCAGCGCCCAAGCCGTGCTAGTCGCCCGCTTGTAATGCAGAATTTCAACTTTTGGATAATAAATAATGCGCCAACCATACTGTTTAATGCGATAAGCCCAATCTAAATCTTCGCCATACATAAAGAATTGTTCATCTAGCAAACCAACTTCTCGAATCACATTAGTTCGCAGAAGCATACACGCGCCAACCACTGAGTCGACCTCGATTTCAAGGTTTTCGTCTAAGTAAGTCAGGTTGTAACGGCCAAACCGGCGACTTTTGGGAAAGATTTGCGCCAGCCCAAGCATCCGATAAAAAGCCACTTCGGGCGTGGGGAAAGACCGCCGACATGCTCGGTCAAGTGCTCCATCAGGAAGTAAAACTTTAGGCCCCACGACCCCGACTTCGGCGTGCTTTTCAAGGTAAGCCACCAGCGCGTCAAGTGTCCCAGCAGGCACAACCGTGTCATTATTAAGTAATAAAACGAATTCGGGAGCCTCCTTGGCGTGCAAAAGCACTCGCAAAGCAAGATTGTTGCCCGCGGCAAAACCTGCATTCTGGTCATTGACGATCAGCTGAACTTGAGGAAATTGGGTGCGGACAAGGGGGACACTTTCGTCGCTCGAAGCATTATCGACCACCCAAACCGCAAAAGAGTTTTGCGGTGGCTGGGCGTAGATCGAGCGCAGGCAGGCAGCTAAAAGATCAGCCCGATTGTAGTTGAGGATGACAAGCGCAAGCTTCGGCATAAAGTAAGTTCTAAGTTGGCTTTCTTGGCTTTGCTCAAACAACAAAGCGAATTTTTCTACCCTTTGCATTATACTACGAACAGGAACGTTTCTTGTTTCACGCACAGAAAGGCCAATAAACATGCGCTATGCGATTCGGCGGGTTACTCTAGGGTCCACTGCACGCCTCGGTTGCCTCTTAGGCTGGTTGGTCTCCATTGTGCCCAGTTTACTTCTCGCCTGGATCGGACTGAAAGGCATTCAAACGCTTGATTTCTCCCTTAGGCTGCTGCAAGCCTTTCCCCTTGTTGTTTTGGGGCAAAACATTTCTGTCAATCTTGTAGAGAGATTGAATCTAACCCCTTTTGCCCAACAGATTGGGCAATATGCGGCGAATGCGACTTTAACTTTCATTGTTTTGACTCTTTTCTTTCTGATTTTAGGCACATTCTTGGCGATCTTCTCAGCTATTCAGTTTAGTATGAGTTACAATTTAGTTTCCGCCTTGGGGGGAAGTTTAGAAATCGAATTGGAACCACAGAAAAAATAGCTTTTCTGGCTGATTCGTGGGCCTTTGCCGTTTCGCAAACGGCAAAGGCCCACCCATTTTCTTGCGCTCGCTGGAGCTAAAGCACGGGGGTAGGGCCAAAGGCAGGAGAGGTGAAGATGCTTATCCAGGAGGCCAAAGGCGGTTGCTGAACTTGTTGAAGCATAGCCTTTGGCTTCCGTTTGCCCAAAAAACCAAAGGAGCCTACCCTTCCAGGACTACCAGTACGGGAACAAAGCGCTCTTCTTTTCTGGAATCCAGCCTCGCAGCGCGAGCAAGCTCATGCCTATGACAACTTGCCAAATGAAGGATTTGTGTTAAACTTTAGCCTTGCAGCAGTATTCTTTTTTAATCGCACAGAGGAGGTTCATACGTGAGCTACGCCGAACTTCATCGTCGCTCTATCGAAGATCCCGCTGGCTTTTGGGGCCCTTTAGCGGAGGAACTTCATTGGTATAAGAAATGGGATAGGGTTCTCGATGAATCCAAAGCCCCCTTTTATCGCTGGTTTGTGGGGGGAAAGACTAACATCTGTTATAACGCCGTAGATCGCCACGCTTTTGGGAAGAATCGTGGGAAAGCGGCCATCATCTGGGAAAGCCCTGAATTGGGCAAATCGCGCACGATCACTTATTACGAATTTTATCGGGAAGTGAATCAACTGGCGGCGGTCTTCAAGAAATTGGGCGTGAAAAAAGGTGATCGCGTGATCATCTATATGCCCATGGTTCCCGAAGCCCTCACCTCGATGCTGGCTTGCGTGCGGATTGGCGCGGTTCACGCGGTAGTTTTTGGCGGCTTTAGCGTTTCCTCACTGGCTGGGCGGATTGATGATGCCACCCCAACGCTGATTGTCACGGCGGATGCAGGTTCCCGCAAAGGCATTCCCGTGCGCTTGAAAGAAATTGTCGACCAGTCGCTCGATGAGGTCAAAGGTAATTCGGTGAAGCACGTCTTAGTGCTGAATCGAGGTCTTACGCCTTATGAAATGAAGAAAGACCGCGACCTCGACTGGGAAGAGGAGATGACCGCGCAAATTGGCAGCGTCGTCGAGCCAGAACAATTGGAAAGCACTGATCCTTCCTACATTCTCTATACTTCGGGCACGACAGGGCAGCCCAAAGGGATTGTGCGCGACACTGGCGGCTATATGGTCGCCCTTCATGCTTCGATGCGCCAAATCTATGATGTCGGCGAGGGCGATGTCTATTGGTCAACCTCAGATATTGGCTGGGTTGTGGGCCATAGCTACATTGTCTATGCCCCGCTTCTGGCGGGGATTCCCACTATTGTCTACGAAGGCCGACCTGATTATCCCGACCCTGGCATTTGGTGGCGGATTATGGAGAAGTACGGAGTAACCTGTGCTTTTTCAGCCCCGACGGCCTTGCGGGCGCTCCGCAAATTCCCCGAACATTGGATCAAAGATCGGGATTTGTCCTCCTTGCGCCGCTTCTTCACCGCAGGCGAGCCCTTGGATGAGCCGACCTATCAATGGGCCAATGATCTTCTCAATGTGCCAATTATTGACCATTATTGGCAGACTGAAAGCGGTTGGTCGATGTTGGCAAATTCCGTCGGCATTGAGGATTTGCCCATCAAGGGTGGCTCGCCAACCAAGCCAGCCATGGGGCACAACCTCTTTGTCGCCGATCCTGATGGCAACCGTTTGCCCAAAGGTGAAAAAGGTTTTCTGGTCGAAAGTGGCCCGTTAGCGCCTGGCATGTTGATGACTTTGTGGGGCGATGACGAGCGTTATGTCCAGAGTTACTGGGGTTATTTCAAGGATAAACTTCTTTATCTTACAGGCGACTATGCGATTGAAGATAAAGACGGCTATTTCTGGCTCTTAGGGCGGTCTGATGAAGTGATGAATGTTTCGGGCCACCGCTTAGGCACACGGGAGATCGAAGAGGTAATTTCGGCCCATCCCGCTGTCGCCGAAGTAAGTGTGATTGGGGTGCGGGACGAGTTGCGAGGCCAATCACCTCTGGTGGTGGTAGTTCTCAAGCAACATGTTGCGCCCGCCGATGAGGATTCTGTGGCCGAGGAAATGAAGCAGTTGGTTCGAGATCGGATTGGGCCCGTGGCCACGCCCCATGCCATCCATTTTGTGAGTTCGTTGCCCAAGACGCGCAGCGGGAAGATTATGCGCCGCATCATTCGGGCCGTCTATCAAGGGGATTCAATTGGGGATATGAGTACCATTGAAGACGATGCCACGGTTGAGATGGTTCGGGAAGCCGTTGATACTCTGCGCGGACAACTCTAGGCCCACTTCGGCGGTGCAAACAAGAGTCTGGCTATCAACCCTAGTTTGGAAATTGCGGTAGAAAAGGGTTGTTGCAACAAGCCGTTGTGGGCCCACCAGGGTAAACAACGGCTTTTGTTAAAACAAGCCAACCTTTACCAAAACCTTACGCAAACCTTATTGTTTCCTGACGTTTCCAATCTACCATGGGAAGAGTGTGTCTGGTCACATGAATTTTTCTACCCAGGGCTTGAATGAGCAGGATGCTCGTTCTACGACTAATTTGGAACTTGAATTGTGTTTCGCTAATTGCAGATTTAAGAAAGGCAGCAGGTTTGTCTATGTTGGAGACTCAAAAAGTCGATGCTGAGAGCGCCCCCACCACGATTAGCCAAGGGCCAAGTGGGGCAACCTTGCGGATCTATGAGCCGAGCGAAGCCGTTGTGGAGAACGCCAACGTCACGGCCTACATGCGCCAAAAGGGGTTTCAGAGCTACGCCGAGTTGTATAAATGGTCTATCGCCAACCCTGAGCAGTTCTGGGCTGATCATGCTGGCGAATTAGAGTGGTTTAAGCCGTGGGACAAGGTGTTGGACGAAAGCAGAGCACCCTTCTACAAGTGGTTTGTGGGCGGCAAAACCAACATCGTTCACAACGCGATAGATCGCCATGCCAAGACCTGGCGGCGCAACAAGCTGGCCCTGATTTGGGAAGGCGAAGACGGCACAGTTCGGACTTTCTCCTACCAGATGCTTAACCGTGAAGTCAGCAAGCTGGCCAACGTCATCAAGAGTATGGGCGTGAAAAAAGGCGACATTGTCACCATTTACCTGCCCCGTATTCCTGAATTGGTCTTTAGTATGCTGGCCTGTGCTAAGATTGGCGCGGTTCATAGCGTCGTCTATGGGGGTTTTAGCGTCGAGGCTTTGGCAGACCGTATCTCTGATGCGGATAGCAAACTGCTTATCACCGCCGACGGGGGCTTGATGCGGGGTAAAATCGTTGAACTCAAGCAGATTGCGGATGAGGCGATGGCGCGCACGCCGAGCGTCCAGACTTGTATAGTGGTACGCCGCACGGGGCACTCGGTCAATATGGAGAGCGGGCGCGACCTATGGCTCCACGACCTGATGGCTTTGCCGATTGCTTCCGCCAAATGTGAAACCGCGCAGCTTGATGCGGAGGATATGCTCTTTATTCTCTATACCAGTGGCACGACGGGTCGCCCGAAAGCTATTGTCCATACCCACGGTGGCTATATGGTAGGGACTTATACCACGCTCAAGTATGTCTTTGACATCAAAGAGGAAGACCGCTGGTGGTGTGCGGCGGACCCAGGGTGGATTACGGGCCACAGCTACATTGTCTATAGCCCCTTGATTCTGGGCGCGACCTCCTTTATGTATGAAGGCGCACCGAATTATCCTTACCCAGACCGCTGGTGGGCCATTGCTTCCAAATATGGGATCAGCATTCTTTACACGGCCCCCACCGCCATTCGGGGCTTGATGCGCTTCGGCGAAGCCTGGCCCAACCGCCACGATTTGAGCAGCCTGCGCTTGCTAGGGAGCGTTGGGGAGCCGATCAACCCAGAGGCTTGGCGTTGGTATCACAACACGATTGGCAAAGAACGCTGTCCCATTATGGATACCTGGTGGCAGACGGAGACGGGGCACTTTATGATCACGCCGACCCCCGTCGTGCCGCTCAAACCAGGCAGTGCAACCTTGCCTTTCTTGGGCATTGATGTTGATGTGGTGCATGAGGATGGCACCTCCTGCGCGGCCAATGAGGATGGCTTGTTGATTGTGAAGCGCCCCTGGCCTGGCATGATGCGAACCATTCTCAAGGACGATGACCGCTTTATCTCAACCTACTGGTCGAAAATCCCGAATGTCTACTGTGTGGGCGATAGTGCCCGCAAGGACGAGGACGGCTATATTTGGATTATCGGGCGGTTGGATGACGTGATCAAGGTGAGCGGCTATCGCTTAGGCACCGCCGAAGTCGAAAGCGCTTTGGTCAGCCATCATGCCGTCGCCGAAGCCGCCGCCATTGGCATTCCCCACGAACTGAAGGGCAATGCCATTCATGCCTTTGTCATTTTGCGAACAGGCTTCGATGGCAGCCCGCAATTGGCGGAAGAACTCAAAGCGCACGTCGGGCACGAGATGGGCCCGATTGCCCGACCTGAAAAGATTGAGTTTGTGGGCATCCTCCCCAAGACGCGCAGCGGGAAGATTATGCGGCGGGTTTTGAAGGCTCAAGCCCTCGGCCAGGATGTAGGGGACATCAGCACCCTCGAATCCTAACGCAGGCTTCGCGCCAGCTTTAACTCAATTCGCCCGCAAGAGGGTTTGGGTTTTTCCCAAACTCTCTTTGCTCTTCGCAGTTAGGCAATCTTATGCTATACTAGAGAGATAAATTTGGTGCTTCCACAAACCACGTTGGCATAAGTTAGCGCCCCGCTTGGCGGCTGTAGGTCAGGCTTCCAGCCTGACCTACCCACAGACAAACGGCAAAGAGGCTCTGGTTTCGGCAAGCTCAACCACCGAGGTCAGGCTTCCAGCCTGACCAACCCACAGAGGCGAGGGCAATTCCAGGCTAACACCTGAGAAGTTATCCCACAACTTAGGAAAGGGGGCTTGCGGCAACGCCTCAGACTCGCTGAAGCGGGGGTTTCTTTGCCGCGTTGAACTATGATCACACTTTCGCAGTTGCGAAATACCCTCCATCAAATTCAGCTTTGGCCGCTGCCTTTGCCAGCGAGTCTTGCGCTCTATCTCTTTGATGTCCACGGAAAACCAGGGCCCAGGCATCGCGCAACTGACCCCCAACCCCCAAATTGGGTGACCGAGTTGGCTTGGCAAGCTCAAGTGACGGGCCACCACCTTGAGGTTCTAAATCCGTTGCCCGTGAGGATTGAGCTTCTGCGCGTGGAGGGCCAAAACCTGGGCGCGGTGGCCCTCATGGGCCCTGAGGCCGGCCCTTTGGCTCCCATGGTTCTTAGCTTCCTGACCATGTTGGCTAAGAAAGAGCTTGAACTGAACCAAATTGCCCAAAAAGTGCAAGAAGGCTATGACCAAATCTTGTTTTTGTTTGAAGTTAGCAAAGGCGTTACCTCCCCTGAACCGCGCCAAACCCTGTTGAACCGCGTCTTGCAAGCGGGCGTAGAACTTATCCAGGTACGGGGCGGGATTATCCTGCCCACCAACCCCGCCCAGGAGGTTGCAGTTTATGGGGCGGAATGGGCTGTCCCCTTCCGGGAGGAGTTGGCCCAAGCTCAACGGCGGCACACTGGGGTTGTAATGTGCAATACCGTTGCCCAATGTGATGAATTCTGTGCCGCTTTGGCGGGAAAAGTTGAGAGTTTAGCCAGTGTTGAGGTTGATTTAGCAGGCGAACCCGAACTGGGCTTTATCCTTTTTGACAAGAAAGCGCCAATGGGCCTCTTGGCGGCAGATCGGCAATTAGTCGGGTTTGTGGCGGAGCAATTACAGGCGATCTTGCGGCGAGATCGGCTTTTGGCTACGCAAGCAGCGCAACAGGAGATTGCCTTGGCCAGCCAAATCTATCAGACCCTCGTTCTCCATAACGTCTTACCCCAACATCCCGCCTTAGATATAGACGTTATCAGTCGGCCTGCGCGGGAATTGGGCGGCGATTTCCATCTGGTTGAGCAATTAGCGGGCGGCGAAATGCTCTTTATCGTTGGGGATGTTGCGGGGAAAGGGTTGCCTGCCGCCCTGATTATGAGCCAAACCTTAGCTACCTTTAGGGCCGTAGCTTTGAGCAGTAGCAGTGGCCCCGCCCAGATTTTGACCCGCAGCCACGAATTACTCGCCCGCCTCCTCGATAACATCGAACTCTTTGTGACCGCTTTTGTGGGTTGGATTGACCCTGTGAGTGGGCGGTTGCGCTACGCCGACGCAGGCCATGGCTATACGCTCTGGCACCAAGCCGAAACTGGCGCAGTCCTTTCGCTCCCCGCCACGGGAACGCCGCTGGGGTTTCTCTCCTTTGGGGAAGTAGAGGAAAGGGAAATCACGCTGGCAAGGGGGGATCAACTCCTCATCTGTAGCGATGGCTTGCCCGAAACGCGCTCGGGCCAAGCAGAGTTTTTTGGGATCGATCGGCTTAAAGGGATTTTTGGGCTTTGCGGCTGGCTGCCCGCCAGCCAATTATTGAAAAGGCTCTTTGCCGCAATGAGCGATTTTGCGGGTTCGGGCAGCGAAGCGGGGGGCTGCCCTCAAGATGACGATGTAACCCTGTTGCTCGTCCAGCGCCTCCCCCTGAATTGGGCCACGGCGGAGCAACCTTATCTCGCCCAAACCCGCCGCGTCTTTGCCGGCCAGATTAGGGAAATCCCCGTCTTCACGCAATGGATTCAGGGAGTCACGCTCGTGCTGGAGCATTGGGGGCCCACCGAGCGCCATGCGGTAACATTAGCTTCCGTGGAGTGCTTTACCAATATCGTTCGCCATGCCTACGCCGACAATGGCCTTGTTGGCTCGATTGTCGTCTCGGCCAAAATCTCCGAACGGGGGCTAGAAGTCCAGATGGAAGATACGGGCGGCGCGCTTGATTCTCCCAATGCGGTCTTTAGCCCTTCCGAGCCACTCAATCCCTATGCCTTATTGGAACACGGCTATGGGCTGTATATTATTCGGGAACTGACGGATGAAGTGCATTATGACACCAATCCCACTGGCAATACTTGGCGACTCTGCTATTGGGGTTGAAACCAAAAGCCAGACTATGTTTGTGCAAAGTCTTTCTAGCTTAAAGAAGGCCTAATTCAGGCCTAGGAAAACAGCAGAAAGTATCTCAAAGTACTTTCAAAGATGCCTAAGGGAGCATAAAGTTATTTTATGGCTACACAATTTGAGACATTCAAACAGGACAAAGTGATAAATGTGAAGGTTTGCGGGAGTCTTGATGCCCAAAGTGCTGGGGGCTTGCGCGAGCAGCTGAAGACTCTGGCGGCCAGTTCGGCAGGCAACAAGATTGTGTTAGATTTGAGCCAAGTCCCCTTTATGGACAGCACCGGCCTGGCGGGGCTGATCTCCGGGCTAAAAGCGGTCCGCCAACATGGCGGCGAATTAGTCCTGGCGGGTGTAACCCCTGAAGTTATGCGGATTTTCCAAATCACGCTCTTGGATCGGGCTTTTACCTTCATTCTGTGAGCTTCGCTTTCGGGCCGCCCGCGCTCCGGCAGCCAAAGCCCCGCGCTGCGGCCTCAAAAGTAAAGGTGGGGGAGAATGCCCTTACACGAGGTAGGCTCCCCATCTTAAACTTTAGGGGCCCCTTTACAGGGATTGAGACAACAAAATCATGGTTGTGAAGGAACTTAATGTGTCCACCTATGTTTTAGTCGTTGATGATGAGCATATTTTTCGCCGCTTAATCAGTGTCATCTTAGGGCCAAAGTTGCGGGTTGAAACCGCCGGGGATGGGTTTGAGGCCCTTGAAATGCTTGCCCACGAAAAGCCCGACTTGATCATTTTAGATGTCATGATGCCCCACATTTCGGGCCTCGATATTGCTTGGCAGTTGGCTAAAGATGAAGACCTGCGGGCCATCCCCCTCATTATTCTGACCGCCTTAGACTCGAGTATTGATGCTTCGTTACAACAACAAATCGAAGAATTGGGGGCTTTTCACTTAACTAAACCTTTTAGTCGCCAGCAATTGCTTGATACCGTCCAGACCGCGCTGGCAAAATTGAATTAGTTGATGTCAAATGTGGCGCTCCACTCTTGCAGAGGCTTTTGGGCATGAGGAAAAGTATGCAAATAATCATCGCCGATGATGACTCGGTCCTCCGATGGTTATTAAGGGCAAGTCTCACAAGGGTGGGTCACGAAGTGATCGAGGTCGCCGATGGCAAAGCGGCGTGGGAAATTATCCAACGTGAGCGGATTCAGCTTGTCATTACTGATTGGGTTATGCCATCCCTTGATGGCGTAGAATTGATCCGCCGCATTCGGGCCGCTAACATCCCAACTTACACTTATATTATTCTTTTAACGGCCAAAAGCGAGAAAGAGGAGATTATTGAAGGCTTGGAGGCGGGAGCCGATGATTATTTAACCAAGCCCTTTGACCCAGGCGAGATGCTGGCTCGCGTGGCAATTGGCGAGCGGATCCTCAATTTGGAAACTCGGTTGCGCGAATATAAGGATCAACTGGAGATTTTGGCCACCCACGACAGCTTGACGGGGCTTTTGAATCGCCGTGCGACCTATCAACATGCCGAACAAGCGTTGCTTTTAGCCGAACAGGAAGCCACGTCGCTGAGTTTGATTTTACTGGATGTCGACCATTTTAAAGCCATCAATGACCAATATGGCCACTTGAGCGGCGATCAGGCCTTGCGGTTGGTTGCAGAGACGATTCTCCAGGCCACGCGCCCCCAAGATTTTGTTGGGCGCTGGGGCGGCGAAGAGTTTGTCTTAGTCTTACCCAAAACTTCCCTCGCGGAGGCGGAAAAGATCGCCGAAAAAATTAGGCAAAAGATGGCGACCACAACCTTAGTGCTTCCCGAAGGTGATGTGCGGCTCTTTGTGAGCTTGGGGCTAACAAGTAGCTCGCCCAAAAATCCCTGTCCGCTTGACACCTTAGTCCAACAGGCTGATCAAGCGCTCTATTGTGCCAAACGCCAAGGCCGGAACTGTGTTCGTTTATTCAATCCGCTTTCTCAACTGCCTGAACTCTAAAAATGATCTAGTTTGTGCTTCTTTATTAGCCCAAAACTTTCGCTTATGTGCAATGCTTTTAGCTTTCCCTTAGTTAGTATTGTGACTCCTTCCTTTAATCAAGGGACTTTCATTCGGGAAACAATCCAAAGTGTGCTTACGCAAAACTATCCTAACCTTGAATATTGGGTTATTGATGGTGGAAGTACCGACGAAACCATTGCAATTCTAAAAGAATATGAAACCGACTCGCGCTTCCATTGGTTAAGCGAAAAAGATCGGGGCCAAGGCGATGCGATCAATAAGGGTTGGCTCAGGTGTAAAGGCCCAATTCTGGCTTGGCTTAACAGCGATGACACTTATCGGCCTGGCGCAATATTGGCCCAAGTGCAAGCGTTGCAAGCCCAGCCCGAAGTTGGCGTAGTTTATGGCGATACGGTTTACATTGATGAACAAAGTCAAGTTGTGGGCCGCTATCACACCCGTCCTTTTGATAAAAAGCGTCTTTTACATGTCCCTTTAATTGGTCAACCAAGTGCATTTTTTCGGCGAAATTGCCTTGAAAAAAGTGGTTTCCTTGACCTTAGATTTCAGTATGCCCTAGATTATGATTTATTTCTTCGTTTGTTGCCCGTAACGCAATTTTTATATCAGCCAATTGAGATCGCAACCTATCGAATTCATCAACAAACCAAGACAACTTTAGGTTTTCGCCCCATGACCGATGAGACAGTTTGGGCGATTCAGCGCATCTGTCGCCAAAATCCTACTCTTTGTTCCCCAGCGCAACAACGAAAAGCGATAAGTGATTGGTATTGGAATGGCGCTCTGCGGAGTTTAGAGGAAGGCTCAAGGGAAAATCTGATTCGGTTTGTCCTGCTGGCCCTGCAAACCGATCCTTTACGCCCCAGAATGGGGATGTTTTTGCTGAAAATCTGTGATAAATTCATGCAAACCAACTTTGCTGAACAATTGACTTGCTTTCTTGATAAGAAAGCCACAAACCAAATTAGCTAAAAATGCGGATAGCCTTAGAAACATCAATTACGACTTTTAACAACGCTGGCTCGGCGCGATATGCGCTGGAGCTTTTACAGGCCTTTCAAACGACTGAAATCGAGCTTTTAGAAGTCAAGGTAACACGAAAATTTAGGTTTCCTGCGCCAGGAATAGCCCGTAAAATCCTGGTAGCCTACTGGGAATATATCTATTCTACTTATAGTCTCCCGCTTTGGCTCAAGAAAAACCCTGTTGACCTGCTGCATTGCACAATTCCAATGCCTCTTCAGCAGCTGAAGAGGGAGCGAAACTATAAAATTGTCGTTACTTTGCACGATCTTTTGCCTTTTTCGCACCCTCAGTGGTTTCCAACGCTTATGGGAAACCGTCTACGCAAATGGCTTAAAGCTTCGGTTCAAGTGGCAGATCATCTCATTGCAAGTTCAGAATATACCAAAAAAGAAATCTTAAACTATCTAAATCTATCTGAAAACAATGTAACGGTGGTTTACCTGGGCAAAAAGACACCTTCAAATCTCGCAAAAGATTCCCAAGCTGAAAGGCCTTTTTTGCTGACGGTTGGCACACTTGAGCCACGCAAAAATCTCCTAGCCGTCTTGGAAGCCTATAAGCTAGTCAAACAACAAATTTCTTTTGTGCCAAAATTGCTGATTGTTGGGAGAAAGGGCTGGGGGGAAACGAAACTTCAAACACTTATTACAGAATTTGGGCTTCAAGATCAAGTTGAATTACGCGGGTTTGTGCCAGATGACACGCTTTTTGCGCTTTATCAACAAGCCGAAGTCTTCATTTATCCCTCCCTTGCGGAAGGATTTGGCTTTCCTCCCCTGGAAGCAATGGCTTGTGGTTGCCCTGTCATTACTTCCAATGCAGCTTCGCTTCCCGAAGTCGTTGGGAATGCTGGCTTGATGGTTGACCCAAAAAATATCCAACAGCTTGCAATGATGATTCAGCGTGTTTTGGAAGATAAAACTTTAGCTCAGGAGCTACGTCAACGTGGCTTTGTGCAAGCTGAACGTTTTTCTTGGTCTCATTCGGCCCAAGAAACTATTGCTGTCTATCAGCAGGTACTTAAAAAGTGAAACTTCTCTACACTTTGACGAGTTATCCGCCCGCGATTGGGGGAGCGCAACTTCATTTGCATCTTTTAGCCCAGCAATTCCAAGCGCAACATAAGATTCAAGTGGTTAGCCAATGGGAAAACCAGCGCACCGATTGGCTACTGGGCACAACGCTTTTTGCCCCTACGAAATCTCATAATTATACCATTGATGAGATTCAGGTTCATCGGTTAGGGCTTTCCGTTTGGGAAAAAAGTTGCCTTGCGCCCTTTGTGCCGTTATACTATCCTTTGATGCAAGTTGCGCTGCCGCCCATCGCAACCTGCCTGGAGCGGCATTTGTACCCTTATGCAAAAGATGCTGATTTAGTGCATAATGTGCGGGCGGGGCGCGAAGGGTTGAGTTATGCCTCTTGGCAAGTGGCCCAGCAGCGCAAAATACCATTTGTTTTCACGCCTGTGCATCATCCGCGCTGGGTTGGCTGGCGTTATAAGGCTTTTCTGAAGCTTTATACCCTGGCTGATCTGGTTATCGCTTTAACAAAAGCTGAAAAAGAGGTTTTGATCGACCTTGGCGTTGCTGAAGAGCGCATTGCAGTTACGGGAATGGGGCCAGTCTTAGCTGAAAAAGCTGTTCCACGGGCTTTTTTGCAAACTTATCAGCTTGAAGAAGGGCCAGTAGTTTTGTTTGTGGGGCAGAATTATCGCTATAAAGGGTATCGGGAACTGTTGCAGGCGACGAGGCTCGTTTGGAAAAAATTACCTGAAGTGAATTTTGTCTTTATTGGGCCCACAGTTGGCTCTTCGAGCCGCGATTTTGCAGCTTTTGCAGACCGTCGGATTCGGCACTTAGGTTGTGTATCTTTGCAGGAAAAGACCAATGCTTTAGCCGCTTGCACGCTCCTTTGTGTGCCTTCAACGCAAGAAAGTTTTGGGGGAGTCTATCCCGAAGCCTGGAGTTTTGCCAAACCTGTGATTGGCTGCAACATTCCCGCCGTAACCGAAGTCATTTCTGAAGGCGTTGATGGTTATCTCGTTGCCCAAAAAGCTGAAGCTATCGCCGAGCGCATCTGTTATCTGCTTCAAAATCCTACTTTGGCAACAAAAATGGGTTTGGCAGGGCAGCAAAAAGTAGCAGAACGTTATACCTGGCAACAAATAGCAACATTGACCGCCGAAGCATATCAGAATGTTCTAGGCTAAAGTTGCTAACTGCTTAAAGTAAAGTAATGTTGGTACATGATAAATATAGAATCTGTGGTTTACAGAGCCAAGAGTTGAATGCTTGCATGTCCATCCAGCGCGTAAATGTTCTTGGAGTTGGTGTTAGTGCCATTACTATGCCCCTGGCCGTGGAAACCATCGAAAAATGGATAATCCAGCGGCAGCGCGAGTATGTCTGCGTGACCAATGTTCATCTTATTATGGAGTGTCAACGCGATGAAAAGCTCCGGCAAATTCACAATCGCGCTGGAATGGTGACTCCTGATGGGATGCCTTTGGTCTGGCTGAGTCATCTCAATGGGTTTCGGCAGGTGGAGCGCGTCTATGGGCCAGATTTGTTGCTGGCTTTTTGCGCTCGTTCGGCGACGCAGGGCTATCGGCACTATTTTTACGGGGGCGCGGAGGGCGTGCCGCAGTTGTTGGTAAAGCGGCTAACGCAGCGGTTTCCAGGGCTTGAAATTGCGGGCATGTTTTCGCCACCCTTTACCCCGCTTTCGCCACGGGAAGATGCTCAAATTGTGGACATGATCAACCAAACACAGCCCGATGTGGTTTGGGTTGGGTTGGGGGCCCCTAAGCAAGAGCGGTGGATGGCCGCTCATTTAGGGCGGATTCAGGCTCCCGTGATGATTGGTGTGGGGGCCGCTTTCGATTTTCATTCAGGCCTCAAGCCTCAAGCACCTTATTGGATGCAACGCCATGGCTTAGAATGGGTTTTTCGCCTGGCGAATGAACCTCAAAGGCTTTGGCGACGCTATCTCATCTATAATCCCCTATTCATTTTCCTCGTGCTACAGCAATTTATGGGTTTAAGACGCTATAAAATTCACTCTGTCTAGTGTAAACCTATTAAATCTGCTAGAGCCAGAATCCGATCTGCCCGTTTGCCGTAGGTATGATCCTGCGCTAAAGCTCGTCTTGCCTCTTGCCCCAGTTTATCATCCTTATTTTCCAGAGCCGCATTCAGCGCTTGAACTAAGCCTGAAAGATCACGGCGCGGAAAATAATGGGCTAGATTCGGGGCAACAATCTCTTTTAAGGCTGGAAGCTCAGGCAAAACTAAAGCGGGCCCCATGGCTAAATACTCAAAGAGCTTGAGCGGCGAAGCCGTTAGATCAGTTACGGTATCTGGGATAACCAAAACGTCAGCCGCCGCCAGATATTGCACGATCTCAGCCTGTGGCCGCGCCCCCACTAAAATAACTTTTTCACTTACCCGCAATTTCTGAGCTTTTTCTCGCAAATCCTCTCTTTCTTGCGGTCTTCCTCCCACCAAAACAAGCAAAAGTTGAGAATACTTCGCTGGAATACGCGATATTGCTTCCAATAAACCATCTAACCAACGATGGGTAAAAGTCATTCCCGCGTAAACAATCAGTTGGGCTTCGTTTGGAAGAGAAAGTTGCTTGCGGGCGATTAGCCGATTCTGCGGTTTGAAGAGGGTTTCGTCGTAGGCATCAGGAATCACAAAAACTTCATTGGGCGAGCGCCAAGCAATTTTTTCCAGAAAACAACGAAATTCATTCGTAAGCGAAACAACCGCCGATGAGCGCGTAAGGGCAATTTTATCAAGTAAATGTGGTAAACCTTGGGCCCATTGCTCTTTAGCTCGTGAAGGATTACGGGATTCTAAATCGTGAGCCTCGTAAATGACTGGAATCCCCAAGCGCGGCCCTAAAACCCCACTCCACCACGCAGCACAATGAATTTGGCGGATATAAATTGCTGAAACTTGCTGTTTAGCAATAATTGGCGCACACATCCAGGCAAAAAGACTGTATTCAGCATAATACCAGAGCGCAGAACGGTGCAAGCGCGAAAAGCGCCCTAAAGCTGGGCGCGGCAACTGAATGGCCCCTAATTCTGCAAACCGCGATTTTTCGCTATTCCAACGCGGCACAAGCGCTAAAAGGTCAGGCTGGCGACGACGTAATTCGCGTAAAGTTGTATAGGTTTGTAGCGCATTAGCAGCTTGCAAGGTTGGGCTAGTAGGATAAGCAAGATAACAAAGCATTTTTAGTTTAACAATTCTGATTTTTGAGCAGTTTACAGCGGTGAAATAAGAGGTCAATAAGTTTATCTGCGACTTGGCGCGGAACTTCTATGAATTGATAAGCAAGCATTTCTTGCCAAATTAAGCCTTTGCGAATTTCAGGATGGACAATTGTCCATTGCGCGATAAGCCCAAAGTTCCAATAGATACAAAAAAGGGCCCCAAACAGCAGTGGCCAGCGCCCAAAAGAGTTTTGAAGGCGCTCAAACAGCATTGCCAGGCCCAGCACAAAGATTGGCGTGCATTCGATGAGTCGCCGAAACCCAAATGCACCTGTCAAATGCCAAGTTGAGCCAAAACTACCATTGATGTAAGTTTGGGACAGAAAAGCAATGAAAAGTGAAAGGGCAAAAAGCCAATCCCGACGAGCTAAAAAGATAAGCCCCAGCAGACTAATTGGTAAGATGGGACTCCAGAGAAATGCACCATGTTGGAGGTCAAATAAAGTTGCGAAAAAGTAAGGACTGAGGCCACCTGCGGTTCCCAATTTACCTGCAACGGTTGTGGAAGGCAGAGGTCGACCATTCAAAACGATATAAGTGAGCAATTGAGGAGTAAGGGCGAGGAAGAAAGCCCCAAATAAGAGCAGATAATTTGGAAATAAAGCGGTTATTCGTTTGTTTTCCCTTTTTTGATAGAAATGCACAGCAGCGCAAAACCCTTCAAAGATTGGTAGCAGGAGGAAAATGCCAAGTTGTTCGCGGGTGCTGGTCATCAAGCCACCAACTAAGCCCAGCAAAAGCCAATTCCGCAAAGAGCGCTGGGCGTGCTTGTTGGCCAATGGGCTTTTTCCCTCGGCAAGCCAGAGCGTGAGGAAGAGCGCAAAGAGGCAAAAAGCGGGTGCATGGGCCCAAGGCATCGAAATATAACTATAGAAAACGAGGGGGGTAGCTAACCAAATCGTGATTGTCGCTAAGGTTGCAGGAAAAATCGTGGTGAATCTTCGCGCTAATTGATAGGTTAGCATCAAACCTAAGAGCGCATAGAGGGCTGACATATAGCAAACGGCCCAAATATAGGGTTTGCTATAGCCATCCGCAGGGATTTGGCTGCTCCAAAGGTTTGTGAAACGAACAAAACCATCAGCCAAAAGAAAGCTTGGCAGCCAAAGAATCGCTGCGCCAATCGGGGCGACATTGCGTAATTTGCCCGTCTGCGGATTGACAACGGGATCAGCAGGTTTATTGCTGAGAAGAGCATTGCCAACTGAAGGATCATGGTTTTTTAGCCCTTCAGCAGCAAAATGTTGATATTCGTTGCGAAAATCAAGGTCGTGATCAAAGTAGAAAGAGCGCAGATAAGCATAATACTGCACTTCATCAGTGGCGTAGATGCGGGGCGTGCTAAGGGGAAGCAACAAAATAAAGATTAAAAAAAGAGCTAATCGACCACGGTCAGCGCAAAAGAAATTTAGGATCCAATTTTTTTGAATTAAAAAGACTTTCATAGTTTCTCAAAAGATATGGAGGGAAGTTTTTCAGAACTTCCCTCCATTTTAATTGATCTAGCAGTTACCAATGCTACTCAAACGCTCTTTTTATGCTAACGTTTAATGATTGGCAAGAAGACTCGGACCTTGCAATTGTCTACAAAATCGCTACTCAGCGTAACTTTGTCCGAGGCAATGGTGCGCGTCGAGGAATTTCCCGCGCCATCCAGCACCTGAGCGTAAACGTAGTAATCCCCCGCGCCAGTGGTTGCTAAACCATCAAAAAGACAATAGTCACTAACCGTAAAGTTGTAAGCGTTAGTCTTCGATGGGGTACTTTTCACCGCAAGGGCTTGCCAAGAAAGTTTGCTAAGTTTCGTGGTATCAGTTACGGCAATTGCAGTCCGACTATTGGCAAGATTCATTCCCCAAAACTGCTGTCCATTACTGCTATAGATCGTATCTGTGATGATCATATCTGTGAATTTAAGATCAACTTTGTTTGCTTTAGCTGTAATCACAGCTGGGGCTGCACTTGTGGTTGTTTTAGGGATAACATCAAGCTTTGCTGTGCCAGTAAACGCTGGTGAATAGGGATCGTAGGTGATAGAAGTCTCGTAAGCTTGTTTATTACCTACATTATCAGTTAAATTCAGACTGATTTTGTGTAAGCCAGTCTGTTGCGAAAGCAAGGGAACTGGCATTGCCGTCGCAGCTAGGTTGGCCGCCAGGTTTGTAGCCGCAGTGCCCAAAGGTTCACCCAGCTGAATCTCGTTTAAGCCACTGCATTCGCTGTCGAGGGCTTTCACCAACAAGAAGTAATAAGGGGTTTTGGTAAAAGCTGGATCACCATAGGCGGGATTGATCGCATTCACCGTGGCGGCAACTCCAGGGTCAACCCAAATTGAGGCTTGCACTACATTTGAAGGAGTGTTTTGGGCATTGAGAAGCCGCGCATAGACCTTTTTCTGGACACATTCAGAGCCCGTAGCAGAGAGGCCACTCCACGAAACTTCACTGGTTCCCGAAATAGGTTTGTAGCCTGGGAGCGGAAAAACCGTATCGGGGTCGGTAAGGGCACTCTCATTGTTGCTCAATTGATATTGGGTTGCGCCCCCCGCCGTGATAATTTTAGCTGTTATTTGGCCCCCAGACTTCACAGTTGCCCTATTCTGCTGCCCAAAAAGCTGTAACTGGCCTTCAGGCTTGGCCACCACAGGCGCTGGCGTGCTGGTCGGGGGCACAGTTGTAGCAGTTGGTTGGCCAGGGACTGCCGTTGGCTGACCAGGGACGGCGGTAGCCGTGGGAACCACAACCCCATCGCGGCCTCCAGGGTTGACATTGTAGCGCAAGGTCGAGGTTCCGTTGAGGTTCCAGATCACAGCTTGCCCACGCCCCCCAACAGAGCCATGCGGGCCCGTACTTTTCCCACTGCCGCTAATTTGTTCGGCAGGTAAATAGGCCGTGGTATTGGCATCGTAGATTTGGCTGTAGATTAGCCAACTATCAAATTTACTTCCGGTCCAGTGCTTTTCCTCAGTTATGATGTAGGCGCGATTGTTGGCCGCGCTAAACGAAGGGTTAGAAGGCCACAAACCAGCAGGGCTTATCTGCCCCAAACCTGCCCAGTTTTCGCCATCAAAGCTATAGGCAAAACCTAATTTGTAGCCATTAGTGAGGTTGCCAAAGATAAAGCCGGCGAAAAGCGTCCCATAAACTGGATCCGAGGTAATTGCTGGCGTATCACCTTCAAGCCCCCAACGCGAAGAGAAGTTTTCAAACCCAAAGGGGCCATTGATCCCGCCGCGAGCATAGCCCGTTACAAACTTACTGTCTTTCTCGCGGACTTTATACTCGTAAACCGCATGAACCTGGGCGGTGGCTCCCGCCCCCCGGACGGTCAAGGTCGGTTTTCGGACCAAATAGGATGATTCGCTCATTTGGAGGCGGGGATACCAAGACCCCGCCCCAGTGCGGTAGGTGACGACGAGCCGCGAATTACCATCGCCAAGGCCTTCGCCCCAAACCGCAACGGGCGTTCCATTGCGATCAACCGCCAGGGCTGGGTTATAAGCGTTCGTCCCTGGGTCCGCAACCACTTCTTCGACCCAAGCCCCTGGGAGACCCCGACTGGTGTTGCGGTCATAATAGATTACCCCACTGGTAGTTCCAAAAAGGATGTGAACGGTGCCATTGTCATCGGCCACAATTTTGGGCGAGCGCGTTGGGGAACAAAGGTCGCTTCCCCCGATCTGTTGTTTCGAGGTCGCTTCCCAAGCAATTGCATCCCCCGTTGCATTTAGCGCCCCTCGCATGTAAAAGACGGAACCTCGGGCAAAATCGCCACTACCCGAATACATCCACACGGCATGGGCGACCCCACTACTGTCAACACTAATATCTGGCCAAGCAAGACTTGATTGGGAAGTCGGTAGATCAAACGGCGGATTTAACCAAGCCAAGCTTTGTTTTGGAAGACTAAAAATTACCAGGCCCACCAGGACCAAACTTAGGGCCCGCAGCATAAACTTGGCCAGGCTCCGCAGGTTTGCGCCCCGCCCAAGTGGAGAGAATACTCGCATATTTGTCTGCCTAATACCTTTTGTATTTTGCGCCGAATTTAGTTTAAGGCGCTTCCTGAATTTATCTATTGTCCAATAATTCGCAGATAATCAAAGAAAGCAAAGCCTTCACTGCCTGCGTAGAGACCTAATTTAGCGTTTGCAGCTGGAGCAGCATTCAAGACAGCGGTTAGAGCTGTTTGATCATCAACCGTCGCGGTTACTTTCGGCCCTTCAAGGCTCATCCGTAACCGATACCAACGGTCTTGCTGAAGGAGCGTTTCAGGGTTTTGGGCCAGAACAGTCGGCTCACCATGCACAAATTGCACAATTTGCAACCCTTTCCACCGAGGGGCATATTGGCTGCCGAAGATAAGCGCAACGTAATTCTGGTTGTCTTGATAGCCCAACAACAGCCCGACTTTGGTAGCATTTCCCGCCATAGCACTAACTTCAATTGCGCCATTTTGGGCCAAAGTAGTCGACGGCAAAGCTAAAAGATCGTTGAAGGAATTGGTGGCGGATGAGTTATCAGGCGCAATTAGCTGCCCGTTTTTCACTTCCCAAGCTGGAGGCGAAACAGGGTCCCGATAGATTTGGTTAAATTCCCAAGCCTTCAATTCAGTTGTGTCGAAAGTCGCTTCAAAGAGCAAATTGGCGGTTGAAGCAAGCGCGTTAGGCTTGGCCACCGTAGGCAAAGGGGGGCTTGTCGGGAAGGGAGTTGTTTCAAAAGTGGGTGGATTGGGTAAGGGCGAGCCAATTTGAATCGGGAGATGGGTTGCCATTGGGGCGGGGGTTACATCCGCATAAGCTGGGATTGAGGGGTTTCTTTGCGAGAGAACTCGTTGACTAACGACAACTCCTGCAGCACCCAGCACGAAAACCAACGCGATGATGAAGATAGATCGCTGTTGCATAACGAAACCTACTACCTTTCATAAATCCAAAACCTGATTTCAAAAAAATCAAGCACTGCTCAAAAATTTCTTCCATTCCAAGTATCTTTCCAGAAACAGAAGATAGATCTACTCTGTTTCTGTCACAAACTGCCTCGATAAATTCTCTAGTTTAGTTCCCAAAGCTGCATAGTTTCCTCGGTCAAGAATAATCATGTGATGGCTCCCAGGGCTAAAGCACCTGCATTTTACGGATTATTCTCATAAGCGCTATGTAAGCATTGAGCATTATTATACCATAGCCCTATTGTAAGTTGCAAGCGCATTCTTAGCAATCTTATCTAGTACCAAAGTCACAAGCTTTAGTTTGCTTGCAAAAGCTCATAAAAAGGGCCAGCAGGGAATTAAGGCATCTATTTCAGGCATTATCCGTTGGGTTTCACGCAAGGCAATGATCATTTTCTGATAGTGTTGCCACTCTTTGCTCGTTAAGGATCGCCCTTGCCGCTCTTTCAGCCACCTTTGAAGCGGCTGATAGCTTCCAATTCGCATTTCCCACACTTCGCGCTCGACACCTTCAAAGCCTTGCTGGGTATTGATCTTTATTCGCTTCTTAGAATCATCATAAAAGACCTTTTCAACCCAAAAAGATTCTTTTTCTGCGAGAAGAGTTGCTGGATCTGGAGAAAGTTTGAAATGCAAGAGGTGGAAAGTCAGAAGTTCCTGGCCTTTAGCGGCCAAAGCGCGAAAAAGTGCTGTTTTTTGTGTAAATGGTAAGCGCGGAAAATCAATTTGGAGCAATTCAGCATAGCGTTTTCGATAGGTTGGGCTATGCAAAAGAGCATAAATATAACTAAAAATAGTTTTGGGCAGTGGAAGATAGCCCAACCGTGCTTCGAGTTGGTTGAGAAAGGCGGGCGCAAAATTAGGGCGCTGATCTTCAAGGAAAAGGGGAAAAAGCGTGGCCGCTTCACGAGTTTTGAGAGAGACCGCATGGCGCTCTGCGATTATTTCGGTACAGAGAACGTGTTGAAAACCCATTTCTGCTTGTTGCCGACAACAGAGCAATGCAATGTTTGGACTTTTCAAAAGATGCCGCATAATTGAATAGCTTGGATAACCGATAAAACCACGATTCTTACCACTATACCAAGTCCAGCGAAAGTCAAAAGGCCGATAAAGTATAGCTCTGAAAAGCGGGCACTGGGCATTTTGCGCCAGATCAGCCTTAGCGGTACTAATTTTCCAATCACGCTTATCTTCACCATAGCGTGAAACCAATTCTTCTTCGGCCAAATGCTCAAATTCAGGCACATGTTGCACAATTTCGGCTTTTGTAAAGCGAATAGTTGCTGCATCACGCTGGGTTTCTACGCCAGAGCCTGAAAAAAGAAAAATCTCTTTTAGACTTAGATATGATTCATATTCCGTTTGAAAAGCTAACTTTTTAGGTAGAAAGAAGAAATAGGGTGCTTTAGGCTGTAAGCTGGCCCAATTTGTTGTTTTGAGATCATTTTCCTGAAGCCAAACAGACTTTTGTTTTCGTGAACCCCAACATTCAGCGAAGAAAACTCGTGCAGGCTCAGTTTTGCCTGGGTTTTTGACAAAAAAGCTCAGGGCTACTCCTTGCTGAATCGCAAAAAGATTCTCATCCTTTTGCCCAGTGGGGGCAACTTCTTGCCGGCGGTGGCTCCCATGCAAGTGCAGAATATAGCTCTCCGTAAAACTTTCTAGCAGTGATTCACGCATCCGCCGATGCGTTAAACCATCAAGATAAGTGCTATTCGTAACAAAAGCCAGAATTCCGCTTTCTAATTGGTCAAGTTGCCATTGGCCAAACCGAAAAAACTTTAGAAAATCATCTTCAAGATTATGTTTGCGCTCGTGCAAACCTTCTTTGTAAGTCAGCAAAAGCTTCTTTAGCCATTCGCTCTTATTCATTTTGCCATAATTAGCGTAGGGCGGATTGCCTAAAAGCACCATAATCGGGCTGCGGGCTAAAAGTTCAGGAGCCAAATGGTATTCAGCAGCAAGGGCATTTTTTAAGGAGATTTGTAAAGTTTCATGCGGTTTGGGCGTATAGCCAAATTGCGTCAGCAGGAAGCCTAAATTGAGATGAGCGAGAAGATAAGGGGGCAATAACAATTCAAAGCCCAAAAGACGGGGGAGAAGATTTTGCGAAACATATTCATCCCACGTTTCTACAGGCTTATGCGCGAGGAAAGTTGTATGAATCTGCTGAATCGCTGCATGCAGAAAGGTTCCTGTCCCTGTGGCGGGATCTAAAATGATTATTTCAGCATCGGCTAGACCCAGAGGCTTACCAAAATGCGTTTGCAACAGCAGATTTACCGAGCGCACCATATATGAAACAAGGGGTTGCGGCGTGTAATAAACTCCTCGTTTTTGGCGCATTTGGGGGTTATAGGCTTTGAGGAAAATCTCGTAGAAATAGAGAAGTGGGTCTTCACAATGAGTTACTTGCTTGAGATCCTGAAGAAAAGCGCTCAGATCGGTTTGCTCTAAGAGCGAAATACATTCATTCAGTAAAGCAAGAAGCTTTTTATTCTCGCTTTTAAGCTCTTTTAACAAGCCAGAGAGAGCTGAATTGGTTTGTAAAATCTTTTCAAGCGTCGCCTCATAAGGAAAATCAAGTTTGGTAAAGGTTGCAAAGCGGGCCATAAAGAGACTACAGACCAGCACTTGGGCATATAGATCAGCAATTTCCGCCGAATCAGATGTTAAGAGAAGATTCTCCCGCAATTGGTGGGCAATTTGGGCCAATTGCTGGGCAAGGAGCATAGAAGGTTTGATATAGTGTCTTTCTACTTTCTAAGTTGGACAAACCAATATTAGCGGCTTATCTTAACACAAATAAAGCGGGACAAACCAAAAGGCCCTTTGCAGCTTTGCAAAGCCGCAAAGGGCGGGGCAGTTGCGCCTCACTAATCGAGATAGCCCCTAAGAGAAAGCCCTACTTCAGGCTCACGAATGCGGCGCAGCGCCTCAAATTCAATCTGGCGGGTGCGCTCGCGGGTAATGCCAAAGGCTTTGCCAACCTCTTGAAGCGTCCGTTGTTGCCCATCAACCAGCCCGTAGCGCAAAACTAAGACCATCCGCTCGCGTTCGGGCAAACTATTCAGCACCTTCACCAATTCCTGTTTTAACATTCGCTGGGCCGCAAATTCTAAAGGGGTTTCGGCTTGCTCATCAGTCAACATTGACTCAACTCGCCCTTCCATGTCGTTGGTCAAAGGTTGCTCCAGCGAAATGGGTTGGGCGGTGGTTTGCAACAAGCGTGTGACTTTACGTAAACTGATACCCAAAACTAGGGCAAGTTCTTCGGGAGTCGGCTCGCGGGCCAACGCCTGCTCCAGGGCGTGAACGGCCCGCCGCAACTGCGTCAGCGAATCGCTAAAATGGACCGGCAACCGAATCAAACGCTCTTGTTCCGCAATGGCTCGCGTGACTGCTTGCCGAATCCACCAAGTCGCATAGGTCGAAAAACGATTTCCGCGCTGATAATCAAACTTTTCTACCGCCCGCATCAGCCCAATGTTGCCTTCTTGCACTAAATCCATAAAGGCCATTGCAGAATTAAGATATTTTTTTGCAATGCTTACAACTAAACGCAGATTGGCTTGAATCAATTTGCGCCGAGCCTCAGCAGCTTGAGCCACATCGCGCTCTAAAGCCAACCGTTCACTACCTGCTTGGTAAGTTTCTTGGGCTAAAAGCTTCTGGGCTTGGATTCCTTGCATAATTTCCTGGCCCAGCTTGCGCTCTTCGGCGGCGGTAAGCAAGGGAACTTGTCCAATTTCGTGGAGGTAAAGTTGAATCGAATCTTTTACCGAATCAGCAACTTGCGGAGCGTCGGGTTCTAAATCTTCGGTAAACAAATCGAGGTCTTCCCAACCATCTTCCTCTTGCGCCCATAACTCTGGCTCATTATGCACCTTAAACGGTTTGGCTGGCGGCGCATAAGTTAGGCTGTGCATTGCACGAAAGCTGTTCAAGATGATAGCTCCTCTATTTAGGCTCGGCTTAGATTCTACCTGGGAATTTGGGAACGAAGGTGGATCTTGTGCAAAACAAATGCAAACCATTCATCAATGTTTTGTCTATATTTTGCACAATTAAAGAAAAATTGTCTGTAACTTTGCTTACAATGAAAGCTAAAGTTTGGGGTTTTGGAAGTGCGGGTGGGCCCGAGAAAGAAGAAAGGGCACTTTCAAAGCTATTCGTTCTTATGAACGATTCAATAGCCCGAATTTGTGCCCTTGCGGTGGAAAGAAGGCTTTAGGTGAGAGGTTGAGGCGCAGCTTGGAAGCAGAGCCTAGTGCTTGGCCGCTTTTTCTAACAGACTAAGCGCTTTCAAAAGTTGCTCATCCTTACTTTGCTTTAGGTCTTCTGCTGAAAGTTTACTCGCTTCGGCTGGGGAAAGCGCTTGCACGCCTAACGGCAGCGCAACTTCCACATCAGGCGTAATCCCTTGCTTCCGAATCAAACGGCCTTTCGGCGTAAGCCATTGCGTTGTGCCCAACAAAAGCTGTGCGCCATCTTTGAGCGCGTAAGTTGTCAAGACCGTCCCTGTGCCAATGGTTGTTACGCCGACCACATTGGCACGGCCTTCGTCTTGCAAAGCCCCCGACAGGATTTCAGCAGCACTGGCCGTATTGAGATTGACCAGCACGACCATGGGCAGCTTCAGCGCGACTCCTTCGCGGTTTGTCTTCGAGGCTTCACGGGTTCCTTTGCGGTCTTGCTCTAAAAAGACGGTTGTGCCTTCGGGCAAAAATTGGCCGGCGACTCCCAAGGCTTCCTGGACCAACCCGCCAGGGTTATCGCGCAAATCCAAAAGCAACGCTTTTGCCCCCTGGCTTTTGGCGGTTTTCAACGCATTTTCCAGGTCTTCGGCGGCCCGCTGGCCAAAAGAATTGAGTTTCACGAAAGCCACTTGATTGGGTAACATCCGCCAAGTAACATTCGGAACTTCAACTTTGGCTCGCGTAATCCTAACCTCAAGCATCTTTTCTTCGCCAAGGTGCAAAATGGTCAAGTTGACAGTTGTCCCTTTGGGCCCGCGCACCCGTGAGGCCAGTTCGTCAACCGTCCAGCCGTCGGTACTTTTCCCATCAACTTTCAGAATAAGATCCCCCGCCCGCAAGCCTGCTTTTTCCGCCGGCGAGCCTTCCATTGGGGCCGTGATAATCGTCCGCCCATCGCGCACACTAACGTAGGCTCCGATTCCTTCAAATTCGCCGGAAAGCGATTCCTTCCATTGTTTAGCCGCCTTCGCCGAGAGAAAGCGCGTGTGGCCCTCGTCGCCCAAGCTATTCAACATCCCATTGATCGCGCCTTCGATCATCAGTTGTGGGTCTGTCGCTTCGGCATCCACAAATTCTTTGCGGGTTAAATCCCAAGCTTCCCAGAAGAGGCTAAACTGCTGACAAACAGCACTTTCTTCAGGACAATCCGCTGGGGTTGCGCCGATGATCTGGGCGCTGAGAAACCCGCCAACCGAACCGAACATGAGCGTGAGGAAGAGGAGGGGAAAGACAAACCAAAAGGGCAATTTGAAGCCCAGGAAGTCTCCCAGAAACGATTTTTGCACTACATAAGCTCCGATACTAAACCTGAAATTTCAATTCCTGTTCCAGCTTTAGTATAACATTCAGTCCAATTTTCTAACAGCCGCGGGCGGCGCGCTTTCAACCCGCGCTTCGCCTGAAAGCCAAACCTGTCTGAAAATTTGCATGTTTAGGTGGATTAGCGTATAATAACCTTTTATTGAAACTATAGTGAATTATGGATTACCCTTGACAATCTTTGGAAGCGAACGAAATGGATGCTAACTAATGCAACTGGTTGAACGCCATGTTATCAAACGAACTGACCCGCGTTGGAAGGAGATAGATCAAGCGGCATTTGCGGCCAAGAACATGTACAATGCCGCAAACTATCTGATGCGCCAAGCGTTTATCTTTCAAGGGGAACGCATCTTGGGGTTCAACGCGCTCTATCATCAAGCCAAGCACTTACCTGTGTATCAAGAATTACCACGCAAGGTGGCGCAACAAGTGCTGAAAATCTTGCAGCAGAATTGGAAAGCGTTTTACGCGGTAAAGAAAGATATGTTATTTTATGGTCGGCTTCCTAGAACAGCAGCCAAAAGTAGCTCCGGCGGCGTTCGCGCAAGGGAAGCGGGGTGGAATTCACTGCTTGCATAAACAGTTCGATAGATTTCTCTTTTCGCATTCATTGTTTCTGCTAAGATAAGGAGAGTTGTGTGCCCTTTCAATCGCTCCCCCTTCTGGCGCTTACCCTCCAACCAGGTGAGAAGCTGACTTCGCAGCCCCTGCCCGCCGATGAACAACTGGCTTTGCTTTTCCATTTAGCGGCTAAGGCAGCCCCAAGTAACCCTGAAAGCTTGCCTGGGGCTGCCCCATGTAAGATACCTATAGCTACTCCCGTAGCACCTTCGCTGGCAGAAGCGTACCAGGTTTGCAAAGCCATCACGCGCCACCATTCCAAAAGTTTCTTTCTAAGTACCCTCTTTTTGCCCCCAGCCAAACGCCAAGCAACTTGGGCCCTTTATGCTTTTTGCCGCGCCACCGACGATGCCGTCGACCTGGCCCAGAATGACCCAGCCTGCTCCTTAGCGGAATGGGTGCGCTTGGCTCGTGCGCCCACGCCGCCGCCTGATAATCCTGTTTTGTTGGCTTGGCATGACCTTTGCACCCACTATCAATTAGATTCAGCGCTTGTTGACGAAATGTTGGCGGGAATGGCCATGGATTTGACGCTCAATCGGTATGAAACCTTCGCCGACCTTTGGCTCTATTGCTATCGCGTAGCTTCTGTCGTCGGTTTGTTGACGATGGCCATTATTGGTACGGCTCCAGGAGCCGAAGCCTATGCAATCAAGCTCGGCGTCGCATTTCAACTTACCAATATTTTGCGCGATGTGGGCGAAGATACCAAGCGCAACCGCGTTTATCTTCCAGCGGAAGATTTAACACGGTTTGGTTTGACGGCGGAAGATATTATGGCTGGAACTAAGGATGCACGGTTTCAGAACCTTATGCGTTTTGAAATTGAGCGGAATCAGCGTTTTTATCAAGAAAGCTGGCCTGGGATTGCGCTTTTGCCCCCAGATAGCCGTTTAGCGGTTGGCGCAGCTTCCTTTTTCTATCGCACGATTCTTGGCAAAATAACCACCATCGACTACGATGTTTTTCAGCAGCGGGCCCATTTGACATTGAGCGAAAAACTCTGTTTGATTCCACGGATTTGGTGGGACGTAGATCGACTTAAAACTCAAGGAATAAAATAAATTTGCAAATTCTGCCCTTTGGCAAGCATTTTCCTCTCTCCCAATTGTCATAGAGATCCTCATCCACCACTGGTTAGCCCCAGTGGTTTTAGTAGGTTTTCCGCTGTGAAAAAAGAGCTTTTAGAAGCCTCTAAAAACCATGTGGTTTTTGCTGAAAGCCAAAATGTGACCAAGAAGTCAGTTTTACCAAGGAGTTATTTTGATGCAGCCCCGAATGCTTGGCGCTAATCAACGTTTTCTCGCTTTGAAGTTTCTGCCAGTTATCAATTTGTTCCTTTGCGCTCTCATGTTATTCGCTCTTCCACCCTCGCTCTTCGCCCAACCAGCCAAAGCCCCTCAGAACGCAATCACCAAAACGATAATGTCTGATGAGCGCTTCCTTTACGAACCGCAATTTACCTCGAAGGAAATTCAGACTTTTCTAAACCAACATCCAGGCGTTTTGAAACATTACGAAACGAATCTGGGCGATCTGGTTTTGCCCGCTGCCCAAATCATTGATTCAGCAGCTTTTGGGATGACTTTTAACAATAATCCCAAAATCATCCTGACTCTGCTTGAAATGCGCTATCACTTAATCAGTGATGCCCAGATCAATAGCGATTTAGTCTATCATCCTTTGGGCTTAGATATATCTGGAATCGAGGGTTTTCAAAAAGAAATTATTTGGATGGCAGCTGTTATGCGGTCAGCCTATAGTTCTTACGGAGATAGCCAAACCAAAAAGCTCAAAATCGGGAATGCAAACCAATTTTATGATGCTGTCGGCTCACCAAATGCAGGAACTTTTGCCATTCAAACCGCGCTTGGGCGCATGGCCTACTCCCCAGATGAATTTCTTAATTTTATTGGCGAAGGCGAAGCTTCGTTTGTGGCCACCTATCAACGCCTTTTTGACGACCCCCGTGCGCCTCACCCGCAACCCCTCTCTATTCTTGTCAAACCATTTCTAGCCAAGCCCTTTGCAGGTGCATACAGAGTTAGCTCATTTTTTGATCACGATTCGCGCTCAGGCTATATGCGGCGTTTCGATGGGGCAACCCGCTTTAGCTATGAAGATCATCGCAGCATAGATTTTTCAATGCCTTCTGGAACACCGATTCTTGCGGCAGCAACAGGAAAGATTCGCATCAATTATCTCAAATATACCGAAGGCAATCCAGCTTGGTGTTGGAATATGGGAATTTCCTACTCGCCCGTGATTGCAATTGGGCTTCAACATGTGATTGAAGGGGTTGAATTTCAAACTTATTATTGGCATCTCTCTCAAATCGCTAAAAACCCGCGCACGGGGAAAGATTTTGCCATCGGCGACCAAATTTCGCAAGGTGAAACCCTTGGTTATGCGGGCAACACAGGCTGTTCAACAGGCCCGCATCTGCATTTCAGCGTGAGTCGGCAAGGCTTTGCAGTTGATCCCTTTGGGTGGTGTGGCCCTGGAAATGACCCCTGGTCAGCTAAAAGCCAAGTTTTGTGGGCCCAAGAGATAAACCCCAGCCCTTGTCCCTCAATTGCAACTGATGTTTGGGTTGAAACCCCAAAAGACAGTGAGATAATCTATGGCAAAGTAAAGATTCAGGGATGGTCAATTGATCCGAAAGCAAAAGAAGGCACAGGAATCACAAAAATCTTTCTTTCGCTTGATGGCCCTCCAGGCCAAGGCGGGAAATGGATTGGCGAAGCTCACTACGGACTAGAGCGCCCTGATGTCGTTAGCACTTTCAAAGTTGCGGATCGCTTTCGCAATTCGGGCTATGAATTTGAATGGGACACAACCAGTTTTGAGCCTGGCGAATATACATTGTATGTTACGGCTTATGGCGAAAAGTCGGGCTGGTCGCCGCCCACAACGCGCAAAATCATCATTCAGCGCCAGGCTCCAATGGAAATTCACCTTGACAATCCCCAACCTGGCGCAGTGATCTCTGGGCTGACCAAATTGCAAGGTTGGGCCGCCGATCTCGCCGCCTCAAAAGGGACAGGGATCAATAGTGTCCACTTCTATTTGGATGGCCCAGCAGGCGAGGGCCAACTCATTGGCAAAGCCCGCTATGGCTTAGAGCGCCCAGACTTGGCTGAATTCTTCAAAGATAATGAGCATTTGCGCTATGCAGGCTACACTTTTGACTGGGACACAAGTAAAGTAGCTCCAGGACAGCACAAACTCTATGTTTACGTGCAAAGTGTTAGCGCAGGCTGGGTAAAAGCCGAGCCAATCGTGATCAATATCGAACATCCATAGCTCTTTACTGAAACTAGGGCATTTCCTGGGCAAGTTGTTCTACGGCAGTAGACAAGTCATTGCCCAGGAATTTCCCTGGAATCTGCGAACAGAGTTTGGGATCCAGGAGAAAAGCGCGGCCACCGTAGTAAAAACGCGGTTGCGGCGCAGGAAATTTAGCTAAAGCCGTGCCAATTGAAATCAATTCGCGGCCCGTCTCAGGCATAGAAGCCGATAAACAGACTACATTCGCCCCAAGCACCTTCACGGTTTGGATTAGATCGTTTTCTGGCACACCTGACCCCAAGAAAACTATGGAACATCCCCGCCGAGCGAGGAAAACAGCTAAAAGCAAAAGCCCTAAATCGTGTTGTTCACTTGGCGCACACCCAAGGAGCATTTTAGTTTGACCATTAAGGCTGTTTGCCCGATAATTGTTGAGTAAAGTCGCAAGCCTTTGGCGAATAAATTGCGAAGCGAAATGTTCTGTAGCAATATAGATTTTACCTTGATGCCATTGCTCACCGATTTCAATCATTGTAGGGACAATGAGATTGAGCAAAACGGTCTCTACGGAATGCAAAATAAAAGCTTCGCTCAAAAAACTATCGGCGCTTCGCTCGTCAAAAGCGATTAAAGCTGCCAAAAGTTGTTTTTGGCCTTGCACCCAATTTTGCGCCATGGGTTGCACAGGATTCAAAGTTTGGGCCTGTTTATTGTGAAGCAAAGCAATCGCCTGACTGATGGTCAAGCCTTCGGCTGTGCGATCTCGCAGCCAGCGCACAAGCGCGATGTCCCGTTCTGAATAGAGCCGATGCCCACCTGCGGTGCGTTGGGGGCACGGTAGCCCATAACGGCGTTCCCAAGCGCGAAAAGTGTCGGCGGGCACACCTGTTTCCAGCGACACGGCTCGCGTGTTGTAAAGTGGTAGATTTGCGTATTGTGCTAAAAAAGGTTCCATTTTGTTCCTTTCAGAAAGCCTAAATGAACAGGCAAGGTGCAAAAACCTTGAATGAACAGGGATAGTTCTCTAAGGGTAGTGGACTTTGAGGTCTTTTTGGGAACTGGAATCCGATGGCTTTAGCCATTGGCTCCCAAAGGCTAAAGCCTTTGGACTCCTGGGTCTAGCTTCACCACTACTGACTTTGGCCCTACCATGAACAGGCAAGCTGCCTATTCTACTGGAAGTTTAAGCAGAATGCCCCACTTTGTCAATAGAATGCACAAGTTTAGGTCAAACTAAACGAACTGCGAAAGCGTTAGTCTAAGAGAAGTTTTCTTGCCAGAACATGCTGCGAGTGCTATCCTATCCTTGCTTTGCGTTACCTTTGCTGAAGCCGCGAAAGAAAAAGAAACATTATTCCTATGCGTGCAATGATCACGGGCATCAATGGTTTTGTTGGCAGCCACCTCGCGGAATACCTCCTCAACTTAGGTGGATGGGATGTTTGGGGGATCGTTTTGGCGGAGGATACGCTTTTGCCCCTGTTGCAAGAGAGCGTAAAACCCCTCCGCGCCGACCTACGCCAGCCATCGCAAGTTGCCGAGGCGTTGAATCAAGCCCAGCCAGATGTGATTTTTCACTTGGCGGGGCAAGCTTTTGTCCCTGAGTCCTTTCGAGACCCCATTGGAACCTTCACGACCAACGTTTTACCGCAGATCAATATCTTCCAAACAATCATTGAACTGCAATTAAAGACTCGTGTTTTAGTGATTGGTTCTGGCGAAGTCTATGGAGCGATTGAACCTACTGATTTGCCCCTCAATGAAAATACACCTTTGCGCCCAGCCAGTCCTTATGCCGTGAGTAAGGTGACGCAGGATATGCTTACAATGCAATATCATCTTAGTCATCAACTTGATCTGATTGGGATGCGCCCGTTTAATCACATTGGGCCACGGCAAAATGACCGTTTTGTTGTCCCAGCCTTCGCCAAACAGATCGCCCAGATCGAAGCGGGTTTGCAACCCCCTATAATTCAGGTCGGCAACCTGACCGCTAGACGCGATTTCACCGATGTGCGGGATGTTGTGCAGGCCTATACGCGGGCCGTTGAATTTGGGCAGGCGGGGCAGCTTTACAATCTTGGCTCTGGGCGAGCGGTGGCGGTGCAAACGATTTTGGATCTTCTGCTGGCGGATAGCCCAGCGCAAATCACGGTTCAAATTGACCCTGAGCGAATGCGACCTGTGCAGATTCCCGAAATCGTTTGTGATGCAAGTCGTTTTCGCGCTTGCACAGGTTGGGAACCTCAAATTCCATTAGAAAAGACCTTGCATGATGCTTTAGCTGAATGGCGAGCTAAAGTAAACTCTTCCCAAGCATGATCTATTTGTTTACACGGTGCATTAGTTTTAGGAAAGATTATGAAAGCAGTTATTTTAGTTGGCGGATTGGGCACGCGACTGCGGCCCCTCACTTGCAATACGCCCAAACCAATGCTTCCCCTGGCCAATCGGCCTTTTATTGAGCAGATGTTGATTCGTTTGCGCGAGCAAGGCATTGATGAAGTCATTTTGGCCGTGCAATATCTGGCAGACCGTTTTCACGCGGCGCTCGGCGATGGCTCCCGCTTTGACTTGAAACTCACGATTGTGGAGGAAACTGAGCCACGCGGGACGGCAGGCGCAGTGAAAAATGTTGAACATCTGCTCGATGGCACAACATTTGTCTTCAATGGCGATGTCTTAACCGATCTTGATCTGCAAGCTATGTTGGCTTTTCACCAAGAAAAAGGGAGTAAAGCTACGATCTCATTGACTCCCGTCGACGATCCAACGCAGTTTGGCTTGGTGGAAATGCAAGCTGATCAGCGAGTTCAGCGTTTCTTGGAAAAACCTCGCGCAGAAGACATCACTTCCAATCTCATCAATGCGGGAACTTATGTCGTAGAACCAGATATTTTCAAGTATGTTCCGCCAGATCAATACTATATGTTTGAACGTGGGCTGTTTCCTGTGCTTTTGCAGATCGAAGCGCCCATTTTTGGTTTCCCTTCGCGGGCCTATTGGACAGACATCGGGAAGCCGCAAGCCTATTTAGATGTCAATCGAGATATTCTCATCGGTAGAGTACAATATCCCATGTGTGGCCAGCAGATTAAGCAGGGAATTTGGCAAGAAGGTGAGGTCGATATTCACCCCAGCGTGCAATTGGTTGGGCCTATCGTGATTGGGCCAGGCGTACAAATCGCACGAGGAGCAAGAATCATCGGGCCAACGGTGATTGGCGCAAATTGCTCTATCGGGCCAGAGGCTTATCTTGAGGGTTGTGTGTTGTGGGAAGGCAATCAGATTGCGGAAGGGGCAACTTTGCGCTTGTGCGTGCTGGGGCGAGGGAATAAGATTGGCGCACGCACAAGCATTACGGGTGGAGCTATTCTGAGCGACGATTGCGAAGTCGGGACCGAAAACCGCTTAGAACATGGGATCAAATTGTGGCCAGGAGCCGTGATTAAGGATCACGCCATTTCGTTCTAGCCTTCGGCAAGGCATCGCTTAACTTGCTTCGCTCACTTGAGCAGTATCGCTGGGTTTAGCCTCGGCGGTGCTGCTTTCTTTTGCCGTATTGACCACAGGCGCAGGCGCTTCAACTGGCGCAGGCGGGGGCGCAGCCGCCGCAGGAGCCTTTGTTTGTTCCGCTTGCGGCTTTGCGGGCGCTTTCTGGAAGACACTCGTCACAAACTTGGGCAAACCACCACTTTTTGCAGGCTTTGCCGGCGGGGGCGGAGTCGGCGCAGATGGGGGCGGAGTTTGACCTGGCATGATCTGCGTGCCTACGGGTGGCGGTTTGGCGGCTCCAGGGGCTGGATTCCCTTTTGCGCCCGCTCGCTCAGGCAATTGCGGCGCAGCCGGTGGCGCGGCGCTCCGCTGCCCTAAAAGGAAAATCAATTGCAACAGAATCCAAATACTTGCCAGGGTCACTATTGCTAAGAGATACCAGGGCAGCCAGGCATAAAGCAGGCGCGAGGGCAAAGCCGTTTGCACCGCCCGACTGAAGGCCGCATCGCGCAGCAGATCGGCGTAATGGAGCAGGTAGCCGACCAGCAACCCGCCATTGACAACCCCTAAGAACCCCCCAAGCACCTGATCCTGGAGCTTGGGCTTTGCGGGCGACTTCTGTTTGGGCAGCAAAAGTCCACTTCCGTAACCCGCGACCAACGCCAAGAAGAGAAAGACCAACGATGCGGCCACCCAGATCGGTAAAGCGGTGTTTTCGGGCCGCAGCGACTTCCGCAAGGCATCTCCCCAAGCCACATACCACAAATCTACCGTTGCAGCACTTAACAACGTCCCTACGAGAGTCAGCATCCCACGGGTTATGCCTCGGTTGTAGCCCCAAATGCCAAGCCCAACCATAACAAGCGGGACAATAATGGTTAGTGTAATTTCCATAGAGTTCCCTTTCCAATTTCAGAGCGGGCGAGAAGTTTATCTAACCGCTAGGGCTTAGGCTATTGTAGCACAGATCACGTAGGCGAGGGAAAGGAAAGCCAGCCTACCTTTTGCAGCCTCGCCACCCCAAAGAGCTACGCATCCTATCTTCCCAAAGGTTTGCGCTGCCCAAACTTGAATTTGCCTAAAGCTAACTAGACCATATTTGCATCTTTTGAGGGTTTTCTGCTACAATATCTGAAATGGCAGCCTTGCTAGAGCTATGGAAGAACTATGAATCAGCTAATTTTGGGTGATTGCCTTGAGGTTTTGAAAAGATTAGAATCCGCCAGCGTTGATCTAATCTATCTCGACCCGCCTTTCTTCTCCAAGCGCAATTACGAAGTGATTTGGGGCGACGAAGGCGAAATTCGTAGTTTTCAAGATCGGTGGGCCGGCGGAATCGACCATTATATCGCTTGGTTAAAAGATCGTGTGCAAGAAATGCACCGCGTCTTAAAGCCCACAGGTTCCCTCTTTTTGCATTGCGATTGGCATGCGAATGCTTATATTCGGGTCTTGATTTTGGATCAGATTTTTGGGGAAAGCAATTTTCGCAGAGAAATTATCTGGCAAAGAACCAATACTCACAACGACGCGAAGAAGAAAATCCCAAATGTCGCTGATACTATTTTTTACTATACGAAGTCAGAGACATACACCTATTATCCCATCAGAGGCCCACATAATGAGGTTTACTTAGCAAAAGTCTATAAATATCAAGATGCGAAAGGAAGATTTCGCTTAGATAATCTTGCGAACACAAGGCTGAGGGGTTATATGTATGAGTATAGAGGCTATAAACCACCTGTAAATGGTTGGCGCTGTCCCTTAGAAACAATGAAACGTTGGGATGAAGAAGGTTTAATCCATTTCCCAAAACACAAAACTGGCCGTTTAGCCTTCAAAAGATACTTGGAAACGGTCAAAGGAGTGGTTATGGGGAACATTTGGAATGATATTCAGAATGTGCAAGCGCAAGCCAAAGAGCGCATCGGCTATCCGACGCAAAAACCCGAAGCTTTGCTTGAGCGAATTATAAAGATGGCCAGTAACGAAGGCGACACCGTTCTTGACCCATTTGTCGGTGGCGGAACGACGGTTGTCGTCGCGGAACGGCTGAATCGGCGCTGGCTTGGGATTGATCAATCTGTCGCCGCGATAAAGGTCAGCGATTTAAGGCTTTCTCAACAGCGTAATAAACCAGGAAAGGAAAACTTACAATGAATCAGCTAATTTTGGGTGATTGCCTTGAAGTTTTGAAAAGATTAGAATCCGCCAGCGTTGATCTAATCTATCTCGACCCGCCCTTCTTCTCTAATCGCAATTACGAAGTGATTTGGGGCGACGAAGGTGAAATTCGCAGTTTTCAAGATCGGTGGGCAGGCGGAATTGACCATTATATCGCTTGGTTAAAAGATCGTGTGCAAGAAATGCACCGCGTCTTAAAGCCCACAGGCTCCATCTTTTTGCATTGTGATTGGCACGCTAATGCTTATATTCGCGTCCTTATTTTGGATAAGGTCTTTGGGGAAAAGAACTTTCGCGGGGAAGTCATCTGGCAACGGACGAATGCCCACAATGATGCACGAAAAAAGTTAGCCTCCTTGACAGATACAATTTGGTATTATTCAAAAACAGGAGTTTTTACCTACAATCTAATCTATAGTGAGCTTGAAACGAAATATCTCAAGAATGCTTATCGTTTTGAAGATGCTAGAGGGGCATACACTTTGAGCGATTTGACGGGAGCGGGAGCAACCAAAGGGGATTCAAGTGTTGCATGGCGAGGCTGTAACCCTGCGGGAAAAGGGCGACATTGGGCTATTCCTGGACAACTTGTGGGGGAAATTGTTGGAAAAGAAGAAGCTAAACAACTTTCAAGTGTAGATAAATTAGATTTGCTCTATGAAAAAGGTTTGATAATTGTCAGCAAACATGGCGTACCACGTTATAAGAAGTATTTAGAGTCTGCAAAAGGAACGTTACTTGGCAATATCTGGAGCGATATTCAGAATGTGCAGGCGCAAGCCAAAGAGCGGATTGGCTACCCCACCCAAAAACCCGAAGCGTTGCTTGAGCGAATCATAAAGATGGCCAGTAATGAAGGCGACATCGTTCTTGATCCGTTTGTCGGTGGTGGAACGACGGTTGTCGTCGCGGAACGGCTGAATCGACGCTGGCTTGGGATTGATCAATCTGTCTCGGCGATAAAGGTCAGCGATTTAAGACTTTATCAAAAGCGTAATAAATCAGGAAAGGAAAACTCACAATGAATCAGCTAATTTTGGGTGATTGCCTTGAGGTTTTGAAAAGCTTAGAACCCGCCAGCGTTGATCTAATCTATCTCGACCCGCCCTTCTTCTCCAATCGCAATTACGAAGTTATTTGGGGCGACGAAGGCGAAATTCGCAGTTTTCAAGATCGCTGGGCAGGCGGCATTGACCATTATATCGCTTGGTTAAAAGATCGTGTGCAAGAAATGCACCGTGTCTTAAAGCCCACAGGTTCCATCTTTTTGCATTGCGATTGGCATGCTAATGCTTACATTCGGGTCTATATTTTGGATAAGGTCTTTGGCGAAAGCAACTTTCGTAGCGAAATTATTTGGAAGCGCACAACAGCACATAATACTACCTCTAAAAAATTTGGGGTATTGGTTGATAGCATTTTTTGGTATTCTAAAAGTTCAAACTTTGTGTTTCATCCCCCTAGAGCCATAGAGCATGGAGAGAAATATACTGATAATCAATATAAATTCTTAGATGAGCAAGGGCGAAGATATCGATTACATTCAATTGAACGGAATCCAGCGTTAGGAATTCGCCCCAATTTAATTTATGAATATAAGGGATATACACCGAAATATGGTTGGATGATGGAACGAGAAAAGTTAGAGGGAATGGATAGCGAAGGTAAATTGCATTGGAATATGAAAGGAACCCCGCAACGCAAGATTTTTCTTGATGAAGTAGAAAAGCCAATCTTAGGCAATCTTTGGGATGATATTGTCAATGTCCAATCTTCAAAAGAAAGAATCGGCTATCCGACGCAAAAACCCGAAGCTTTGCTTGAGCGAATTATAAAGATGGCCAGTAACGAAGGTGATGTAGTTCTTGATCCGTTTGTCGGTGGTGGAACGACGGTTGTCGTCGCGGAACGGCTGAATCGGCGCTGGCTTGGAATTGATCAATCTGTCGCCGCGATAAAGGTCAGTGATTTAAGGCTTTATCAACAGCGCGATTTGTTTTCAAAGCCTTTTGTTGTCCAGTTGCATAAATATGATTATGACACCTTGCGCTATAAGGATGCTTTTGAGTTTGAAAGTTGGATTATTGAGCAGTTTGGCGGGATCGCAAATACCAAACAACGGGGCGATATGGGCTTGGATGGGCTTACAGCTGATGGGAAACCGATTCAAGTCAAGCGATCTGACAATATCGGGCGCAATGTGATTGATAACTTTAAGTCGGCCTGCGAACGTTATGATAAAACCCGCTTCGACCAGAATAAAATTACGGGGCAACCTATCGGCATTATTATTGCGTTCAGCTTTGCCAAAAGTGCATTTCAAGAGGTCGCTCGCCTCAAGAATGAAGAAAACTTGCTCATTAAGCTCATAACGGTTGAGGAAATTATCCCAATTGCGAAGAAACCGACTTTGACCCTAGCTTTTCGCGCTTTAGGCTTAGACGCTAAACAACTTCATGAGCTTGAGTTTACCGCGCAAGGAGAATCAGCCGTGGGAATAGAGTTCTATGCGTGGGATTGGGAATATAATGAAAAGGAAGGCCTCTTTAAGCCTGCTATCTTGCACGATAAAGAGGGCAAACAAACTTTCAAATTCAAGGCGGGCCCGCATTGTATCGCGGTCAAAGTAGTAGATAACGACGGCTTAGAGAGTTTGGAGGTCTTAAAGCTGAAGGTCAATGGGGAAATTCACAAGCAATGAGGGGAATAAGGCTGAAGGCTTGAATTGTATCTCGTAGACCACAAAGATCTCCACTGCCAGAGCTTTTCCCAAGCTAGTCATCGTAAAATCCTATTCGTGCAATTTCCAGGGTCATAAATTCCACCAAAGTGTCACAACCGAGGGCCAAAATTGACAGCCAGCGTTGAGTAGGGTATTATCTGTAAAAGGCCTTTCTCAATAACCAAGGGCAGTTGGTTAAGTTAAAGCAGATTGTTTCTTACAAGGAGCCAAGTTTCATGGCACGAGTTGCAATTAACGGGTTTGGCCGCATTGGGCGGCAGAGTTTCAAAGCGATGGTGGAGCATTATCCGGGCAAGTTTGAGATCGTTGCGGTCAACGACCTCACGGACACCGCTACCTTGGCCCATCTTTTGAGCTTTGACACAACGTATGGGCGGTTCAAGGGGAAAGTCACGGCTTCGGAAGGCAAATTGGTGGTCGAAACGAACGGGCAGTGCTATGAATTAGCAGTGCTGGCCGAGCGCGATCCTAGTAAATTGCCCTGGGGTAAATTAGGGGTTGACGTTGTAATCGAGTCAACGGGGCGCTTCACGGAGGCCAGCAAGGCCAAAGCGCATATTGACGCGGGCGCGAAAAAAGTCTTGATCAGCGCCCCCGCCAAAGGCGAAGACCTGACCATCGTGTTGGGCGTGAACGAGGGCAATTATGACCCCGCCAAGCACCACATTTTGTCCAACGCCTCCTGCACGACCAATTGTCTTGCACCTGTGGCGAAGGTCTTGAATGACAACTTTGGGATCAAAAGCGGTTTGATGACCACGATCCATGCCTACACGATGGATCAGAACATCCAGGACAATGTCCACAGTGATCTGCGGCGGGCGCGGGCCGCGGCCCAAAATCTCGTCCCGACGACGACGGGTGCAGCCCAAGCAGTAGCCCTCGTAATTCCCTCGCTCAAAGGCAAATTCAGTGGCTATGCGGTCCGCACCCCAACCGTGACGGTTTCAATGGTTGACTTCACCATGCTTTTGGAGAAGAAAACCAGCGTTGCGGAAATCAATGACACCTTCCGCAAAGCCGCCGCCAGCCCCGAATTGAGCCGCTATCTGGGCGTAACGGACGAGAAACTCGTCAGCAGCGACTTTATCGGCGATACCCACAGCAGCATTTTCGACATTCCCTTGACCACCTCCGTCGGCGACGACTTTTTCAAAGTGGTTTCGTGGTATGACAACGAATGGGGCTATTCGGTCCGGGTAGCCGACCTCGTAAATTACATCCTCGGCAAGCTCTAGGCCCAAAGGGGTAAGGCTTGTTCGGGGAAACTTTCAAAAGCCTAAGCAGTGGAGGAGCGAAGCTATTTAAGCTCTCGCTCCTTCGCTTTTTAGGCTCTTTTAGGAAGCTGCTGTCAACAGCTGGCGCAATTCGGTGTTTCGCCCTAAGCGCCCTAAGACATTGCGCTTGACGTTGTAAACCTCATTGATGCTGGCGAACATTTTGCCATGTTTGGCGAAGATCGCACGGGGAGTCAACCCCAAGACAAAGGATTCGTAAATCACGGCGCGTTCCGTCTCATCATTGAGTTGAGCATTCACTAATTGCCAGAATTCTTCCCGGTAAACCCGATTGATGGCTTCTTCATCGGGCGCGTGTTGGGGCATGTGGCTCGGCCCAATGACTTCTTCGGGAAGCATCTCCGACCAGGATTGTGTTCGGACACTATCAATGACCACGCTAGTCGTACACAACTGGAGATAGTGCAAAAGCGAAGCCAGGTTAGGGAAGGAGTCAAAGCGGTCTGGGGTCACAGCCCGCCAAAACTTGGTAAACGCCCCTGCCACAAAGAATTCACTGCTCTCGCCACTGCTGTTAAAAGCCCCACTGCGGCGCACCCAACCCTCTACCAAACTGCTATAGTGATGATAGAGATGTTCCCAAGCAGCCTCGTTCTTTTCGACCAATGCACGGCGGAATAATTCGTAACTATAACGGGTATCATTAGGCTGCCCCCGATAAAAACGCTCACTTTCAGCAGCACACCGCCGCATCAAGAGGCTCAAATCCATTTGGGCTAAAGGTGACTCAGACCATAGACTTGTGTGGCGGGCTAGAACTTCAGCTTGCTGAATCATCACAAACCTCCTCAAATAAGTGCTGGCGGGTACTGCCTGCTGGCATTTAACTTTACTGGGTTCAGCATAGCAGCACCCCGCTGCGGTAACGATACGGCTCTACTACGGCAAAACTGCGGCAAACAATCCGTAGGTCTTTCCTTTGATTGTATGAGTTTATGTAGTTATTGAGAAGGCTTTGAGATGAGCAAACGATGACAAATGCTACGATAAACCATCGTATCCTTTGAACATCGTTCTTTTTAGAGATTTGGCAGGACGTAAAAAAGGCCTGATCACGCCAAAAAGATGCTTTGGGGAGCCAGAATGAGGAGAAATTTTTACTTTTCAGGAGGTGGGCATTCATAAAGACCAATTTTTTTACCCCAAGCCAGGCACGGGGGAAAGCTGTCTTGGATCAAAAACAACTACTAAAAAGCGCTTGAACCTTCTTAGCAAACCCTGGCTAAGACCTTCCGCAGTCTTACCGCAGTCGGTAACAAAGCCCCGATGCATGAATTTGACCCTAAAATGTTGGTCTGATTATAGCACAATGAATTTTTTTTGGTGCAATTATCTACGTCAAACAGTGATCCCCTAGTGAAAATTTACTTTTCTTTTACTTTTCCAAACAGATCTCATCTACCAATCATTGATAAAGTATGCAAAAAGTAAGAAAGGCTGCTGATGAAACTCTTTAAGGCCCGAGCGCCCATGCGGATTGGCTTCTTTGGGGGTGGAACCGACGTTAGTCCTTATGCTGAGGAACACGGCGGCCAAGTTCTCAATTGCACGATAAACCTCTTTGTGCGCTGTATGTTGCGCCCCAGCCATACCCCTGAAATCACAATCAAATCGCTCGATTTGGAAGAAGTAAGTCGGCTGGCGGCGGGGCGGGAATGGGAAGGCAAATTGATGTTGCCCCAGGCGGTGTTGGACACCATGCAAGCTGCCAGAGCCACGAACGCGGCCCGCCAGAATTGGGCCGGAGCCGACTTAACGATGTTTAGCGACGTGCCACCGGGAAGTGGGCTTGGCTCTTCGTCGGCGCTGGTGGTGAGCATGTTGCGCCTCCTTAACGCCACTTATGGCCTGCCAAACGACTCACACGCCTTAGCGGAATTGGCCTATCGGATTGAACGGGTTGATTTGGGGATTCCAGGAGGCCGCCAGGATCAATACGCGGCGGTTTTTGGGGGAATGTGTGTCTATCATTTTGGTGGGCCCCGCGTGATTGTGGAGCCAATCATCACCGATCAAGCGGCGCTTTTAGAGTTGGAAAGCAGCTTATTGTTGGGCTATATTGGGGATCGCCGTGCGCTAACACAACATCTGATGACCGACCAAGTAAGACGGTTGGTCGAAGGTGATACCTTGCGCTATCACGACGAAACAAAGGCCTTGGTCAATGAGGCTACGCGGTTGCTTCAGGCGGCCCGAATTGCTGATTTCGGGCGGTTGTTGCACACGGCTTGGGAAGTCAAAAAGGCTTTTTCGCCCCACATTGCATCGCCCTTAATAGATGAAGTCTACACTTTGGCGCGGCAAAATGGAGCTTGGGGGGGCAAAATTACGGGGGCTGGTGGGGGCGGCTTTATGATTTTCGCCTGTCCTTTTGAGCAGCGGCTGAATCTGGAGCGGGTTTTAAGTGCAGCGGGAGTGCAGCTTCGACCCTTTTCTTTTACCAGTCATGGAGTGCAAGTTTGGGAAGTTGAAGAAGGTGATTGAGATGCCTTAGAATTCGTTTCGCGCTCAACCCAAGTATAGACTGAGGATTTTGAAAAAGGTGATTGAGATGCCTTAGAATTCGTTTCACAAAGCAGAGCGGTGGTGGGCAAGAACGCAGAACTTTTTAGAGGGAAGGCATATTAAATAAAAGCCTTGGGGTTTTGGGGTCTTTGCGGGCTGGCCAGCCCGCAAAGACCCCTTTTTTATCAAAAATCAAACGGGGGATTTTTCAAGCAGATGCAAAAAATCGCGCCGAATATCTGCATTTTCCCCAAAGCTCCCTAACGTTGAGAGCGTTTTCATCACGGAACAACGTTTCTCTACGCCTCGCATCATCATACACAAATGCCGACATTCCATCAAGACTCCGACTCCTTCCGCATCCACTTGCTTCATTACTTCCTGCGCGATCTGGAAGGTCAAACGCTCTTGAATTTGAAGGCGACGAGCATAATGTTCAGCAATTCGGGCTAATTTGCTCACGCCCAAAACTTTACCTTTGGGCACATAACCAATATGACAATGACCGTAGAAAGGCAGCATGTGATGTTCGCACAAACTATAGATTTCAATATTCTGAACCAAAACCATGCTCCTTTCAGTTGAAGCAAAGAAGGCATTGTTGATAATCTCAGTGAGATTCCCCCGATAACCTTTTGTGAGAAAAGCCAACGACTTAGCCACTCGTTCTGGCGTTTTCAGCAACCCCTCGCGTTCTGAATCCTCGCCAAGCTCCCGTAAAAGCTCTTTAACCAGCCAAGCTACTCGTTCCTGATTCACAAAACCCTCTTTTTCATGATTTAATTGCACTGCTTAACCACAAAGAGCGAAAAGCTTTAATCAGCCATAAACTTGGCCTTTCATGTGATAGCCCCCATCAACGAAAATAACTTGGCCCGTGATAAATTCGCTTTCCAGTAGAAAAAGGACCGCATCGGTGATTCCTTTAAGCGTTCCAACTTGGTTTAGCGGATTTGTATGAGCCAGTTTGGTTAAGAAACTGGCATCTTCGCCTGCGGGCGGCAAAATCAGGCCTGGTGCAACCGCATTGACGCGCAAAAGAGGGGCAAATTCAAGCGCCATCATGCGCGTCAAAGAAAAAAACATGCGCTTACTCAGATGATAAGCGGCATGTTCTCGATCATAAACCTGCATATAGCTATCTAAAAAGTTAATAATGGCTCCTTCTTGCTTCTGTTGGGCAAAAGCACGAGCGATCTGAAGCGGGGCAAAAGCATTCACTTGGATATTTTCGTGCAATTCAGTTAAGGTAAAGGTAGAAAACCGACTTTTTTCAAAGATTGAGGCATTATTAACCAGAATCTGAAGTGGGCCAGCCAATTGAAGCGCGGTTGGAAAGAGCGCTTCCGCCTCAGCAGGTTGGGCAAGATCAGCTTGAAGGGCCCAGGCTTTGACTCCCAACTGCTCAACTGCGGCTACCACTTCTTTGGCCGCAGTTTCTGAATGCCGATAGTGAATGACCACATTCACCCCCGCCGCCGCCAACG
>Ga0316607_1000023_pt1 | contig 59520 bp, 46 predicted proteins | sample MIS2016062E_MG_FD_207674 | JGI IMG/M metagenome (GOLD analysis project Ga0316607, IMG submission 207674) | Microbial mat bacterial communities from Middle Island sinkhole, Lake Huron, Michigan, United States - MIS.2016.062E | ecosystem: Environmental > Aquatic > Freshwater > Lake > Sediment...
TGTAAAAAATTACTTTCCGCTGTGTTTGCTGGCTAAGGTATATCCGCATAGCATGCAGCGAGAGCAGCATAGCCAATACACTCATAGCGATCAAATACTGCATTCTCTTGGTATGCAGAAAAGCAAGATACAGGACTAGTAGCCCATACAGCAGGAGCAGCACAGAAAAATTTAAATAAATAGGCGCAACAAGGCTGGAGGGGAGTTTTTGAATACTCCCAACAAATTTATTGACGCCTAGGACGACTATTTCGAGCAGCCAGGCACTTAGCATACTGAGGCTAGTACAAAAGCTGGTCATCAGCACCAGCAGCCCCAAGCATAAGATGACAAAGGCTGCAGGCACTACTACCCAATTAGCTATCACAAAGTAGGTAGGAAACTGATTAAAATAGTACAAACTCAAAGGCGCAGTAGCCACCTGAGCCCCCAAAGATACGGAAGTAAGCAGCCAGAGCTTGTTGAGGACCCAATTACTCAAGACCAGCGATCGGTAAATTCTGGGCTGCAGATACACAATGCCAAGTACGGCCAAGTAAGAAAGCTGAAAGCCCACGGAAAAAAGCAGTGTTGGATTCCAGAACAATAACAAAAAAGCCGAAGCAGCCAGCGTGTTGTAGATGCTTGTTTGCCTGTTCAGCATAGACGCTATAGCCACAAAGGTGAACATCGTGGTGGCCCGCAACACAGAAGGAGATAAGCCTGTCACAAACGCATAGAACCAAAGCACTACCAAGGAGACTGCTGTCGATAGCCACCGGACATTCGAAATGGATTTTAAGAACCTCAAAAAAATACTTAAGAACCAGTAAAGGATGCCTACATGCAACCCTGAGACTGCCAATACATGCATCGTGCCAGCACGCGCATAGGAGGTGCTCACTTCGGAGGTCAAGGCATCTTTTTGACCCACTACCAATGCTAGAACTACAGCACGAGCTTCTGGGTGGTGTATATATTGGGTAAATAGTGCTTGGCAATAACGCAGTACTTGAAAAGACAATGCTTTCACAGGATTGGGAGGCTGGTGTGCCATCACTACTATGTCCTCTCCTACAAAGTGCTGGTGATAGATTTGAGAAAGACCTAGAAAAACTGCATAGTCAAACTCATTCGGATTCCTGGCAACAGGAACTACCCGAGGCTGCCCCTGAATCAGAAGCACATCACCATAACACACCTGAAACGATGTAGACTTAGGAAAAGAAATCCATACTTTGCCCTGCACCTGCTTCCATTGTCCTTGCACACGGGCCCGACGGACGGCTGCTACGACCCTATTGCGGTCAATTTTTTCATGAACATCTTCCAAGGCTATTGCCTCATAGGCCTCTACAGATGCTGACCAATGCGTAATATGCCGAGGATCGTGGCGCACCTCATGCATCAACCAACGCAAATAGCCAAGTAAAAAGATGCCCACCAGGCCCAGAAAACCTAGCCAAGGACTCCAAGTACAAAACGTAGTGAGCGGAGTGCCCACCATGACAAGAACGTAGGCAAGCAACAGCAAACTCAACAAGACAGCTACTACCCAGACTGGTCCCTCCCAGTAACGAGCAGAAAATATACCACCCACCAGAGCCAAGGTGATCCTTACAAAGGGAAAGCTGGACCAAGGAGACATGTACATTGGGTCATGGGGTGGGTGGTCGAATACATTGGGTAATTGAATACTTGTATTGTGGTACCAATCGAAAGCTATGGCGATGGTGTGGCGTCATGCCTAACTGTTGAATGGCCTGGCGGTGGGCTTTCGTAGGATACCCTACATTGCTTTCCCACCCATAGCCCGGAAAGTCTTGTGACAGCTGGTGCATCAGTGCATCCCGGCGTGTCTTAGCCAGCACAGAAGCCGCTGCAATGGGTGCTAACTGTGCATCGCCCTTGACAATACACTGATGTGGAATGTTTTGATAGGACTGAAAGCGGTTGCCATCAATGAGTAATAATGCTGGCACTGGTTGCAGTTGCGCAATGGCACGATGCATAGCCAAGTGCGAGGCATGCAAGATGTTACGCTGATCAATTTCCTGGGGACTTGCTTCGCCTAGTGCCCAATCAATTGCTTCCTGCCGGATGATTTTACTGAGGAGTTGTCGTCGTGCTGGTGTCAGCTGTTTGGAATCGTTGAGCAAGGCATGAAAAAAATTCTTCGGCAAAATGACTGCTGCCGCTATTACTGGACCGGCTAGACACCCCCGGCCTACCTCATCGCAACCTGCTTCTATCAGCGTATCAGAAAAATAAGGTTGGAGTACAGCATTCATAGCTCATCAACTAGCGCCCACAGTGTGACCGGTAAGCTGGTGAAATGCTATACCTCCAGGCTACTTAGAAAGTGGAAAGATATCGCTCAGGATGCTCAATAATCTCGCGCGCACGTTTCAATAGCCTTGTGTCATAGCCCTGTTCTTCAAGAATATCAATGGCAATGGCTTGGTTAGATTTTCCAGGGACCACTTTGTAAGTGTAGTTCAACCTTTTTTCAGCACCCTGACCCTGGTACGTGATATAGACCTTATAGTTGACAAAACCTTTTTCTGGGACATTCTTTTCTAATAGCATCACGATGGGGTAGTGCGTAGCCACTATGTTCAACGTATTGGGGTAGTCGGCCATGGCCTCTAAGACAGAGTATTCAGCAGCGGCGCCTTCTATGGGATTCGTACCACTGAAGGGCTCATCAAATATGCTGAAACTAAATTCGTCCTGTTGAAGCCCGTCAAGCAGGTTGATATGGTTTTGCGCACGGTCTACTTCGGCCATAAAGAGGGATTTTCCTGCAGCAATGTCATCAGCAATATCAATAGAAGTGTTGATTTTATCGAAAGGCGTCAAGACTGCCTCTTTGGCAGGTGCAATGCCGAATGTCTGGCTGAGTAGCAAGCTGGTCGTCACTCCCGTCAAGAAGGTAGACTTTCCCCCTGCATTCGGACCGGTAAGAATGATGTTGCTAGTGCCTCCGGCAGTAGCATCCATCACCAACGAATTACCTACCGCTACCTTGGCATCCAAGAAAGGGTTCCACATGTTTTCTAGCTTGATGTAGGGCTCTTTCTTCTGGCTACGGTCCAGAAACTTAGTAAACACATAGGCATGAGCCGCAGGGTAGTCCTGTGCTTCTTGTATCAGCGTAGCTATGCTAACAAAGGCGTCTAGCTCGCCCAACTCATACATGGCATCGGAAAAAGCATCTTTGTGCTCTGTAAAGAGCTTGTGGCTGGCGAGTAGCTTGCCGGCATTGTTGAAGAAGTAAGACCAGTGGTTATAAGGAAGCGTTTGTAGGTAGTTCACTAACCTCCCCAGCTCGGTATTCCCTTGGGCTTGTGCCAGCAGGTTTCTCATGTTGGTGAGTCGTGCTCCATACGTGGCTTCGAGTATTGGCGAGGCAGCCACACATTCACTCACTTCAGTAGCAGTCATCACAAAGGCCTGTACATCTGCCATGCGCAAAGCCAGGTTGCGCAGCACAGAGGAGTACTCTAAGTAGTTGCTGATGCCCTGATAGGCAGTCCACGTATATAGGGCTTCAGATAGTATCACACTGATACCAGTAAGTGTGTCCTTACTATCGGGTCGATGTTTCTTAGCCAAATCCCATTTGTACCATCCTCCGTAGTAAGGTATTGCCCCCATCCACGAAAGCCTTCTTAGGGTAAGAGGCCTGCTCTCGGTGCCAGGAACTGGCGCACTCATTTCTTTACTGAAGAATATTTCTTGAACAAGGGGCATCGTCACAGGCCATAAAAACCTATATTGTATGCCCCAAAAGTCGCGGAAAAATCGCTTCTTGAACTCCAACCATCCTGCGTTTTTATTGGCTCTTTCATCATTTTTTGTGTAGAAATAGTCATCCATGTATTTTCTATACTCCTTGGTATACAGTGGGTCTGTAGGGGTCCATAAAGACAATACACTCTGCTCAGCTTCTTGGTAACGGCGCAGGCTAGCCTTGAGTCGGTCTACTTCTACTGTACTGTTCAAAAAAGTCTGGATGACATGCTGTCGCTTGCCCAACTCCTCGAGGCTGCTCGTAGGCGTTACCAGCAGGGTGGCTAATACGCCTTCTCCTAGGGCAGTGACCGTTCTATTGATGCGGCCTAGCAGGTGATAGGTAGGCGCACTGGTCGTGCCACAAAAAAGATGAAGGTCTCCCCAGGCATACTTGTTCAAGACGGGCATCATATTTTCTTGCAGTAACGCGTATTTTTTACTCTTTGTAAAAATGCGGTTGAAAACCACTTCGCGCTTGGTCTTTTCCTCGAGCTTGACTGGCCGAATCTCATGCGCAGCGTGCTCTCTTACTGTTGCTGCTTCTGCGTCCCTACCCTCACTAGGAAAGGACTTGATGTAATAGTCAGCAATATGTGTGGCTAACTGGTAGTCCTGTTCAGCAGCTGGGGCCTCTGCAGCAGCGCAAAGAGCAGGCTTGATCCCTGATAGCATGACGGTGAACACACTCAAAAAATATAATTTCTTAGACAGATCGATCATCTTTGTATTCATAGTACGTATGGCTTACGTTTTTATCTGATTAATAGTGTATAAGAAAGTCGCACCTAACACCACGCAGCATACAAAACCCTCTTCAAGAGATAGCGAAGTGAGGCGATGAAGAATACCAAAAAATGTCCATATGCAAGCTACGACCATACTATGAGATTGAACGTACTCTTGTTTTGAAATAGTCTAGGTATATCAAATCAGAAAAATAGTGGTATTACAAGATATATGCAAATTTGCTGCCATGAAGAAAGAATAAATTAAAGAAGAATATTGGGTAAGCAAGATTAATAAAGTTTGCTCTTGCTTGAGAGAGTAAAAAAAAGGCGACGACCTACTCTCCCACCTTTTACGGCAGTACCATCGGCGCTGCTGGGCTTAACTGCTCTGTTCGGAATGGAAAGAGGTGTACACCAGCGCTTTAGTCACCTAAATTTATGATAGTGTCTGGTTAACTGCACTGCGTATTCTCGCAGATAACAAGAGACATCTCAACAGTTTTGGTAAAAAATTGTAAAAGAAAAGCGGGAACCAAGAAGCTTTTGGGCAATTAGTACTGCTTAGCTATGCCATTTCTGACTTTACACCTGCAGCCTATCAAGGTCATCGTCTATGACCACCCTTTAAGGAAGCCTCATCTTGAGGCGAGTTTCGTGCTTAGATGCTTTCAGCACTTATCTCTTACAAACGTAGCTACTCAGCGATGCAACTGACGTCACAACTGATACACCAGCGGTTTGCCCAACCCGGTCCTCTCGTACTAGGGTCAGCTCCTCTCAAGCTTCCAACGCCCACAACAGATAGGGACCGAACTGTTTCACAACGTTCTGAACCCAGCTCACGTGCCACTTTAATGGGCGAACAGCCCAACCCTTGGGACCTTCTCCAGCCCCAGGTTGTGACGAGCCGACATCGAGGTGCCAAACCTCCCCGTCGATTTGAGCTCTTGGGGGAGATCAGCCTGTTATCCCCAGAGTACCTTTTATCCTTTGAGCGATGGCCCTTCCATGCGGAACCACCGGATCACTATATCCGTCTTTCGACCCTGCTCGACTTGTAGGTCTCACAGTCAAGCACCCTTATGCTATTGCGCTCTACGCACGATTACCATCCGTGCTGAGGGTACCTTTGAAAGCCTCCGTTACTTTTTTGGAGGCGACCACCCCAGTCAAACTACCCACCTAACACTGTCTCTTTGTTCTCAAAGATGAGGTAACACATACATGAAGGGTGGTATTTCAAGGTTGACTCCACCCCAGCTAACGCCAAGGCTTCATAGTCTCCCACCTATCCTACACATCATCCACACATTACCAATGTTAAGCTATAGTAAAGGTTCATGGGGTCTTTCCGTCCCGTTGCGGGTAAACGGTATCTTCACCGTTACTTCAATTTCACCGAGCTCGTGGCTGAGACAGTGCCCAGATCGTTATACCATTCGTGCAGGTCGGAACTTACCCGACAAGGAATTTCGCTACCTTAGGACCGTCATAGTTACGGCCGCCGTTTACTGGGGCTTCTATTCAGAGCTTCAACCTTGCGGCTTGACCCCTCCTATTAACCTTCCAGCACCGGGCAGGTATCAGGCCTTATACTTCATCTTTCGATTTTGCAAAGCCTTGTGTTTTTGGTAAACAGTCGCCTGGGCCTTTTCGCTGCGGCCTGCTTTCTGTCTTGCGACAGTCGGCGAGGCACCCTTTCTCCCGAAGTTACAGGGTAATTTTGCCTAGTTCCTTGGCCACGAATCACTCGTCCACCTTAGGATTCTCTCCTCGACTACCAGTGTCGGTTTGCGGTACGGTTAGCTAATAACGTAACGATTAGAGGCTTTTCTTGGAAGTATGCTTAGGGCCATTATCTGCGCTCCAGAAGGATTGCAGTACTATTACCTTCGGCAAGCATGAGGGATTTGCCACTCGCGCTTATACCTACAGGCTTCAACCTCGTATTTCGTCACGAGGCAGGTCTTTCACTCCTCCGTCCCCCCTTCTCTATTATTAGCTAGTATCGGAATATCAACCGATTGTCCATCGCTTATGCCTTTCGGCTCCAGCTTAGGGTCCGACTAACCCACGGATGACTAGCATAGCCGTGGAAACCTTAGTCTTTCGGTGTAATGGTTTCTCGCCATTATTAACGTTACTTATGCCTACATTTTCTTTTCTAACAGATCCACATAAAGTTTCCTTACTGCTTCAACTCCGTTAGAATGCTCTCCTACCCCCTGCCACTTGCGTGGCAGAGCCATAGCTTCGGTAATATGCTTAATGCCCGTTTATTATCGACGCCCTGTCGCTCGACCAGTGAGCTGTTACGCACTCTTTAAATGAGTGGCTGCTTCCAAGCCAACATCCTGGCTGTCTTAGCAACTTGACCTTCTTAGTTCAACTTAGCATATATTTAGGGACCTTAGCTGATGGTCTGGGTTCTTTCCCTCTTGGACTAGGACCTTAGCACCCTAGCCCTCACTCCTAAACAAAACTAGCAGCATTCGGAGTTCGTCTGGATGTGGTAGGATTTGACTCCCCCCTATCCTATCGGTAGCTCTACCTCTGCTAGTATAAATTTAAGGCTGCTCCTAAAAGCATTTCGGAGAGTACGAGCTATTTCCTGGTTTGATTGGCCTTTCACCCCTACCCACAGCTCATCCAAAGATGTTGCAACATCTACTGGTTCGGCCCTTCACGCTGTTTTACCAGCGCTTCAGCCTGGCCATGGGTAGATCACCAGGTTTCGCGTCTAGCTCCTCTGACTATATCGCCCTATTCAGACTCGCTTTCGCTGCGGCTGCTCCTTTCTAAAGGATTAACCTTGCCAAAGAAGACTAACTCGTAGGCTCATTATGCAAAAGGCACGCCGTCACCCCATACAGGGCTCCGACTGCTTGTAAGCGTATGGTTTCAGGAACTTTTTCACTCCCTTATTCAGGGTACTTTTCACCTTTCCCTCACGGTACTAGTTCACTATCGGTCTCTCAGGAGTATTTAGCCTTACCGGATGGTGCCGGCAGTTTCAGTCGGTGTTTCACCAGCGCCGACCTACTCAGGATACTGACTGGATTAGCTAGATTGCTTCTACAGGGCTTTCACCTGCTATGGCTTGTCTTTCCAGAACAATTCGAATTCTCTTGCTAAGCCGTGATGTCAGTCCTACAACCCCAGAACAGTCGTAACTGTTCTGGTTTGGGCTATTCCGCGTTCGCTCGCCACTACTTACGGAATCACTATTGTTTTCTCTTCCTCTGGGTACTTAGATGTTTCAGTTCCCCAGGTTCGCTTCTCTATCAAAAGAGATGCTCCGACTTCATCGGAGCGGGTTGCCCCATTCGGAAATCCACGGATCACTTTGTATGACCAATCCCCGCGGCTTATCGCAGCTTATCACGTCCTTCATCGCCTCTGAGAGCCTAGGCATTCCCCATACGCTCTTATTTGCTTCTTGTAATGCTAAAAGCCAATGTTTATGTTCAAGCAATGCCTAAACACTAACGCTGGATTTTAGGTTTTTTATCCCGCTTTTACTTTTACAATATGTCAAAGAACATGGTTGCTAGAGGAGTAATACACAAAACCTCTTGTATGGGTTTTGGCTAAATATTCTAGCAGAATCTTAGTTTCTTCATTAGTTAGTATCTACTACTCCCAAATGTGAGCACAAAGGTAGCCTATTTTTTTAGTATCCACCAAGTCTTTTCGAAAGAAATTGGGTGAGGAAAGTTTTAGTTCAGCGAATTTTTTAGTCTTCTTCCGACGAATGGTGTCTAGAATAGGGTATTTCGCTGCATTTAGGCTGACAAAATCTACGTGCGGCCTACCAGCTTACAGACCAGCTCCTTTAGTATTTTCCCTTCTGACGTAGCCGGATAGTCTACGCCTTTGAGTTGCAAGTCTGCCTGGTGCAGATGATGGATGTTTTCGATCACCTTGGACAGGGGGTAGCATTGCGCTGCCAAGAGATAATCCCGAACAAAATAGGGACTCACTTGTAGTACTTTTTCCAGGGCAGGGGCTGACTTGTCTTTTGCATCGTGCAGGAGCAGTAGCTTGCTGAAAAAGGAAAAGAGCAAGGCCACCAAAGGAATGGCTGGATTTTTTCTAGGATTTTCCTCAAAGTGTAGCACGATCTGGTGGGCCTTCATAACATCTTTTTGAGCTAGGGCTTTCTGGAGTTCAAAGGCATTAAATGTCTTGCTGATTCCTACGTATGCCTGAACCATGGCATCGTCGATTTCCGTGTCTTGCTCGAGATTGAGCTGGATTTTATTGAGCTCATTAGCAAGCCTTGCCAGGTCACTACCTATGAATTCTTGCAACATCCAAGTTGCTTTTTCTGTAATGCTTAGTCCCCTCTCTCGTACGTAAGCAGTGATCCATGCAGCAACTTGGTGGTCATATATCTTTTTGGCATGGACCAAGACAGCCTGCTGAGCCAATACCCTCCCTAAGGACCTTCTTACATCCAAGATTTTATACTTATACGCCCAGACAAGCAGGGTGGCGGGTTGGGGAGATTTTACGTAAGCCTCTAGGTACTTTCTTCCCTCTTCCCTGTTGAGATCTTGCAACTCCTGGGCTTCCCTGACAACGACAACCTGGCGCTCACTGCCCATGGGGAAGCGTCGGGCGTGGGTCAGGATTTCACTCATGGTCTGCTCCTTGCCATACACCACCGTCAAGTTAAAATCTTTTTCAGAAGCACTGAGCACGTTTTCCTCCATGTAGTTAGTAAGCAAATCAATGTAATAAGGTTCTTCCCCCTGAAGGAAGTATACCGGAGCATATTGTTTTTGCTGAAGCGCTGTGAGGACTTGTTGAGGTGAGTACGCCATGATAGTGCAAAATTATGCATCCTAGCTGCATCCCACAAGCTCGTTTACAAGGCCTCGCACGCATGATGCTGAGTATTTCTGGGATACCCGAAATTGCTACTTGTTAGCTAACTTCGTAGAAAACACAGGCCATGCGCGAGGAATACCTGAAGTCAACGAACGATCACTTCGACAACGCAGACAAGGAGGTAGAGCGTGCCCTAAGACCCCTGAACTTTGCAGACTTTACGGGCCAGGAAAAGTTGATAGCCAACCTCAAGGTTTTTGTTCAAGCCGCTCAGCAGAGAAATGAATCCCTAGACCACGTGCTGCTGCACGGACCGCCAGGATTGGGAAAAACAACACTAGCACACATCATTGCCAATGAGTTGCATACCAACATCAAAGTGACCTCAGGACCTGTGCTGGATAAGCCCAGCAATTTGGCAGGCCTGCTCACCAACTTAGAGCCGCACGATGTACTGTTTATCGACGAAATTCACCGCCTGAATCCAGTGGTAGAAGAATACCTCTACACGGCCATGGAAGATTTTAAGATTGATATTTTGCTTGATTCAGGGCCTAATGCACGCAGTGTGCAACTCAGTCTGCATCCTTTCACGCTCGTGGGTGCTACCACCCGTTCCGGGCTCCTCACGTCACCGTTGCGGGCGCGCTTTGGAATCAACACCCGTTTGGAGTATTATGAAGCATCGCTACTCACCAAAATCGTGCGAAGATCGAGTCAATTGTTAGTAGCCAACATAGAAGCAGAGGCAACGTACGAGATTGCCCGCAGAAGCCGGGGGACGCCTCGCATAGCCAATAACTTGCTCAGAAGGACACGTGATTTTGCGCAAATTAAAGGGGATGGCACCATTACCAGAGGAATTGCCCAAATGGCACTCAAGGCCCTGGAGGTGGATGAACATGGCTTAGACGAGATGGACAACCGTATCCTGACCACCATTATCAACAAGTTCAGTGGTGGGCCTGTAGGCATTAGCACCATTGCCACAGCTTGCGGCGAAGAGGCAGAAACGCTTGAAGAGGTGTATGAACCTTTTCTTATTCAAGAGGGCTACCTACAGCGAACATCTCGAGGCCGGACAGCCACTGAAAAATCTTACCGACATCTGAACCTAGTACCTCCCAAGCATACGGGGACGCTTTTTGACTAAGACTTCACCAAATAGTTGGTACGGTCACTTGCACTGGAGTTCAATAAAAAACTGTATGTAATGCACTCGAATTCATACAGTCTTGTTATCCTTGACGATCAGTAATTCATTCATTTCTAATGGGTAGTGCGGCCTTTGCTCTTGAGTAACAGTTTGCCCATGCCTAACTACCATGAAGCCATTTTTGATGGCACAAGAAATTATAGCCATGTTATGTTCAACTACTGTATATCAATGCACTCGGCTCCTTTCGCTCTTGCCAATGCGCCGGCTCGATGAAATAACAACGATCCTAGTCCTCGTCGTGTATTTTCTTCGGGATTAAATACAAACAAGGTCTTTAGTTTAAAGGCATTTTTGATACCAAACTCCTGCTGTAATGTCTTCTTATAGATCATGAGCCCTAAAGGTTGATTTTCTATCAACATGACTTCACAGTAGCGATCGTCGAACTTCTGAAGCTTTTGCAATGTTAAGCACCGGTGCTCATAAAGTGAGCTGATTCTGTTATCGAAAGCCTCTTCAATCAAGGTAAAAAGGGAGTCACTTTTCTTGACAATCTGAAAAAAATACCACTTGAGTCATGGTACTGATTATTTCTGAGCCGTTGGTTGAGCAAAAGGAGCATCCTACACCTTTTAACTAAGATGTCCTCTATCAAATATGGTCTCCTTATTGAGGCTGTATGCCTGTAAATACTTCATAAAATGAACTGCATCCTTATAGTCTAGGGTTTTGACGCTCCAACCCACCATGTTGATTTTGAGTAGCTTGGCTAGGGTAGATTTACCACTTCCATTAGCCCCCTCTAGCAGAATAAAGTCTTTTATGTTTTTAGGATTTTGTGGTTCTTTTAGCCCTGCTGTGCTACCTTCTTCGACCCCCAGAGTAGTCACTATTTGATTGACTACCTTGTTCAGCGACGCTGGATTACTGGATTTGAACATATTTTGCACTTTTCCAACTCTAACGCATCAATGGCCTGCTCTTGTTAACGTGCATGATAACGTTGGAGTCAGGTGTCTCCAGGCGCCTGTGCCAAGACAGCAACAAAGTTTTCGAGGACAAAATTGTTGAGAAAACCCTTTTGCCAGGCAGTCGGTCCAGAATGCCCTCTCCATAAGTTTCCATAAACAATTTCGCTAAAGTGTGCCCGATCGTAGATAATTCTCTCATCTCCAAGATACTTCTCTAAGTACCGTTCGAACTGATCAGCGGCGCGGTGACTCAAAGAGAGTGAGTACCAGACCTGGGGACTCAGCTTCGATCTTAATCTATTGACCAAAGTGGTTTTGCCAGCGCAATCACCCCCTTATATAATGATGCCTAGTCTTCTCTTCATAGCCTATATCATGTTGGGTTGCTTTATTCTAACCATAGTAGACTCTTTTCTGGAAGAACCTGCTGATTATAGTTGCCCTGGTACCTATCATAATCACCTTGCATGTACCAAAACAAATTTGGCCTATACTATAGTCTAGGATATATAATCACAGGCTGGACAACAGTAATTTCTAAGGTCCAATGTGTTACTGCACCTACATGACCCAAGTTGGCAGAGATATCCAGGTAGATGCCCAACGCAGCAGTTTGCTTCAATCCAAAGATCATTTGTGCAAAGTGGGTGGCTCCCAACTTCTCAGTAGAGGGCATCAGGGTGTAGAAGCATGCCTGCGCTAGGAATTTTACACATCTTGCCCTTCGAAGGTTGTTTGCTATCCTGCATCTGGTCTATGATGATTATGGAGTCCCCAAAGAAAATCTGTAAGATATAGTACCTAAATTTTCTACAGTGAAGGGCTGTATGGTCACTTTACCCAGCTTATTGGCTTCCTGTATTGCATGTGCAGTCAAGATCATTGCTTAGTGAGTTGGTCATTCCTTATCAAGTCGCTCCCTATCCCTCATGTTCCATAGTGTTGTATAGTGCCCGCCTTGTGAAAGCAGCTGCTGATGTGTCCCATCTTCTACTATTTTTCCTTTGTTAAAAACCAGAATACGATCCATCTGTCTCAGTGTGGCAAGTTTATGACTGATGACTAGTACTGTTTTGTCACGTACCCATGCTGCTAATGAAGCGTGAATTTTTTGCTCAGTGGCTGCATCGAGGTGAGCAGTAATTTCATCCAAAATGACAATAGGTGCTTCTTTGAGTAATGCTCTGGCAATGGCAATGCGTTGCCTTTGGTCTTCTGAGAGCTTCAGTCCACGCGCACCAACAGAAGTGGCATACTGGTGGGGCAACTGGACGATAAACTCATGTGCACAGGCTCTTTTTGCAGCTTCAATGATCTCGCTACCATCTGCATCTGGTTTTCCATACCGGATGTTTTCTAGTATGGTGCTATGGAACAAGGTACTTTCTTGAGCTACTACAGTAAGGGCTTTATGCAGCGTCTTCTGTGTTACATCGCGTATATCTTGCCCATCAATCAGGATTGCACCACTCTCCAAGTCGAATAGTCTTGAAATAAGATTGACAAAAGTAGTTTTCCCACTTCCTGAGTGGCCTACCAAACCAATCTTTTGTTTGGCTGCTATGTAAATAGTCTGCCTATTGAGTAGGTTGGAGGCTTTCGAATAGCCAAATGTTACCTTCTCGAAGCTGATGGTGCCTGCGTTTACTACCAATGATGTTGCATGGGATTTATCTTGGATACGTGACGGTGCTAGTAAAACTTGCAATGCCTGACTCACTTTGCCCCACAGGGTATTCAACTTTTGCATCCGCTCAAACATTTTCCATAGTCCATTTGTAATGATCAAATTGGTTGATAAGATCATCGCAAATGCTCCTGCAGAAACCTTATGCTGACCGTACATGCGTACCAAGAGCAGCAGACAGACCACTTGGTAGAGCTGGAAACTAGCTCCCTGAAAAATGTAAAACTTGAGCATCAACCAACGATATCGTTGACTCGCCTTGAGGTATCCTACTTGAAACCGATTCAGTTGTTTTAGTGCATAAGCTTGCATCGAAAACAAGCGCGCCGTAAGGATGTTGTCGAACATATCAGTCATCTTCCCTCCTATTTGCGCAGCGGTTTCTGCAGCATACTTGGCCAGTTGAAGTGAACGCTGGGTAATGAACAACGCAGTAGCAACCGTCAATAAAGCCCAGGAGGAAATAACCCAGGCAAGGCCATGGCTCACCTTCCATAAGCTAATAAAGGCCCCCCCCACCAGTAAGAAGTTAACGAGATAGTCATACAAAACTACGGCCACCAAAGCAGGGATGCACACTGCTACATCATTGACTTTTGTGGTCAAATTCCCTGCAAGTTGGGTTTGAAAGAACCCATATTCACGTTGCAGAACATGCTTAAAAACAGAGGTAGTAACATGGTTCTGTAATGCAGGTTCGTACCTTAATGTACACCACTCCTGAAAACGAAAGGTCAGTAACTCAATCAAGAGGACTATCCCAAAATGGCCTACAAGTGTCCATAACTCATCGAGCGTAGTCGATGTTTGTACAACCGCATCGACTAGCATTTTGATAAGCTGTGTTTTTAAAAACACATTGCCACTGTAGATCAATAAAATAAAGATCAGCGCTACTAGATAAAACCTAAAGGAAGAGACTGCGCTTAACACAAAGCTGAGGCTATGGATACGATACTATTCGGAGACCTTAGTGGACATACTGCCTACTTTTATGACGTTATAACACTAAGGGTTTTCTGCCAATAACGCTTTGACAATAAGGACTTTCTGTATCTCAGCAGTACCTTCTACGATCGTGCAGAGCTTTGCATCTCTATAGTATTTTTCTACAGACATTTTTTTCATGTATCCATAGCCACCAAAAATTTGCATGGCCATATTAGTAGCTTCTCCGGCCAACTCAGAAGAAAATAGCTTGGCCATTGAAACCAGTTTTTGCGCTGCTCCATCACGCATTTTTGAGGCTATAGCACTTTGATTGTGTGCACTGGCTGCTTCTTTAGTAGCCAGGTCAGCGAGTTGAAATACAACTCCCTGAAAGTGTATGATTGGCTTCTTGAATTGAAAGCGCTTTTGTGCATATTTGATGACTGCTTCAATGGCCCCTTAGCAATTCCTAGACCTAAAGCGGCCATGGCTATTCTGCCTGCCTCTAGCACACGCATCGCTTGCTGAAATCCCTGTCCTAGTTTGTCCTAACACATTTTCTGAAGGAACATAGCAATCCTTAAAAATAAGTTCACCGATCTCAGAAGCCCGCATTCCCATCTTATCGTCCTTGTTACCAATGATGACTCCCCCATTACATTTTTCTACAACAAATGCACTTATTCCTTCCTTTTTATTAGGCATTTTTGTTTTAGCAATGACCACTACCAGCTTACTTACTTTTCCATTGATGATAAACTGTTTTTTCCCCTTCAGCACCCAACCACCGGCTACCTGACGTGCTACAGTTTTTAGGCTACTTATGTCAGAGCCTGCCTCTGCTTCGGCAAGCGCCCAAGAACCAATCCACTTTCCTGAACTAAGCCTAGGCAACCATGCTTGTTACTACGTCTTGTTGCCGTAGCTGAGAATATGCCTTATGCAAAATGAGTTGTGGGCTAGTATTGAGTTGTGGGCTAGTATAGAGAGTGCAACAGCAGCATCTAATTTTGCGAACTCTTCAATTACTGTTGCATATTGTGTGTAGCTCAGGCATGAACCGCCGTACTCTTGGGGGACTAGGCTACCTATCATACCTAGGTTACCAACCTGCTCAAAAAACTGGATGGGCAAAGGCTGTACTTCATCCCAATGCTTTTGATAAGGGATAATTTGGGTGCGTCCAAATTCTTGAATAATCTCCTGAAGCATGTTTTAGCTTTTATGTACACATGAAGCGCTTTTGTGCACTTAATTAATTATTGAAGATCAAATAATTAACAAATATGTTATCAATGCAAATCTTTTGTCATTTTTTTACAAGCTGGCAACATCAACACTTGCCTATTCTGAGCTTTCATTGAACTGCGCATGGGTATCATGACCAAATCTATCATCGTTGCCAAGGCTGAGAACCATGTTATTGGCCAAGGTCACCAACTACCCTGGCACCTACCCAAAGACATGCAGCACTTTAAGCATACGACTATGGGTCATCATGTAATCATGGGAAGAAAAACCTTTGCATCGATCAAAAAGCCCCTACCGGGCAGAAAACTCATTGTCATAACACGTAACCCCAATTACCAGGTTGAGGGAGGCACCATTGTGCACGACATCACCGCTGCCCTAGCAGTGGCCGAGCAAGCCGACGAAACAGAAGTATTTATCGCAGGCGGGGGGGAGATTTATCGAGCAACCCTGGCTTTGGCAGACAAAATTTATCTGACAGCAATAAAAGCTCAGCTAGACGGTGATACTTTCTTCCCTAGCATCAATGTCAACCAATGGAAGGAAGTAAAGCGCATCCACCACCCAGCCGATGAAAGACATTCCTACGCTTACGATTTTGTTGAATTAGTCAGAAAAGCGCATGAGAGCAATAACTGCTGGGATTATCACTATAGGTGACGAGCTGCTTGATGGCCACACTCTGAATACCAACGCTCAGTAGATGTGCAGTACATTGCGCCAAATAGGTAGAAAATTAGATCCAGATCACCACAGTAGGTGATGAGAAAAAGTCGAATGATCTTGCTTTTCTCTACGTAGTGTAGTAATCCGTGAGGCTCGGGTTCTAGGAAGTTTTAACAAGCATACTGGTATGGTTTTGAGGGCATTGTCTGAGTAGGGCTAAGGATAATTAGCTCTGTGGCTCTGGAAATCCCTATGGCGATTGATCAATACCCTTGCAATACGCTCAAACGACTTGTCATAGACAGACATGAAAAAGGTAGAGCAATAGTTCTCTTACCCTTTTTATCCTACCAATACGAAAAGGAGCCAATGTGGCTCCTTTGTTATGCTTGCTGCTGGCATTTTGCTATCTTGCGAGTCCTTATGAACTACTTAGCATGGATGCTCGGTCCAGCAAGCACTGTGAGTGCCTTGGGCGCGCAATTACTGACTGTGTTGCAGCAGGAAAGTCCCCCTTGCAGACCTCTAGAAGATAATATACGCACGGCATTAGGCTTGCTGACGGTCCTGGCTGGCACGGGCATGCTTCTCTTTGTAGGTGGATTCTTGTTGAGCAAAACCCGATTCTTGCGCCGCATGGCGCTCTCTACTGTACAAGCCACGCACCAAGGCTATACGGCCCGCACTCACCCAGACAGCCTGATAGGACTACAAGGCATTGCGCAGACCCCTTTGCGTCCAGCTGGCAAAGCAATGATTCGTGGCACTTACTACGATGTTAGCACCCTAGGAACCTATGTAGCACCCGGAACAGCTGTGGTGGTTACTGGCGTAGCAGGAACTTCTCTAACTGTTCAGGCCATCCATCAGGTGTAGCTGTCTCGCCACCTTATGAACCACACACTTGTTCTACAAAGCGTACTAGACAACCTAGCCAGCTGCCCGCTGTTGTTACCCGAAATATTAGTAACTACCACGCTGGGGGTTATTCTGGTACTGGCTTTTTTGATGCCTCGGTATCAGCGCTATTGGCTCTCTCCTGTGGCTTTTTTGGGTACTTCCCTGGCCTGGTGCGGTAAATATTGGCTGGGAAGTCATCTAGAACTTCGCCCTGCACTTCTTTTGTTTAATCAGCTCTTGGTACTCGATCTATTAGCTGTTTTTTTCTGCTTGCTCTTGCTCAGTATCACCCTGTTTATGCTGCTGCTTGCCCCTCCTCAATCACACCGAGCAAGCTACAGTCCAGCCTACGTGGTATTAATATTGGGGACATTGTTAGGTAGCTGCTTGTTGGTCATGGCTTGCCACTGGCTCACCATCTACCTAAGTTTGACACTCCTTTCGCTAGCTTCTGCACTCCTTATAGGCAGCCAAAAAACGCCACGCAGTGCGGAAGCTAGCCTAAAGTACATGCTCTACAGCATGACCACTACTGCTGTAATGCTCTGGGGAATGGCTTATTTCTATGGATTCACAGGCACGCTAGCGCTTATCCATCCAAGCCTGGAACTCAGTTTACAGACCGTGCCTGGATACATCGTATTGACTAGTCTCTTACTCTGTTTCAGTGGTGTCCTCTTGGTGGTAGCTGCTGTTCCTTATCATTTTTGGGTACCTGACGTGTACCAAGGGGCATCTGCTGCTGCAGTCGCGTACTTGTCTACAGTGCCTAAACTAGCCTCTGTGGCGGTCTTACTGCGGCTTTTTCATCAACTCTTGCCACAGCTAGGTCCTGTGCTCCAGGAGCATGCGCAGCATGGTATGGCTATCCTGGCCCTACTGACTATCACGGTGGGCAATGCTGCCGCCCTCCTGAAAAACAATCTCCAGCGGCTGATGGCTTATGGGAGCATAGCACAAGGCGGTTTGCTCATGGCAGGGATTGCAGCCTCTCCAAGCAGCCAGGTAGGAGTGCTGTACTACAGTGCTGTCTATGGGGTAATGGGTTTGGCTGTTTGGGTGGGCATCAAGATACTACAGCACCTGACAAACGGTGTACATCTCCAAGATTTTGCGGGACTTGGCAAGCAATTTCCAGTACTGGGCAGCGGTATCACCTTGGTGGTACTTTCACTCATTGGCTTGCCCCCTACCGCAGGCTTCACAGGCAAGTTGTTGCTCTTTACAGCACTTTGGGAGCATATGCAACGTACTGGCAGTTTGTTATTTGTGGCCTTGTTGGTGGCTAGCCTGCTAAGTACTGTCTTTTCGCTGTACTATTACCTCAAGCTGCCTTACGTGTTGTTTTGCAAAGCTGCCCAAACACCTACTGCTACACCCAGTATCAATCAGGCTGATCGAATTATCTTATGGTGCCTTTCTGCTCTACTTTTGGTGGGCTTCTTTGCTGCCAGCAGCTTGCTAGAGATGCTTGGTAGCTGGCTGAATTGAGTCGGGTACCAGTGGCTACTGGGAGAGGATCCAGGTATTTGCGATAACAACTACCTTAGCTTTGGGCAGTTGTGCAGGGGCTAGCTACCGCACGGTATTCTTCCTAAGATTGCTACCTAGGCGCTTTCGTCGGTCTTTTGTATTGCTAAGTTTTTTCGCTGCTGCCTGACGTTGGTTTTTTCGGGCTTCAGCACTGTCTCTTGCTGAGACTGAGTCATGGTCTGCACCAAGCTCTTCCGTTCTTTTATCTTCTTCGGGGTCTTTACCAAAACTGACCTGAATGCCTAGGTCTAGGTGGAAAGCTACCTGGTGAAGCTTTACTGACGCCTGGGCATCGGCTATACTTGAAGGCGTATCATCGTGAATTTTCCAGTCACCCGACAAACGCGTCAGAAACCTAAAATAATTATTAAGCCTTCGCTCGTAGGCTACTCCTGCACCCAATAACCAGCCATCATAAAGATGGCCTTTGCCGCCAAACAGGTGATTGAGGGTAGCACCTGCATTGTAGTTTCTGCCTACCTGTAAGTCCACTATAACGTCTTGATGGGGCTCATGGATAACTTTGAATCCCATTAATCCAAACCAGGCAATATTGTAAAACCATTCGTGGTCAAGCTTCACCTTAAACGGCTTCAGACTAGATGCGTTTTCCTTGGGCGTCAACTCTTTCAAATGATTAATTTCAAGCTCACATCCAGCACCTATTCTGAGGCGCTTGAAAAATGTATAATGGGTAAACAGCTTGATGGGTATATTCCATCCTATCCCCCGAAAGACAATCTTTTTGCCGATGTCTGTTTTCCTGATACCTAATTTCCCTTGAGAGCCAGCCTCGGGATCACCACACTCTGTGTAACCTGCTCCAAACCAATTGATCTGGTAGCTTTTTTTGTCTTGCTTTCCTGGTGCAGTTTGTAAGAAAAAGACTCCATCACGTTCTGTGATGCTGCAGTGGGCGATTTTGCTTTGATACAAAGTAGGACCAGCACCTACACTAAGGCCCAAAGCAAAATTTTTCCAAAACCTGGAAGACTTTTGGGGCACTGTTGCTGCCTCTGTACTTTCTGTGGCAGCCAGTTTTCCTAGCCTATAACCATGATCGCGTATATCCACTTTGTACCAACAGTCTGTCACCGCATCATACGCCCAGAAGCTATGGTAAATGTACCGGTCTTCTCGCTGCACTGTGGTATCCTCCAATATATTGACCGTTTCAAAACCCTCGATGGTAGACCACTTGCCTGTAGCAGGGTCATAGGACTGGAAAATTCTGAGCTTATCAAAATCGCGCACCACAGGCACAGGCTCAGCACTTGATGAAGGGGCATTTTTACTAACCTGCGCAGTACTTTTTTGAGTTTTAGTGCCTAGATTGACAGCCTTATGAGCAGCAGCATCTTGCGCAAAAGAAACAAAAATTAGCACGAAAAAACCACGTTTCAGCATCGGAGTTAGTATAGCCATTGTGTAAAAACTTGCGATAAAATTACGGACCTTACATAGGTTGTCGTTAAAAGCGGAGTTAGGTATTTCCCCTGATAATCTACAAGCAGTAGTTTCTTGTCTATTATATATCGCGGGGTACATCTTCTCCTAAAGAGAGTTGTGACTGCAGCACTATTTGCATGCCTACAAAGGTTTGGACCGGTCAACAGCAGCAGTTTGGCTTGGCTGTGCTTTGCCTGGTGTACAAATAGTTTCTGCTACTTTTGGATTTTACTGTGTAGACCATTAATATTGCAGGAGTATGTGAAAGCGGCGGTGGCTTTTTTGCAGGGGGGAATCTTAGACAACTTAATAAAGACTCTATTATGAAAATAAATAAAATAGTACTAGCACTAGGAAGTGCTTTGATGCTTTTTGCGACTACGTTGAACGCGCAGGAGCAGCCCTGGGGTTTCGGTGCGAAAGTAGGTGGTAGTATGTCTTGGCTCAAAGGGCTTGACGAGCTGTATCCAAAAAAGGTGGGCAACAACGACTTGAACCATGACGCTTCTGGAAAATTTTTTGTTACAGGAGGTTTTACTGCAGGGTATGCGTTTCATGAAAACGTAGGTGTTGGACTCGAATTGCTTTACGCTAGACTAGGTGGCGAGTTGGAAACGTCACAAAAGTTGTCTAGCAATGCAACAGATACTGAGAAAAAAAATAATAAAACAAGGGCGTTGCGTATACATTCACACAATCTAGCAATACCCGTGATGCTGAAACTGTTCCCTATGGGTTGCGATCCTGACGAAGGGATTCTAACCGTAGATCTAGGTGTTCAAGCTGTAATGCCGATAGCTGTCACTTTTGAGAAAAAGAGATCCGGGGACAACGCTACATTCGAGACGTTCAAAGACACAGATGATAAAGAAATTGACAAGAATAAGAACGTCAATTCATTCACAATAGATGGTATCGCTGGCATAGGCTACGAATTTCCTGAAATTGGCCTAACTTTGGAAGGAAGGTATCATTTTGGATTTATGGATTTCTTCAAAGATGATGCTGAATCCAAAACCTACAGAAAAGATAAGCTAGGCATGGGATACGACAAAAATGTAAGCAATCATTATGCAACAGTATCTCTAGGGTACAATTTTGCGGGATTGCTAATGGACTAACTTTCTGTCCGCCTTTTTGAATAGTAATAGAAAAAGCTGACTTTGGGTTGGCTTTTTCATTATATCTGCTCCTGCAGAGTGTCAAGCAATACATGCCCAACGCCTCCTATGATCCCCCCATCGCTCTCTATTTCTATGGGGCTAATCAACTTACCCCGTCATGAAGCACTTCTACTTATGGTAGCTGGCATACCAGTATCAGTGCTGCATGCCAAGTACGCAAAGAGTAGATAATGGTCTCAAAGCCGGAGCCAACTTTGTGCTCCTGCTCACGCCAGCGGGGGATATTGTGCAGGAGTAGCTTCTGACATCATCGTATAAATTCGATCAATGATTGTCTCCACGTTGGGCTTAGAAAAATAGTTGCCATCGTCTGCATAGGCAGGGCGGTGTTCTTGGCTAGAGATGGTGGCCGGTGGAGCATCCAAGTAGCGGTAACCTTGTTGCTCTTCTAAAACTTTTTGGAGCATATAGGCCGTTGTTCCACCTGGTACATCCTCGTCTGCAAAGACAATGCGGTTAGTTTTTTGCAACGAAGCAACGATTGTATGCTGCAGGTCAAAAGGCAGGAGTGTTTGCACATCGATTACTTCGCAATCAATGCCCAACGTTGCCAAGATTTCAGCAGCCTCTAATACAATGAGGCACATGGCGCCATACGTCACAATGGTCACGTCAGTACCAGTACGGAGGGTTTCTGGCCTGCCCAGAGGAACCGTGAAGCTAGCAATGTTGGTAGGCATGGGTTCTTTAAGGCGGTAGCCATTCAGGCACTCGATGAGAAGCGCTGGATCGTCGGCCTGTAGCAGGGTGTTGTAGAAACCAGCTGCCTGGGTCATGTTGCGAGGCACAAGCACATAAATGCCCCGGATATTGTGGATGATACCTGCCAAGTAGGACCCGGAATGCCAAATACCCTCGAGCCGATGACCTCGGGTACGAATGATGACTGGGGATTTTTGGCCACCTCGGGTGCGGTACTGCAGGGTGGCTAGGTCGTCCATCATGATCTGAAGTGCGTAGGGCAAGTAGTCTAAGTATTGTATTTCTACAAGAGGCCTCAGGCCACGCAGGGCTGCCCCAATACCTTGTCCTAAAATTGTACACTCTCGAATGCCTGTGTCGGTGACCCTGAGGCAGCCGTATTTTTTTTGTAGACCAGCAAAGGCCTGGTTAACATCTCCTATTCTTCCAACGTCTTCACCAATGACAAAAACCCGAGGATCACGCTGAAGCATGGCGTCAAAACAGGCTTGCAAAATTTCTCGTCCATCTACCCACGGGGCATCTGGGGCAATGATGGGTTTGACTTCGGGCACATGCAGGGCAGCTTCTTGGGACGCGCTATGCAGGTGGGAATTGAAGCGGCCTTGGTTGGCTTGAGTATTTCTTTGTAACCAGGCCATCAAGGGCTTTTTGACTATGTAAGGTACGTCTCGAAGAAGGTATAGTGCTTGTTTGACAGCCCTGAAAGCGTGTAACCTGGTGGGCTGGCGCGTAGTGCGCAACGCCTCTAGCAATGTGGCCATGGGTTGGTTGGCTGCGCCTGTGGCTAGTACATCTTGGAGCAAGCTAATGGCTTGATGATGGTCTTGTTGAATGTCATCTTGAAAAGCTTTCCAGGCTGCATTTTTTTGTTGTTGGGCCTCTTCATAGGCTTCCTGCTCTATGGTATCTAGCTGCGCAATACTGGCCAGGTCGCAAGCCAAAATCCACTCGCGCATCTTCTTAATACAGTCGTGCGCTGCTTCCCAGGCCAGGCGTTCTTTGGATTTATAGCGCTCGTGAGAGCCAGAGGTGGAATGACCTTGGGGCTGGGTCATCTCTTTAACGTGAATCAGGATAGGAACGTGCGCTTGGCGGCATATATGGGCGGCTTTTTGATAGATAGCACACAAGCCCGCATAGTCCCAGCCTTTGACCGTAAAAATATCGTAGCCTTGTTCGTTGGGGGTACGTTGAAAGCCACTGAGTATTTTGGAAATGTCTTCTTTGGTGGTATGGTACTCCTGGGGTACCGAGATTCCGTAGTCATCGTCCCAAACAGAAAGCAACATGGGCACCTGGAGTACGCCAGCAGCATTGATAGCTTCAAAGAACATGCCTTCTGAAGTGGCGGCATTGCCAATGGTACCAAACGCGATCTCGTTGCCCTGGCAGGAAAAATCTTGGAAGGCTATTAGCTGGGGATTTTCTCTGTAGAGCTTAGAGGCATAGGCCAGGCCTACTAGGCGTGGCATTTGGGAGCCATTGGAAGAAACATCAGCAGCTACGTTCTTGTGCTGGGTCAGCTTTTTCCACTGTCCTTGGTCATCTAGCAAGCGGGTAGCAAAATGGCTATTCATCATTCTGCCTGCTGAGGCAGGGTCTGCTTCTACAGAGGCATGGGCATAGAGTTGGGCAAAGTATTGTTGGATAGTCAGGGCACCAATGGCCATCATAAAGGTCTGGTCACGGTAATAGCCAGACCGAAAATCGCCTGCTTGGAAGACTTTGGCCAGGGCCAACTGGGCTACTTCTTTGCCGTCACCAAAGATGCCAAATTTGGCTTTGCCCATAAAAACTTCTCTGCGGCCCAAGAGGCTAGCCGCACGGCTTTCGCAGGCCAGGCGGTAATCGGCGAGGGCATCAGGCCATTGGGTAGTTGAACGGTGGGGTATTCGACTCATCTAGTGATTGTGGGACTTTGTCATGGAGATAATTTGCTGCAACGCCGAATGAACATCAAGCGTAGACGCTTAGGCCTTCTTCGATGATTGAGTGACCCAATGCCAATGAAAAATAACAAGCAAGCCTATAAGCCGGGTTCTGTATGTTAGCACAAGGCCAACATGCTTACCATTTATCTGGGACTGTGATCACTCACAGCCTCTATCAGCCTACCCATACTGCCTTTCAATGTGCGAAACACAAGCGAGCCACCTGTGACCCTATGATAGAGATGCAGTATTTATTTGGCCTTTCAACCCCTAAGGTTTACCGTGCCTTCGCTGTCACCAGCCAAGCGGTGGGCACTTACTCCACCTTTTCACCCTTACTCTGCTTAAAGCAAAGCGGTTTATTTTCTGTGGCACTAGCTGTCACCTGGCTTTGAGACCAGGCGCCTTCCTGTTAGGAAGTAGGGTGCTCTGCGTTGCCCGGACTTTCCTCCCTGGGTTACCCAAGGCGGTAAGCCAGCTTACTTGTATACTCAGTAGCTAAACCAACCTCATCATACGTTTCCAGCGTATCTTGCCTAAAAACTGCTTGTTGGGATCCAGCGAAAATAAGATAAAAACTGCTTTCCCCACAACATGGTCTTGGGGCACAAAGCTCCAGCAGCGCGCGTCCTCTGAATTGTGCCGGTTGTCGCCCATCATAAAGTAATAATCTTGCCGAAAGGTATAAGCTTCTACCTGCTGGCCATCAATCCAGAGCTGATTGTTATCGATTTGAACTTCTTTGTGGCCTTCATGGTAAGTGATGACACGTTCGTACTGCGCCAAATTTTTTTCGTTGATTAGAATAGTCACACCTTTGGCGGGCACAGTAATGGGTCCAAAGTGATCTCTATTCCAGGGACAAGTTGTGCTACTGGGATATATCTGTGGATCTGCCATTCCTTGGGGCATCACCATGCAGTGCACTTCCTGAATGGAGGCAAGTTTTTCTAGCTGTGTAGCTGTATCAGGAGTAGTATGCACTAAGTATCCTGCTTGTACAGGAAAGTATTCACGAATGGCATATTGCCTGAAAAACCGATCTTGGAGTGTGGTTGTCGTTTTAAGGTAATAGCAGTATTGTAGTCCTAGATACTGTGGTTGTGGCTCATTATTGACGTATACTTGTGCATCATGGATTCGGAGTACATCTCCCGGTAGCCCTACACAACGTTTGATGTAATAGGTACGCAAGTCGATAGGTCTATCTAATTCCATGGGATAGTTAAAAACTACTTTGTCGCCTCTCTTAATACGAGAGTAACCAGGCAACCGGTACATAGGAAGCTGAATCCAGTCCAGGTAAGAAGGAATTCCTGTGCTGCCAATTGTTTGATGGGTCAAAGGAATTTGTAGCAGCGTTTTAGGGGTACGCGCCCCATAGTGCAGCTTACTTACAAAAATAAAGTCGCCAGTAAGCAAAGTTTGCTCCATAGAGGAGCTAGGGATGGTAAAAGCTTCTAGGGCCAGCCAACGAACGATGCTAGCAACAACCACAGCAAATACCAAGGCATTGAGCCACTCTCGGGGCTTAGAGATTTGTTGAGGTGGTGCTTTCTTAGAAAACTTCATTGAGTACGTCGTTGAGGAAAAAATAGGTGCTTGTCATTCATCCTTAGCAATCGTCTAACCGCAGAAAATCTTCCATGCCTAAAATACCTTGCTTGTCTTGGATCCACTCTGCTACCAAAACAACGCCCAGGGCAAAGCCTTCTCGACTATGGGCTGTATGTTTGAGCTCCAATGTGTCTGGTGGAGCGGTGTAAGTGATCGTATGCGTTCCAGGCACATCTGGTTCTCTTTTGACCAGAATACCTAGACTGTCTTTTTGTTGTGCAGGAAAAATTTCCCATCTATTCTTACGATGCATGTTTTGAATAATGCCTTCAGCAAGCGCAATGGCTGTGCCGCTGGGGGCGTCTTTTTTCTCCAAGTGGTGCTCCTCTGCTAGTGTCACCTCATATTCAGGATACGGGTCCATGAGTTTGGCTAGAAAGGTATTGACCTTACAAAGAATATTCATACCTATGCTGAAGTTGGAAGCATAGAAAAAAGTGCCTTGGTACACTTTGCAATACGCACATAACTCCTCCTTTTTGGCCAGCCAACCCGTAGTGCCGGAGATGACCGGAATATTTTTAGCGAGGCATTGGTAGATATTACTGTAAGCAGCTGTAGGCTGGCTAAACTCTAGCGCTACATCGACTGTCTTTGGATTGACGGTAGCCAAGGAAGCACTGTTGCTCAGGTCTATCTTATGAGTAATACGGTGACCTCTCTGCAAAGCAACGTGCTCGATAGCCTGCCCCATCTTTCCATAACCAATCAAGAGCATTCTCATTTTCCAAAACTTAATGTCAGACTGAGTCCTACGTTGGGCTTGTTTTGTACTGTAGGCAGCACACTTGGTTGCACCTCCATGCTTATATCATCAGACAATGTAAAGGTCTTTAGGCTGGACCCCACATAGGCATCAAAAATATTAACAACGTACCACAGGGCCGCGAAAATAATACAAAGATCTCGGCCCATTCTACATTCATTCACATAGTTATTCAGGTTATTCGGCCTCTTTTTTTGGATCAGCTCTGCCTTGTAATTAATGTATTCCTTATGGTAGTAAATAGCACCCCAACCAAGCCCAGCAAAACCCGCATAGATAGCTGGCACCTTCCAGTAGTGCTCATTGTAAACTTGCCCCCAGCCTGGCAAGACAGCAGAATATATCCAAGCTTGTTGCATCACCATTTCTTCAGCTATGTAGCGGCGTTGCTTTGTAGCATCTTGTGCAGCGGCAGTAGGTGTGGGGGCTTGCTGCGCAGTGGTATGGGGAGAAGCATCACCAGCCACTTGGGGAGTTATAGGGGGTGCTATAGCCCTGTTCCTGCTCTGCGCAAGCGAATGCTTCCATGCGTGTTTTTGTTGAGGTGTGGCGGCCAATACAGTTGTAACATGGATGCAAAACAGCCAATTCATCAGGACAAAAACGCGTCGCATCGCCATCAATCTGCTACTAGCATTTTCAGGATTCTATTCAAGTCCTTTGTATCAGCAAATGCTATTTTGATTTCACCTCTTTCTTGCGTACTCATATGGATTTTTACCCGGGTTGCTAGCCGACTAGCCAACTTGGTGCTGGAGTCCTTCATCATACTTTCCAATATAGTCCTCACCTTTTTCTTCTGTGATACTTTTTTAGGCTTACCATGAGATAGGTTCCTGACAAGTGCTTCTACATTTCTCACTGAGAGATCTTCTTCAATGATCTCTTTGAAAATGCCTAGCTGCGCATCAACAGCTTCCACATTAATGAGTGCCCTGGCATGCCCCATTCCAATCTTTTGGTCACGCAACGCAATCTGGATGTCAGGAGGAAGTTTGAGTAATCTCAGATAATTGTTTACTGTTACTCTATTCTTCCCTACCCTAGCGCCTAGCGTTTCTTGTTTAATTTGACACTCAGTCAGTAGTCGCTGGTAGCTTAAAGCTATTTCAATGGGATTCAGGTTTTCTCGCTGGATGTTCTCAACAAGCGCTATTTCTAGCATTTGCTGATCGTCAGCGGTGCGGACATAAGCAGGGATGCGAGTGAGTCCTGCCATCTTAGCTGCTTGTAGCCTCCGCTCTCCGGCAATAAGCTGGTACGTTGATGGCGCTAACTGTCTGACAGTAAGAGGCTGAATAATACCATGCAGCTCAATAGAGTCCCGCAATTCCTGCAAAGCAGTGGGGTCAAAGTCTTTCCTAGGTTGGAAGGGATTGACCTGAATTTTTTCGATAGCAATATCTTGTATGGGATTGATATGCCCATCTTCTGCCAAGGAAGGAGCATCCTCTAGCAAGGCATTGAGCCCCCTTCCCAACGCATTTTTCCGCTGTGGTATCTTTGGTGTGATCATACTACTAGTGAAGTGGCTATATGCTGTGTCACTTGCTTATTAACAATTTCTTTGGCGAGATTGAGATAGCTTATAGCCCCTTTGCTTTCGCCATCATACAAAATAGCAGGCTTACCAAAGCTCGGTGCTTCGCCCAATTTGATATTCCTGGGAATAATGGTCTCAAATACCATTTTTTGAAAATGCTTCTTCACCTCTTCTACTATCTGATTAGAAAGGCGGAGCCTAGAATCGTACATGGTTAGGAGTATTCCCTCGATTTCTAGCTCAGGATTTAGCCGAGACTGAATGATCTTGGTAGTGTTCAGTAGCTTACCTAGCCCCTCCAACGCAAAGTATTCACACTGCACAGGTATGATCAAGGAGTCAGCAGCGGTCAGGGCGTTGATGGTGATCAGCCCTAAAGAGGGGGCACAGTCAATAATAATATACTCATACTCTTTACTGAGTGCGGCCAGAGGTGTACGCATTTTTGTCTCCCTACTTTCAAAATTAATCATCTCCACTTCCGCTCCGACAAGATTGATATGCGAAGGAATAATCTCTAGGTACTGAATAGCCGTTTTTTGGACTATACTGCTAGGCTTAGCTACGTTGATCATGCATTCATAGATGCTACTGGTGACTTTCCTAGGATCAATGCCCAAGCCAGAAGTAGCATTGGCTTGTGGGTCAACGTCTACAAGAAGGGTCCTGTGCTCCAGTACAGCTAAGCTGGCAGCTAAGTTAATCGCAGTAGTTGTCTTGCCGACGCCTCCTTTTTGATTGGCAATGGCGATTATTTTTCCCATTAGAATTCAGTAGTCTGACCCACGTCCATCAAGATAAGTGTTTTACCTCGTTCTTCTGCAATTCGTTTTACCTTCTCGTGATCAATTTCAATACCTGGGAAACTATCGTAGTGCATACCGATTATTTTTTCAGTTCCCACATAGTCTGCCGCATACAAGGCCTCCTCAATGCCCATCGTGAAGGTGTCTCCTATGGGTAAAATAGCAAAGTCAATGTCGTAGAATATGCCAATTTGCTTCATATCTTGGTGCAATGCAGTGTCTCCAGCAAAATAAAAGGCTTTATCTCCACTTTGTATCACAAATCCCATAGCACAACCTACATAGCTACCATCAGGCATAGAGCTAGAATGCGGTTCGTACACCGCTTTAATAGTACCAAAGTCTAATACTCGTTTACCTCCAGGCTTAAGAGGCAGTGATCTAGCGATGCCTTTTTTCTCGTACCAGTTAGTCATCTCAAGGTTGGCAATAAATAGTGGCAGGGTGGTTGTGATAAATTCGCTCTACATCTGCCACATGGTCATAATGGCCGTGGGAAAGGAATATGTAGTCAGCTTTGACAGCATCTATATCAACCGTTTGAGCAAGTGGGTTGGGAGAAATGTAGGGGTCAAAGAGTAACTTGGTATTGTTGGCTTCTACCAGAAAGCAGGCATGCCCTAAAAAAGTGACCTTCATAAGGAGCGCATAGTTTGTTAGACAAAAACTTCCCAAATATAGCAAGACTGCTATGCACTTATCACAGAAGATGCGCATGCAAAAAAAGATCCCGAGTCTTGCGGACCCGGGATCTTGCATAGTGCAGGACAGTCAGATTACATCATGCCACCCATACCACCACCACCCATTGCTGAAGCAGCTTTTGCTTCTTCGGGATCTTCTGCCACCACACACTCGGTAGTCAGAAGTAAAGAGGCTATAGACGCTGCATTCTCTAACGCCAGCCTGGTCACCTTAGTAGGGTCAATGACTCCCGCTTTATACAGATTTTCGTACTCATCTGTTCTGGCATTGTAACCAAAATCGTCCTTGCCTTCTTTGACCTTTTGCAGAACGATAGAACCTTCGCCTCCGGCATTGGCCACAATAGTTCTCAACGGAGCTTCTAAAGCGGCTGCAACAATGGCTACACCTGTGGTTTGATCTTCGTTGTCTACCTGAACGCCCGCAAGCACACCCATGGTGCGGACGAGGGCCACACCACCACCTGGCACAATACCTTCTTGCACAGCTGCTCTGGTGGCATGCAGAGCGTCATCTACACGGTCCTTTTTTTCTTTCATCTCTACCTCTGTGGCTGCTCCAATGTAGAGGATAGCCACACCACCTGAAAGTTTAGCCAAACGCTCTTGGAGCTTTTCCTTGTCGTAGTCCGACGTAGTGTTCTCTATTTGAACTTTGAGTTGATTGATCCTCGCTTGGATATCCTCTTTCTTCCCGCTGCCATTCACAATGATGGTATTCTCCTTATCCATGTTGACTTTTTCAGCGGTACCTAAGTAATCCAAGGTAGCATTTTCAAGCTTATAACCTCTTTCTTCGGAGATCAAAGTACCCCCCGTAAGCACAGCTATGTCCTCCAACATGGCCTTTCTTCTATCACCAAAGCCAGGTGCTTTCACAGCAGCTACTTTGAGTGACCCGCGTATTTTGTTGACTACCAGCGTAGCTAAAGCTTCGCCATCTACGTCCTCGGCAATAATCAATAGAGGTTTTCCGGTCTGGGATACACTTTCAAGCAGAGGGAGCAACTCCTTCATAGAAGACACTTTCTTGTCGTAAATCAAAATGTAGGGATTGTCAAGCTCTGCCTCCATTTTCTCTGTGTTAGTCACAAAATAAGGAGAGAGGTAGCCACGGTCAAATTCCATGCCTTCTACAACTTTTACTTCGGTAGCTGTGCCTTTGGCTTCTTCTACAGTGATAACCCCATCTTTGCCAACTTTGTCCATAGCATCGGCAATCATCTTACCAATCATGCTGTCGTTGTTGGCCGAGATAGTAGCTACTTGCTCTATTTCCTTGGAACCACTGATAGGCTTAGAGTTTTTCTTGAGCTGCTCCACGACGGCTGCAATAGCTTTGTCAATGCCTCGCTTTAGGTCCATAGGATTAGCACCCGCAGCCACGTTTTTGATACCGTTGGTAAAAATAGATTGTGCTAGTAACGTAGCCGTAGTCGTACCATCTCCAGCACTATCCGCTGTTTTGGAGGCAACTTCTTTGACAAGTTGAGCGCCCATGTTTTCTATTGGGTCTTTCAACTCAATCTCCTTGGCCACAGAGATGCCATCTTTGGTAATGCTGGGTGCACCGAATTTTTTATCTAATATGACGTTTCGCCCTTTAGGTCCTAGCGTGAGCTTGACCGCATTGGCCATGGTATCCACGCCTTTTTTTAGCTTTTCACGTGCTTCTGAACCGAACAGTATAGTTTTTGCCATGTTGATCGTGTTTTTAAGTTAAAAATTGAATTTCTGAAAAGCCTGCTTGGCTACACAATTGCATAAATGTCTGATTCGCGCATGATTAGGTAGTCGTTACCCTCGATGGTGATTTCTGTGCCTCCATATTTACCATATAGTACGTGATCACCAACTTTTACGGTCATGGGTTCGTCTTCTTTTCCTGGGCCTACAGCCACTACTTTACCCCTCTGCGGTTTTTCTTTAGCCGTATCAGGAATAATGATGCCACTTGCTGTTTTCTCTTCGGCAAGGGCAGGTACTACCAACACTCGGTCTGCTAATGGTTTGATATGTATGTTGCTCATAATTAATACACGTTTTTAGGGTTAAAAAATTATCTTTTGGAATTACCCATACACTTCGTTGACACCACATACTGTGCCAAAAAATGCTGACAAGAATGCTAACGTACTACCGTGCACAATATAAAAATGATAAGACGTCTAGATGGCTTAGGAACTGACAAAATTGCATTTTCTGGATAAAAAGCATAGGCCAGCCCTACAAGGCCGGTCGAGCCGAAAATGCTAATAAACTAATGCACTTGAAAGACTTCGTCAGGGGTTTCTACTCACGTGAAGTCTTGTACCGATGTCGAGAGATTGCTGTCATGACTAGAGTACTAACGAAAAGGGGAAGGTATAAGTGTTTGTTCATGATGCGTGTTGTTGTATAAGATGCGTGCATGATACAATCAGATCTTACCCATCAACCGTTGTATAGACTCAGCAATCTGTACGGCATTGGTGGCTGCTCCTTTGCGCAAGTTATCTGCTACAATCCACAAATTCAGGGAATTAGGTTGTGAGTGATCTCTTCGAAGGCGTCCTACAAATACTGCATCTTTGTGGCGGACATAGAGGGGCATAGGGTACTGGTGCTGGGCAACATTGTCTTGTACCACAATGCCTGGGGTTCTGTTTAATAGGTAGGTGACTTCGTGCAGGTCAAACTCTTTTGTCAACTCCACATTAACAGCCAGGGAATGACCGCCCAACACAGGGACTCGGACAGCCGTAGCAGTGATGCGGATAGATGGGTCTCCTAATATCTTCTGCGTCTCGTTCACAAGCTTAATTTCTTCTTTGGTATAGCCACTATCCAAAAATTCATCGATATGAGGAATAACATTGAGGTCAATGGGATAGGAATAGGCTTGGGGTGCGTCGGCCAGTCCTTGGCGCTCTGCCATCAGCTGATCGACGGCGATTTTGCCAGTACCGGTCACCGCCTGGTAGGTAGCTATCACCATGCGCTGCAGGCCATAATACTGGTGCAAGGGAGCCAAGGCCATAACAAGCTGGATGGTGGAGCAATTGGGATTGGCAATGATCTTGTCATCAGCTTGTAGCAAGTGTCCGTTGACTTCGGGCACAATGAGCTTGTGGTCTGGGTGCATGCGCCAGGCTGTGGAATTGTCAATTACCGTAGTACCTGCCGCAACAAAACGCGGGGCCCATGTTTCAGATATAGCCTCGCCAGCAGCAAAAATGGCGACTGTAGGTCGAGCCAAAAGTGCTGTTTCTAGGCCCATAATTTCATAGGCCTTTCCTGCCCAGCGGAGGGGTTGACCTATGGAGTCAGCAGAGGCCACTGGGAGCAACGTTGTCAACGGAAAATGACGTGCTTCTAAAACACGCAAGACTTCTTGGCCAACAAGGCCGGTAACGCCTACGATAGCAAACTTCATAAGCATGATAGATTGTCAGTGATGAGCCACGATTGGTTGGGTGTCTATATCTGTATAGCAGACAAAATTTCCGCTGGTTTTTACTTATTTCTGTTGGACAAGAGCTTCTAGGACCTCCTATCAGGAGTTGCAAACTAGAAGATCGAATCACACTTCGCCCTGCATTAATGTCACCAATAACTTTATCTTGTATGGGGCTCAAAGTATGGCAGCCAATGGTAGTACTACAAAATATTGTTTCACCTTGGGCTACTCGGGCGGCGGCTGTAATGATATCCGTAGAGCTCTTGCCTCTTCAAATGCCAAGAATAAGAGTAAACATACAGAGCATCTTGTTCTTTTGATTAAAGAAAAAAACCATCCGAAAAGTACTAGAAGCACACCGATTGTACAATCATGACACTGTTTTTCCGAAAACTAGGCCAAGGACCTCCCGTACTTATTTTGCCAGGGCTGTTGGGGAGTACGGATAACTGGCGTAGGATTACCCAGCAACTGCTCCACACCATACGCTGTGTCTAGTCGACCCTAGAAACCATGGCCAGTCATTCCACAGTGACCTCATGACTTATGAGGTTATGGCAGCAGACCTCCAACACTTGATCACACAGCAAGGCATGATCGATCCTCTGTTGATAGGGCACTCTATGGGCGGGAAAGTGGCCATGCAGTTTTCCCAAACCTACCCCAAAGTGCCGCATAAGCTGCTTCTAGTAGACATTGCGCGAAAGGCTTATGATATGACAAGACTAGCCAAGATCTTGCTAACCCTAAGACACACGCCACTGCAAGGTTTACGCACTAGAACCAAAGTGGACCAGTACTTACGTCGTAGCATCCCGGAAGCTTCGGTGCCCTTGTATTGCATGAAAAATATGTGCTGTAATGCGCAAGGACAAGTCGTTTGGAGCAGCAACATTCCTATTTTGGCTGATAGCATCCCCCACGTAGAGCAGGCAGTGACTTTTCGGGCACCCTTTCATAAGCCTGCTTTGTTTATCAATGCTGATCAGTCTGATTATATCCAAGCACAGGACCTAGCCCTCATCAAGGCTATGTTTCCTAAGTATGTGCTCAAACGCGTAATACTAGACACTGGGTCAACTACTATCCGCCTAAGGCATTACTAAAAGCCATAGAGCAATTTTTACAAGAGTAGCAGCTATAACTTACCTTTCCCAAGACACTTCTACGACCCTGATGGTCGTTTTATAGATCAAACAAAGGTTTTCCTTTCATGGCTGACGGCACAGGTAGGCCCATACATTGCAAAATAGTAGGCGCAACATCTGCCAACTTGCCATTTTTCAACAGTCTTTGTGCCTGATGATCGACCAAAATGCAAGGGACCGGATGCTCGGTGTGTGCCGTGTAAGGATGTCCTTGTTGATCTGTCCGCATCTTGTCAGCATTCCCATGGTCTGATACAATCAGAGCGGTGTAATTATTCTCTACGGCTTTTTTGACCACTCTTTCTAGACACTGATCTACTATTTCACAGGCTTGTACTGTAGCTTCAAAAACACCGGTATGTCCTACCATGTCTGCATTGGAAAAATTAAGACAAATAAAATCAACGCTTTGCTGCGCAAGCACGGGCAGCACTTTCTCCGTGATAGCAGAGGCAGCCATGCCAGGGGATAGGTCATAGGTAGTTACCTGAGGTGAGGGGCACAGTATGCGTTCTTCACCTGGGAAAAGCTCCTCCCTACCCCCAGAAAAAAAGTACGTGACGTGCGGATATTTCTCTGTTTCTGCAATTCTGAGTTGCTTTTTCCCATACCTACTCAAGACTTCCCCGAGTGTATTTTGCAAGATATTTTTCTCAAATAATGGCTTGACCTCCTGAAATTGCTCATCATACACCGTCGTAGTCAGATAATGCAGCTTGCGTGGGTGCATACCCAACTGCGGCAACGCTGCTTGCGTCAATACCTGGGTAATTTGCCGGCTCCGATCAGTCCTAAAATTAAAGCATAGCGCCACATCGCCCTCTTGCAGGCATGCCTTAGGAACTCCCTCCTGGCTCATTAGCACAATAGGCTGTAAAAACTCGTCTGTAATACCCTGGGCGTAAGATTGCTCAATGGCCTTGTGCCAAGATTGTGTCCACATGCCTTGGCCATGCACCAGCGCATCATAGGCCACCTTAGTTCGCTCCCAGCGCTGATCCCGATCCATGGCATAATAACGACCTACCACCGATGCCAACTGCCCCGTAGTGGTTTTCAAATGTGCCTCCAGGTTTGACAAAAATTGTATAGCACTTTGCGGCGCTGTATCTCGCCCATCAGTAAAAGCGTGAATGAACAGTTGCTCTACAGCATGGTCCTGCGCTGCCTGGCACAAGGCTTTGAGATGGTCTAGATGAGAATGGACGCCACCGTCAGAGACGAGGCCCAGGAAATGCACAGCTTTTTGGTGCGTTTTTGCATAACTGAAAGCAGCTAGTAATGCCTGATTTTTGTAAAACGCTCCAGACGCGATGGCTTTGTTGATACTGACCAAGGACTGGTCTACAACCCTGCCTGCACCCAGATTCATATGCCCTACTTCAGAGTTTCCCACCTGGCCTTCAGGCAATCCCACGGCCCGACCTGAGGCTAGTAGCTGACTAGAGGGATATTGCTGGAAGAGCGCCTCGATGAAAGGAGTATTGGCCTGATCAATGGCAGAGTGCTGTGTTTGAGGAGCAAGCCCCCAACCATCCAGGATCAAGAGGATTAACTTTTTGTGCGTTGGCTGCGTCATGATTTTAGTCAGTCAATATAAGGGATATTGGGCACTTATGATGCGTCGCCGGTTCAGCTAAGCACCACTTGTTTTGTGCCTCTCGCTTGAGGCAAAAGTCAAGAAGGATCAATGTTATCCAAGCCTTTTATTACTGACATGAACATTTGCGTGTCACTCTCTTCAGTCTCGCTTAGAAAGGCAGGATGCTTGCCCAAGCTACTAGCATTACGTAGTTTAGCAGGAACTTCCGGCTCACCGATGACAAGCCTTCAGCAACCAAAAGTAGGCTCTGAGGGGGATCGGGCAATCGTATATTGAAGAGACTCATGAGTGACAAGACAGAAAAATTAAAAGCCTTGCAGCTGACCATTGAGAAGCTAGAAAAGACCTACGGAAAAGGAACGGTCATGAGGCTGAGCGATAACAAAGTGGTAGACCTTCCTGCAATCTCTACTGGTTCTCTGGGTCTGGACCTGGCCCTGGGTATCGGTGGCATTCCTAAAGGAAGAATTATTGAAGTGTATGGTCCAGAATCCTCTGGTAAAACCACCCTAAGCCTCCATTGCATAGCTGAAGCGCAGAAAGACGGTGGTATGGCTGCTTTCATTGATGCTGAGCATGCTTTTGACAAGGCATACGCCGAAAAGCTAGGGATTGACATAGAAAACTTACTGATCTCGCAGCCAGACAATGGCGAGCAAGCCCTGGAAATTGCAGAGCACCTCATTCGTTCAGGCACCATAGAAATCATTGTCATTGACTCTGTGGCTGCCCTGGTACCCCGCAGTGAGTTAGAAGGTGATATGGGCGACAGCAAGATGGGTTTACAAGCCCGTCTGATGTCTCAAGCACTCAGAAAGCTAACGGGTGTCATTAGTAAGACGGGCTGTTCCTGTATCTTTATCAACCAACTTCGTGACAAAATAGGGGTGGTGTTTGGCAATCCCGAAACGACTACTGGCGGGAATGCCCTGAAGTTTTATGCTTCTGTGCGGCTCGACATTCGCAGGATATCTCAAATCAAGGACAGCACTGGAGAAATACTTGGCAATCGCACCAAGGTGAAAGTAGTCAAAAACAAGGTTGCGCCCCCCTTCAAAGTCGTTGAGTTTGATATCATCTATGGAGAAGGTATTTCTAAAGCAGGAGAAATCATTGACCTAGGTGTGGCTTTAGGCATCATCCAAAAGTCTGGTTCTTGGTTTTCTTACGAAGGGAATCAACTTGCCCAAGGCAGAGAAGCAGTTAAAACGTTGTTACGAGATAACCCTGAGCTACTTGACACGTTGGAAGGCCAGATTCGTGCTCAAATCCAAAATGCTACCACTACCAAGCAGTAGCCAATAAAAAAACTTGCTCCAGCCTCGGCCTTCAGGCATCAACTGAATAGCCACTTGGTAACTAAGCCAAGACACCTGCGCAGGATTAAAGTCAAGCAATGCGGCTGTCCTTGGCTTCAAGGTAAAGGATACTAAAACCCCAAGCAACCTTTTCAAAACCCATGTCTAAGTAAGTATGCAAGTAAGAATGCGCATCTTTGCACTGGGCATCTTTGTCCTAGGGGCTTTTGGTACTGCCGAGGTGCACGCTTACACAAGCCGGTCTACTAAAGCCATCCAGCTATACGAACAGGCCATTATCCATCATGCAAGACAAGAATACAGAGAGGCTACACAGTACTTTAAACAAGCCCTGAAAAAAGACAAAAGATTTGTAGAACCATATCTGCAACTAGCAAAGATTCAGCAACAAATAGATGATTTTGCAGAGGCGATCAATCTGCTTCGCCAAGCCCAACACTACTTACCCAAAGACAAGTATTATTCCCTACACCACGAAATTGCGCTCCTTTACTACAGGTCAGGCGCTTATCAAAAAGCACAAGAAGTGTTGACCCAACTTCCTGACCCTAGCGTCCTGCCTGCTGCGCTGCAGCTCCAAGTGGAATACCTGAAAAGAGATGTTGCTTTTTCGCTCGAGCAAATAAAAATGCCAGTTGTCTTCAAGCCCAGGTTGCTGCCAGCCCCACTCAATCAATTTTCTTCACAGTACTTTCCTGTGCTCACAGTAGATCAGAAAACCCTGTTCTTTACAGCACGCTCCAGCCAGACCCACGGCAAAGAAAATATTTACATCAGCCACAAAGACGGCACAGACAACTGGTCTCCTCCACAACCTTTAACTGGAAAAATCAATACTGAGTATAATGAAGGCACTTGTACCATTGCAGCAGATGGCAAGATGCTAGTTTTTACGGCCTGCTCCCGCCCAGGCAATCACGGAATTTGTGACTTGTATGCCATCTACAAAAAAGGTGACCAATGGACAACACCCAGAAACCTAGGACCTCACATCAACAGCAAAGGATGGGAATCGCAGCCTTCATTGTCAGCAGATGGAAAAACGCTCTACTTTGTGTCAGATAGAGAAGGAAATTATGGAAAAAAGGATATTTGGAAAAGCACACTGCAGAACGATGGTGAATGGTCTAAGCCAGTTAATTTAGGGCCACCTATCAACTCAAAAGGAAGAGAGATTTCTCCTTTTATACATCCCAATGGCCAGACGCTTTTCTTTGCCTCAGATCGTTGTCCTAGCCTAGGCGGTCTTGATATCTATTACAGCAACTGGGTCAACGACCAATGGACAACACCCGCCAATCTAGGCTACCCTATCAACAAACATAAAGATCAAGCCTCCCTATTCATCACTGCCGATGGCCAAAAAGGGTACTATGCAGATGGAAATCAAAAAGGAACGGACTACTACAGCAGCCATTTGTACGAATTCGACTTCCCAAAAGACCTCATTCAGTGTCCCAAGAGTGATTTTATTAAACTTCAAGTAGCCAATGCCAAAACCGGCCAGGCAATGGGTGTGCAAGTAGCCGTCTATGACCTGGAAGCAGGCACCGAACAAGCATGTCTTCCAGTAACGCAAGAAGATGGTGAGTTGATGGTCGTTGTGAACGAAGGAAAAGAATATGGTATTTTCTTGAACAAGGAAGGATATTTGTTCGAGAGCATTTACATAGACTATAAGAACCATGATAAGCCTATAATATCTGCCCCAGAAAAGGTCCTCCTGAAGCCTATTGAGGTAGATCAAACTCAGGTTTTAAAAAATATATTCTTTGACTTTGATCAGTATATGTTGGAACCTCGCTCTTCCACAGAACTCAACCGCCTGGTAGAATTTCTACAGGAACATCCAGCCCTGCGCATAGAAATCGAGGGCCACACGGACCAAATTGGTACGGCGGACTACAACTACGAACTTTCTACAAAGCGTGCTCAGGCCATCTATGACTACCTCATAGCTTCGGGCATTGATGCACAAAAACTTACCTATCAAGGCTATGGAAAAAGCCGACCCATTGCCTCCCAGGACTCTTCCTCTAGCCGACAGTTGAACAGGCGGGTAGCGTTCAAAATTATAGGCTTGCACTAATGAATAGGGAATTATTTTGTATCATGGTTGCATGAGCTGACGCAGTATAATTGTAGCAAATCTTATTGCCGAGCTACGCTCAAATTTATAGTGTGAGTTTTACGTTCCATAGCCAGCATACTGCATTGAGCAAAAATTATATAGTATCTAAAGCACTCAATTATTTCGAGCTTGAAAAGCAGATAGCACAAACTACGCATCTCAAGAATATTATTTCCCTTGCTCATTGGGATGTGGCTACCATGCTTGCTAAGGGCTCTGCTGCTAGTCGTCAGCAAGAAATTGCAACCGTTGCTTCTGTTTTACACAAAATGATTACTACTAAAGAAGTCGGTAATCTCATCAGCGCAGCCCTCCATGAAGAGAGTATACTAGACGAATGGCAAAAGGCTAACTTAAATGCTATTAAAAAAGTTTATGATGAGGCCAATTGTATCAGTCCTGAAATGCAGCGGGAGTACAGTATTGCTACCGGAGAATGTGAATTTGTATGGAGAGCGGCACGCAAAAAAAATGATTTCAAACAATTAGTGCCGCACTTAGATCGCGTGTTTGACATTGTTCGAAACATTGCGTTAATCAAAGCCACCCATTTCGATAAGCAACCATACGATACATTGATTGATGCGCATAGCCCAGATCTTACTAGTCATTCAATCAAAGTAATTTATACAGTACTAAAATCTGAATTGCCTGGTTTGATCCAGGAAATTGTTGCTAAACAAGCCTCTGAAAAAGTCATCCCGCTCACTAAAAAGATAGACGAGGCTACCCAAAAAGCTATTAACCTTAGAATAATAGAAAACATGGGCTTCAGCCTAGATCATGGTCGTCTTGATACGTCTGCCCATCCATTTTGTAGCGGCTCTAATGACGACGTAAGACTTACGACCAGGTATGAGGAAGACAATTTTCTTTCCAGCCTTACTGGAACCATTCATGAAGTGGGCCATGGCCTATACCAACAAAACTTACCACAAGCTTACAGAGATCAACCTGTCGGTGGCCCGAAAGGAATGTCATTTCATGAAAGTCAGTCGATTATCATGGAGAGGCAAGCATGTACTTCTATCGCTTTTACAGATTTTTTAGCAGCATTACTCAGAGATGAGTTCGGTCTTCAAGGCAAAGAGTATGGTGCTGAAAATCTATATAAACTATTGACAAGAGTAACGCCAAGCTTAATTCGTGTTGATGCAGATGAGGTCACCTATCCGCTACATGTGATTCTGCGTTTCGAAATTGAGGAAGCACTCATTGAAGGTAGTATCAAGGCCAATGACTTGCCGGAGTTATGGAATACAAAAATGAAAGCATACTTAGGTATCACCCCTAAGACCGATGAGGTGGGTTGTATGCAAGATATCCACTGGCCATCAGGACAACTTGGCTATTTTCCTGCCTATGCCAATGGAGCTATCATTGCCAGCATGCTTATGCAGGCTGCTCGGAAAAAGTATCCTATGATGGAGGCAGCACTGAGAAGGGGGAATTTTGATATTTTAAATACCTTCTTAACAGAAAATCTGCGAAAATTCGGCGCCATGAAATCCTCATCTGATTTGCTAGCAGGAGCAACTGGCCACACTAAAATTGAGCCCACTATTTTCATAGAATATCTAAAAAAGAAATACCTGTAGGTGGTATACTGTAATCAGTGCTTGTGTCAAAGTGGCAGAGTTATAATGGCACAGTAAGCTGTATTAAACCTGGGAGCGTCTTTGCATGTTTTAAAAACCACACTGGCGTATGGGGGCTTGAGATTCATGCATGATCAATACACGCTCAGAGAATTCTTTGTCACGATAGCATGCCCCCACTGCCTCTGCATGATACCGTTCCACACATGAAATAATGTAAAAATAAGCCTCATATTCACTCCCATTGTACTACATTCGCAGGTTATAAATCTATCTCCTTGCCAATGCTTCTTCAATCCTTGCTATTATTCCTTGCCGCATCTTTAGGCGGTATGGTCGTTCTCATTATCCGAAGACCTAGCCCAGCTTCCTTTAACCTCTTGCTTATGTTCTCGGGAGGATATCTTTTTTCTATTACCTTCCTACACCTCTTACCAGACTTGTTTGCGCTGTATGCTGATTCTAGGCTGCTAGGATTGTATATCCTCATCGGTTTCTTCTTGCAACTATTGTTAGAACTTTTTAGCAAAGGTGCAGAACATGGCCATATGTACGAGACACACCAGGAAGAGCATCAGCGCCCTATCTCACCCTTGACCTTGATGATTGCACTCTTTATTCATGCTTTTTTAGATGGCGTCATTCTGAGCAGTCCTACCTCACATCTACATCATACTCATGGCAACGACGGTCTCTTGATAGGTGTCTTACTGCACAAAGTACCAGAGGCTTTTGCATTAGCAAGCATACTGAGTAAACTTATCAGCCGCAAAAGAACGGTCATCGTGTACTTATTTATTTTTGCTATAGCTTCTCCCTTAGGCCTATGGGTCAGCGGCTATGGTAGTCAACAGCAATTTTTGTCCGGGCAAAGCTCATTGGCCTTGTGGGGCATTGTCAGTGGAAGTTTTGTTCATATCGCTACCACTATTTTCTTTGAAGCAAACCCAGGCCATCGCTTAAACATCCGCAAGTTCATGGTGAGCCTGGCAGGTGCGGGCTTGGCTTTTGTTTGCGAGTTTTTGCTGTGACCGCTGATGGTCAGTGCCTAGCAGTTGCTGGATAGAAAGTAAGCCAGTATCTTGCTTTACCGCACTAAGCAAGCCCCAAACACGTGACCCGCCAAGAAGCACAAAAAGAAATACAACATTTAACAGCGCTAGTACAGTATCACAATGTGCTGTATCACCAAAAAGGGCAGCCTGAGATATCAGACTACGAGTTCGATCAGCTTTTAGAAAATCTTACGAAGCTCGAAAACCAATTTCCTGAATTACGCCTGCCAGACTCCCCCACGCAGCAAATCGGAGAAAAACCTACCAAAAACTTTGTCACGGTCTACCACCGATACCCCATGCTTTCTCTGAGCAACACTTATTCAGAAGCAGAAATTTATAAGTTTGTACAGAGGACGCAGAAGTTGTTGCAAGGAGCAGCTATGGAGTTCTTTTGTGAACTCAAGTTCGATGGGATTGCCGTCAGTTTATTGTATAAGGCAGGTGCCTTGGAACAGGTAATTACACGGGGAGATGGAGAAAAAGGAGACGATATCACCAAAAATGCACAAACCATTGCCACACTTCCCAAACGTATCCAAGCAAAAGGGATACCCCAGGAGTTTGAAGTACGAGGAGAAGCGTTGATGCCACGCGCCTACTTTGAGGAGCTTAACAAAGCAAGGCTGGTACACGGTGAGGATCCTTTAGCCAATCCCAGAAATACAGCAGCCGGCACACTCAAGATGATCGATTCTAAGCTAGTAGCCCAGCGCTTGCTTGACTTCTATCCCTATGCCCTCAAAACAGAAGAAATAGTACTAGAAACCCATGAGGAAGGCATTCATCTCCTAGAAGAGTGGGGCTTTACTACTTCCCCTACTTATAAAAAATGTAGTACTATTGAAGAAGTCATTGCCTACATCAACTACTGGGAGCAAAATAGAAACAATTTGCCTGTTGACATCGATGGTATTGTCATCAAGATCAATGCTATTGAACAACAAGAACGGCTAGGATACACAACCAAAAGCCCACGGTGGGCTATTGCTTACAAGTACAAACCTGAGAACATTGCTACTATCCTAGAAAAGGTAAGCTACCAAGTTGGTAGAACAGGAGCCGTTACACCTGTAGCACACCTGAAACCTATCCTACTATCAGGAACGACTGTCAAGCGCGCTTCATTGTACAATGCTAACGAAATAACTCGGCTCAATTTACATCTGGGAGATACTGTGTTTGTTGAAAAAGGAGGAGATATCATTCCCAAAATCACAGCGATAGATACGACCCAACGAAAAACTGGGAATAAGCCCATTATCTTCCCTGCTCACTGCCCAGCCTGTGGTACTCCCCTTATTCAATACGAACAAGAGGCCATCCACTACTGCCCCAATGAAAAAGAATGCCCCCCTCAACTCACAGGACGTATCAGGCACTTTGTACACAGAAAGGCCATGCACATTGATTCGATAGGCAGAAAAACTGTTGATCTACTTTTTGACAAAGGGTTGCTACGTACTCCAACTGACCTCTATCAGCTTCGCTATGAGGACATTTATCCGCTAGAGGGATTCAAGGAAATGGCTACTAAAAATTTGCTACAAGGCATTGCCCGGTCCAAAAGAATGCCCTTTGAAAGGGTATTCTTTGCCTTGGGCATCCGGCATGTGGGCGAAACTGTAGCTGAAAAGCTTGTCCATCATTTTCAGCACATCGATGCTTTGATACAGGCCACCACAGAGGATATTACTTTGGTTCCTGAAGTGGGTGAAAAAATTGCCCATAGTGTAAAAGCTTACTTTCAGAACGCAGATAATCTGAAGCTGATTACAGCGCTCAAACACGCGGGTTTGCGATTCAATGTGGCAACAACAACCACTACTACTGAAAAAAAGTCCGTTACAGGAAAAAATTTTGTGATTTCTGGTAATTTTCAGCGCCTAGAACGCGAAACACTAAAAACATACATCAAACGCTACGGCGGGAAACTCCTCACGACTGTGTCTAAAAATGTGGACTATCTTGTGGCGGGTAACAAAGCGGGGTCTGCTAAATTAGCTGCTGCGCAGGTAATGGATGTCCCAGTGCTTTCTGAAGAGGAAATCATCCATATGATAGGACTGTAATGTCACGCATCAAAGAGAAAATACTTACGCTTTACACCAAGAGGCTCATCAAGACCGGCCGTATAGTACGCACCAGTGTAGGGTTCCAACAAGCCCAAAACATGGGCATTCTATACAGTGCTGATAACCCACAAAAGCACGAGGCCGCATGCCATTTGGCAAGTCAGCTCAACAAGCTAGGTAAACAAGTGGCCGGACTGTGTTATGCAACAGCACCCATGCAACCTACCAACCTAGCTTTTCCTACCATCACTCGCCGCGATCTGCGATTCTGGGGGACCATTACCAACCCACAAGCCCAAGCCTTCATCAACACTCCTTTTGACTACTTATTCCAGGTAGACCTGGTGGGCTGTCCCGTGCTTGACTACCTCCTGGCCAAGTCTCAAGCCAAATGCAGAGTAGGTTACTATGACACTGTACGTACCAGCCTGTTCGAGATGATGGTTACATTTGATAAGCAACCTGATAGCAACAATATCAAGGATTTAACAGCACAGATGGTACATTATACCCAGCTACTAAAAGCACCATGACAAAAAAATTCATAGGCACTGGTGTAGCGCTCGTCACTCCTTTTGACGAAAAACTCAATGTTGACTTCCAGGGGCTTCAAAAGCTTTTGGATCACATCGCCGACAGCAAAGTCCGCTACCTTGTTGTACACGGCACCACAGGCGAAGCTGCTACAACAACGCCTGAGGAAAAAAAAACAATCTTATCTTTTGTCCATGCCCACAATACTAATAACCTGCCCATCGTCTGTGGCATAGGAGGCAATAACACCCATGAGGTCATCAACACAATCAAAAACACTCCTTTTCAAGGAATTGATGCCGTGCTTTCAGCAAGCCCTTATTACAATAAGCCCTCTCAGGAAGGAATCTATCAGCATTACAAGGCCATAGCAGAAGCGTGCCCTGTGCCTATCCTACTTTACAACATCCCTTCCAGAACGGGTACCAACATGGCAGCAGCGACGACCTTGCGGCTCAGCAAGCATCCCAACATCATAGGCATTAAAGAAGCTTCTGGCGACTTGCTGCAGTGTATGGAGATTGTTAAAAGAAAGCACAGTGATTTTTTAATCATTTCAGGTGATGACATGCTAACACTTCCTATGATTGCTATAGGGGCTGTAGGGGTCATCAGCACTGTAGCCAATGGATTTCCTAGAACAGTGAACCATGTGGTCGACCTTGCACTACAAGGCGATGATGCAGCAGCACGACCCCATGTCTGGGCATTGCTTCCGATAGACAGACTGATTGGCCAGGCAGGCAACCCTGTAGGCACCAAGCAACTGCTAGCTGCATTGGGAATTTGCAAAAACCATGTTAGGCTACCGCTTGTCACGGCACCTGCATCACTTGCTCAAAAAATACAGGCTGCTGTCTTGCAAGGGGATATAGAATAAAAAAAGAGGAAGTATTATACGCTTCCTCTTCTAACTCTAAAGTGTGTTGTTTTTTCGGATTATTCTTGCTTGCTGTTTTTGTTTTTTATGTTTTGGACATGCGTTCTGATCTCTTGAGCCAATACCTTGAGGTCTTGCATGCATTTTCTGATCCGGGTGCCCGCAGCATTGTTTTCTTTTTCATAAAATTTAACGAAGTCGTCTTCGGTGTCGAGGACTAACTGTTTTAGTTTTTCGTAATGGTCCATATTCTAAGTTTTTAGTGATGGAAATCCCGTTTTGCGGGCAATATAATTAAAATGTGTATAAAACAGCAAAAGGCAACCGCAGCTTCAACCCTTTCATGGTGAGTATTCTGGGAACAATGTCGTTAATATGTTCAGACTCACTAGGCTATTTCCTCGGCCATGTTACTTCTCGTACAGTCTCCGCCCTTGTGCGTCTCTACCAGTAAAAATGGATGCACCACGGTAAGTTTCCCCAACATGCTTATGCTTTCTCTCCACCGCACAGCCAGGTAATGAACATCGGGGAATTTCAGGACAATTGACGCTGAAACCAAGCTGTAAGAGAACGCTTTCTCGCTCTAGCACTATTGCTGTGTTTGTATGATCAAGGACATCCATAAGGTTGGACCTTTCATACGAAATCCTTCCAAACAGCCTCAAATATTCTGATATATTTCTTTCAATGGTTATCCCTATGTTTTTTACCCCCCAATTAAAGTAGTCTATACACTTCCACTCGGAAGAAGGATATATAAAGTCAAATCCAAGGTGGGTATCGAGAAGTACCGACAGGGTCGAATTTTCAACAAACTTAAACCCAAGAATAGCAAACGGACGTACATGGCAATGCCTATTTCGCAGAGGTGTATAACTGCCTAATTTCTTGTCTGTATTTTCCTCTTCATGCGCTAGATTCTCAAGTGTATTGATAAAAAGTGCTCCACCAAGGCCTAGTCTCATTTTTCCCCAGAGGTCTACATGACTACTCAGCGAAATAGGTAGTGTACTGCCTATCCCTTTAAACTTTACGTGAGTAAGCACTTTTTTATGACCTGGGCAATTTTTCAAATCAGCGTAAGAGTTCATGCGGACATAGGGGCCATCAAACCACTGAATTAGGTAAACTCCTCCTGACTCACCTGTGTTGATGTAGAATTGATCCCCCTCTTTGAATACAATAGATGCTCCACCCAAGTCTCCGGATTCCTGGACCACTTGATGGGAATACCAGCTGCACCCATAGCCCACGGATACATTGGTATGTACCCGGTTCAGCAAGTTCCTGAACGAAAAACGTTTTTGTGCAAAAGATACGTGACTAGAAAGCAGCGTAAGCCATAAAAAAAGCAATTTCTTTACGGAGTTATGCATGAGAATTTATCTTTAAGAGACTGGTCAATAGTGACGTATTCTTGTGTTTTCTCCTCCACGATGGTTCTATTTTCTCCAAAGGCATAGGGGGGAATACCCCAAATAACTCCTTGACATAGCTCATAACCCTCAGCGCTGAGTGTAACAACTTCTTGACAAAAATTATTCCAGGAGTATGCAGAGTCAGAATCCTAAGTGGGATGAAGTCTAAAGGGATAGGAGGTCATCATTTAACAACTCTTCACGGGCTAAACCATCGAGAACTAGCAAGCGTGTCATCTATTCCCTCAAGAGACATACTGAGCGTGTTTTCCTCAAGAAAAAGCTAGGCAACTTTTAGTATGGCTAGTTTTGACTTACCAAGTTTTTCCATGGCATAAGCTTTATTTAACACCATCTTCTTCATTTTCTTTTGAGAAGGAATTTCAAACATAGCATCCATGACAATCGCTTCACATATAGCACGCAAGCCCCTAGCACCTAGCTTAAGTTCTAATGCCTTTTGTACAATATAGTCTATTGTATCGTCTGTAAATTTCAGCTCTACTCCCTCCATCTCAAACAACTTCTTGTACTGCTTGGTCAAAGCATTCTTAGGTTCCGTAAGTATCCTTCCCAAAGCAGTAGCGTCTAGGGGGGTAAGGTGGCTGACAATGGGTAGCCTGCCTAGGAGCTCAGGAATAAACCCATATGCTTTTAGGTCGGGCGCTGCGATGTACTGCAGTAGTTTATTTTCCCCAACGCGCTGTTCTTTGGTACTGGATGTAGTAAAACCAAGTTGCCCGGTGTTGATCCTTTTGCCGATAATTTTTTCAATGCCACCAAAAGCCCCACCACATATAAACAAGATATGTTCTGTATTCACTTGAATCATCTTCTGATCGGGATGTTTCCTACCACCTTGAGGAGGAACATTGACGATAGTGCCTTCTAACAATTTGAGCAAGGCTTGTTGTACGCCTTCCCCACTAACGTCACGGGTAATGGAGGGATTATCACCTTTGCGAGCAATCTTATCGATCTCATCCACGTAGACAATGCCCTTCTCCGCAGCGGCTACATCATAATTAGCTGCTTGCAGCAGGCGGGTGAGAATACTCTCTACATCTTCGCCTACATAACCTGCTTCAGTCAGCACAGTAGCATCTACAATACAAAATGGTACTTGAAGAATGTTCCGCGCCAATGTACGCGCCAGGTAAGTTTTACCAGTTCCTGTCTCCCCTACTAGAATGATATTAGACTTCTCTATCAATACGTCATCACCTTCTGTAGGTTGTGTGAGCCTTTTGTAATGATTGTAAACAGCCACTGAGAGAACTTTTTTTGCTTCGTCTTGGCCTATTACGTATTGATCTAGATGTGCTTTGATCTCTTTGGGGGTAAGACACTTGAAAGGTCCTTCCTGGCTCTGTGGTTTCTTGCTTGGTGGTTCCTTGCTTTCTTTGTCGACGAGTAAAATGGCTTGTTCAATACACTTATCACATATGTGGGCAGCATGGCCAGAAATCATCATTACCACCGCATCATTGCTTCGTCTGCAAAAGGAACAGTAGAGTGTTTCCATATATTTATTGCTTTTTCTCTAATACCTCATCGATGATCCCGTAATCTCGCGCTTGTGTTGCCCGCATCCAAAAATCTCTATCTGCATCTTTTTCTATTGTTGTAGGGTTTTTTCCCGTGTGCTTGGAAAAAATTTGATATAAATCTTTTTTGATCTCTATCATTTGCTTGATAGTGATCTCCATGTCAGAGGCTTGGCCTTGTGCGCCCCCCAAAGGCTGATGAATCATAATTCTGGCATGGGGCAAAGCAGAACGCTTGCCAGGTGCCCCCCCTGCTAACAAAACAGCGCCCATCGAGGCTGCCAAGCCTGTACAAATTGTGGCCACATGGGGTGTAACGTACTGCATCGTATCATAGATTCCCAACCCGGGATATACAGCACCGCCGGGACTGTTAATGTAGAGGAGAATGTCTTTGTTAGGTTCTGTAGACTCTAAAAAAAGGAGCTGAGCGATGATAATATTGGCAATATGATCATCCACTTGCATGCCCAGAAAAATGATCCTATCCATGATGAGCCTGGAAAAAACATCAATCTCCCGGAAGTTGGCGGGTCTTTCTTCGATGACTGAACGGGTCATATTTTCTACCTGCTCTACATAATTATCAACATGCAGACTACTGATTTGGCGACCTTTTACAGCATAGTCCCTGAATTCTTTTCGGTTGAGCATGTGTTTTTTTTTGATGATAGCTATTGGCCGGAAATCGCCCCCAGAGCACTACGTCTTATAAGAAATTTTGCCCCAATGCAAGGTTATCAAATTCTTCGACACTTACCTCTTGCGTAACAATGTTTATTTGGTCTTTGATAAAGTTGATTAACTTGCTCGCGTACACACTTTCATGCACCTTGCTGTAGTTCTTACCATTATTTTTCTGAAGAAAATTTTGGATCAGCTGTGCCATATTACTTTCTGACAACTGCTGCACTGCTTCACTGCCATCAAAAGTAGCCTGCAGCCGATGCCGGACCTCGTCTACTACTTCCTCATGTGTTACCTGAAGGCTATGCTCTTTGCTAAGTGCTGCTACTAATAGACGCCACCGCAGCTCCTCTGCATACTGCTGGTAGTACATTTCTATTTGCTCTTTGGGCACTGTATTATTTTCTTGCTGAAGCCAGCCTTTCAGAAAATCATCTGGCAGGTCAATGGCTGTCTTTTTAAGGAGTATTGTTTGAATAGATTGTTCCAAAAACAAATCGGCTTTTTGTTGTTTATTTTTCAAAATTCTGGCTTGCAACTTTTTCTTGAAATCTTGTTCAGAGCTTGTAACTTCTTTTCCAAGTACCTTATCGAAAAACTGCTGTTCTACGACGGCAGGAGACAGTCTATGGATTTTTTGCACTATAAATTTAGCTGGCCCACCTAGCCTTAGCATGGTTTCGTACATCTTTTCTGTAATTCCTGGAAGCTTTGCAACTCCCTCAAAGACCTGCTGAACATCGAACGTAATTTCATCTTTAGGGCTGAGATCAGTAAAAATTTTACGCACTTTTTCGGCTACTTCCCCAACAGCAATCTCAGTATGTACCTTAAAATTCTGCGCAGGGTAACGCAATTCTCCGTGGATCACATCGTCAATAGCACTTTTCGTTACTGCCTCTACCCTACCATAAGTCTTGCGCAGCTGGTCAATCAGGTCATCGACTGTCTGCTCTGCTACATGGCCAATCTTGTAGGCTGTTACTTGGATATCCTTAGAAAGTTCGCAGGAAAATGTTCCTGGCATACCAATTATGTATTCGAACTCAAAATCACGCTGATGTTCCCAGTCAATCGCTTCTATTTTTTCAAGTACAGGCATAGGCTCCCCTAAAGCATGGATTGCATTTTCCTTCAGGTACTGCGCCAAAGATTCGGCAAGCATGGTGTTCACTTCTTCCATAAGAATAGAACGACCATACATTTGTTGGATGAGCGCGCCAGGAACATTGCCAGGTCTAAATCCTTTTATACTGGCTTTCTTACTATACTCTTTTATTCTTCTTGCTGCACGTGCTTGATAATCAGTCTCCCGAATTTTGATGGTAATAGAGGCCTCTGTAGTAGTATTTTTGTGGAATGAAATTTTCACTTTGCCGGAGTATTAGGTTATCTGAAAATTGGCCTATTGCGTTGAGCCACACTACCACAAACTACAGGCTCATTGCTTATTTGTGTATAGAACGGTCTATTGAAGGGAGAACTAGAAAATAGCAGCATAGCCCTGCTGCGGTGAACACGTAACCTGCCTCACCGCATAGACCTATGGGCTACCTAGCCAGTAAAATTGAGTGCGGATGGAGGGACTCGAACCCCCATGCCTTACGGCGCTAGATCCTAAGTCTAGTGCGTCTACCAATTCCGCCACATCCGCGACCAGTGGCACTAATTTACACCTAAATAAAAGATTGTCCACATAAAAATAATTTTTGTTTTTTTATGGCATGCAGCCTATGGTGTACACACTCCTGGAAACAGGTGCTATCGTGAAAAATGTCTTGGTTTTTGCTTAGAGAAATTGAATACACCATGTCTAAAACGCTACATGAGAGAACGCCCGCAGCAGCAATGTTAGCGTACGAAGAAGCGGCTAAGCAGTGTTGCAAGTTGTATCAGCTTGCTAAGCCCACAATGAAGCGGGGCGATGGCCAAAAGCTGAAAAAAGCTTTTCAATTGGCCCTGGCGGCTGATCAAAAAAAGAAATATTGGGCAGCAGGTGTTAATATCTCGCAGGCGCTTGATATAGCCAGGATCATTGCAGAAGATATAGGTTTTGGAGTTGCCCCTATCATCTGTGCGCTCTTATATGACTTATCAGAGGACATAGCACTTCCAGAAATAAGAAAAATATTTGGCGCTGGGGTAGCACAAACTATCCGTAGGCTTATCGAACTAGAAGCTATCCCACAGTTTAGGGAAATAAGGAGCACCAAAAGCTCGGAACTTTTAATAGTAGCCCTCACAAAAGATCCCAAGATTGCTTTGATGAAGATGGCTGAAAATCTTCAAAAGATGCGCACATTGACCCGTTTTCCCTATAATCAGCGGGCAGGCATTGCTGCGCAGACAAAATATATCTACGTGCCCATAGCACACAGACTAGGCCTCCATGCTATCCAGGCAGAGCTTGAAGACCTGTATCTCAAGTTCACTAACGCAATAGTATACCATACCCTTACAGGGCAACTCAAGAGCACCCGAGATGCAAGGGAACGATTTATCAAAAGGTTTACAAGACCTATTCAGGAAGTACTGAAAAGGGGAAAATTTCCTTTTACTATCAAAACACGGATCAAATCCGTGACCTCCATTCGAAATAAGATGGAAACTCAGGGACTACCTTTCGAGCAGGTGTACGACGTTTTCGCCATCCGAATTGTCCTTGATGTTCCCGAGTCCAGAGAAAAGCTGAGTTGCTGGCAAGCTTATGAAGTGGTAACAAGCCTCTATAAAGTTTATCCCAACAAATTCAGAGACTGGTTAAGCTATCCACGACGCAATGGCTACCAGTCGTTGCACGTTACAGTCATGAGTAATGAAGGAGTATGGGTAGAAGTACAAATACGTACTAAAAGAATGGATGAAATAGCTGAGAAAGGGAATGCGGCGCATTGGAAGTACAAAGAAGTTAAAAAAATTGAGCATATACCTGGCCTAGATACATGGCTCAATCAAATAAGAACCGTATTAGAGCAAGAATCACAAGTTTCGAACGAGCTTACAGATACAATCGATGCTAGTCCACAAATAGAGAAAATCGAGGTATTCACGCATAAAAGGAAATCTATATTCCTGCCAGCAGGTGCCACAGTGCTAGATTTCGCTTTTGAGCTGGGTACAGCATTCGGACTTGGGTGCACAGGGGCCGAGGTCAACAACAAGCTAGTTGCTCGTCACTATGCCCTCAATTATAGTGACCAAGTCAAGGTGATTACTGACGGCAAGCAACAAATCCTAGAAGACTGGCTTGACTTTACAGTAACACGCAAAGCACGTAGTGCCATTAAAAAGTTCCTGAAACAGGAAAAAGATAGAAAAATTGCTAGGGGAAAAAAGCTGGTACGGGAGCAACTCCATCAACTTCACGTCAAGTGGAATGAGGAGACCATCGAACAGCTTCTCGTATGCCTCGATGAGGAAAAAGTTGAGGACCTTTATTTCAAATTAGGTGAAGGTAGCATGGCTCTGCAGCAACTTAAGAGTTTCCCAACAACACCTTACAAAACTCGGGAGTCTAGACTACCCCGCCCAGATCTGAGACCTTTTATACAAGATTTCAACGGCCATTAGCAACAGGCGCTTATCATCAACAGCAGAGAGGTAGTTAGTTATAAACCCACACCGCGCTGTAGATTTGGGCCTGCCTGGTGATCAAACTTCTGGCAGCGTTAGCCTTCAGCAAGCAGAAGAGATTGATCAAGAGGCTTTCAAAAAAGTACAAGCGTCTACCGAATATCAGGAAAATTCGGTCATCGATATAAAGTGGCGTACTCAAAAGAATTTTTCAACGGTACTACCTATTGAAAGCTTGAATCGTCTCATATTATTGATGAGATGCAGCCAGTCGTCTTTAAAGAATACTCCACCAGTTATTCAGTCAGTACCCGTTACTGCTCAACAAGGAACAGCTTACGTAAGCGTGACGCTTAACCAATTCAAGGATTGATCATCAAGGGATCGAAAAGATTAGGCCCCTTAAAGGGGTAATCAATATCAGCAGGCCTGATGCATAATAAGAGGCAGCCCTTGAACCGAGAAGCATACGCATAAGAAGCGTATCGCTTGAACAACATGCTGTTTTCTCCTTAAAGCATTGAAAGTATCTCATCAAGGTATCTTCTGTCGTTGGCAAGTCTAGGCACTTTGTGCTGCTCCCCTAGCTTGCCTTGCTTCTTCAGCCATTGATAAAATAACCCTTGGGGTACACAGTGTACAATAGGTCTGGCGAGTACCAGATTTTTGTAGCGCTTCGCCTCGTAGTCAGTATTAATCTTTTTTAGGGTAGTATCCAGGACATCAATAAAGCGCTCTACGTCGCTCGGCGGTTTGGCAAACTCAATGATCCACTCATGATTTCCCGACTTGCCTGCTTCAAGGTAACACGGTCCTGCTGTGTAGTCACTAAGGATGGCATCTGTCAACTGACAAGCCTTTTCCATGGCTGCTTCTGCATTATCAACGACTACTTCTTCGCCAAAAGCATTGATAAAATGTTTTGTCCGGCCTGTTATTTTTATTCTAAAAGGTGCAAGAGATGTAAACTTGATCGTATCACCAATTTGATAACGCCACAACCCTGCATTGGTACTAATGAGCAGCGCATAGACTTTCCCAAGCACTACTTCTTCAAGCCCAACAGTCTTTGGATGTTCTTTCTTGATCTCATCCAGCGACATAAACTCATAAAAAATGCCGTGATCTAGCAGCAGGAGCATATCTTCTGAAGATACTTGATCTTGTACAGCAAAAAAGCCCTCAGAGGCATTATACACTTCCAAGTAGCGTAGCTCTTTTGAGGTGATGGCTTGAAACAGGGGCTTGTAGGGGGCAAAGGCAATACCACCGTGAATGAATAGCTCTAACATAGGCCACACATCGTGGATACAGCGCTTGTTTTGTAAGGCCATTACCTTCTGCAGCAGTAACAGCACCCAAGTAGGTACTCCTGCTATAGAGGTGACATTGTTCTTGGCAGTAATACTTGCCAACTTCTCGACCTTTTCTTCCCATTGACCCATCAAGGCAACCGTTAGATCAGGTGTTCGGCTCCACTGTGCCCAAAAAGGAAGATTTTTCATAAGCACTGCTGAGACATCACCATACTGCGTATCTGACCCAGGGTGCAAATCATTAGGATATAAACTTCCTCCTAAACCTACGCTTTTACCTTTGGCTACCTGACTGTCCGGATAGTTATTGATGTAGACCGCAAGCATGTCTTTGCCTGCCTTGTAGTGCCCCTCTTTCAGGGCTTCTGGCGATACGGGGATGTATTTACTGCTTGCATTGGTGGTACCTGAAGACTTAGCGAACCATGCCGTAGGGGTAGGCCAGAGCACATTCCGTTCTCCCTTGAGAACACGCTCGATGTAGGGATACAGCTGTTCGTAAGTATGTGTAGGAACACGTGTTTTGAAATCCGTTACCCGTTTAATAGAGGAATAATCAAACTGCTTGCCAAAAACAGTCTGTCTACTCTTGCCAATAAGCCGCTTGAACAGCTCCTCCTGGACCTCTAGAGGGTGGTTCATAAACCGCTCTAAGTGGGTCATCCGTTTCTTAATAAGCCAATTAAAAGGTCGCTGTAGTATTCGCATAGAGCGTATTGAACGGATGTTTCCCGCATCTATCCCAGAAAATACTGGTCCACTATAAGTGAATCTATGGTAAAATCTTCTGCCTATCAGTACACGTCAGACAATGGAAAGTCCCCATTCGAGTCAATTTATTGAATTGCCATTAAAAATCAAAGCATACGCCAGGTGTTGGCCGATAAGCCCTGGAGGGGATTCAATAGCAAAAAATATATATGGGTTGACCTACCAGACTCGCTATCTTATGACAAGTCCTTTGGAAATTTCCGTAATTTGGCGGTATATTGAGGAGCGGACGTCAGGCATCACTGATCGGCCCCGTGCTAACTTGTTTTTCCTATGGATTCCTTATCGTTTATGTTCCTGCTCGGTACCATTCCTATTGGTATTCTCGTATTCTTGTATTTCGTACCTGTTAACCTATGGATTACGGCCTTATTCTCTGGCGTTCAAGTAGGGTTGTTTGAGCTAGTCTTTATGCGCATCCGAAAGGTCCCTCCGCGCGTTATCGTAGATGCGTTAATCACAGCCACCAAAGCCGGCCTCAAGGTAACTACTTCAGAAATTGAGACGCACTACTTGGCAGGTGGCCATGTACCTTCGGTAATCCGGGCCTTGATTTCTGCTGATAAAGCCAATATCAGTCTGACTTTCAAACAAGCCACGGCGATCGACCTAGCAGGCCGCGATGTATTTGAGGCAGTACAAATCTCTGTTAATCCTAAGGTGATCAACACCCCATCCGTAGCAGCCGTAGCGGCTGATGGTATCCAGCTCATTGCCAAAGCAAGAGTGACGGTTCGCGCTAATATCCAACAATTGGTAGGCGGTGCTGGTGAGGAGACCATCTTGGCCAGGGTAGGAGAAGGCATCATTACATCCATTGGTTCTGCCCGAACACACAAAGAAGTTTTGGCTAAGCCTGATCAAATCTCCAAGCTAGTGCTCGATCGAGGCCTTGATGCTGGTACTGCTTTTGAGATTCTTTCTATTGATATCGCTGATATAGATGTGGGCGATAACATTGGTGCGAAGCTCCAGATAGACCAGGCAAACGCGGATTTGAGAGTGGCAGAAGCCAAGGCAGAGGAGCGTAGAGCCATGGCTGTGGCCGTAGAACAAGAGATGAAGGCAAAGTCACAAGATGCAAGAGCACAGGTGATTTTGGCTGAAGCTGAAGTACCCAGGGCCATGGCCGCAGCCTTTGAGAAGGGCAACCTGGGTATTATGGATTACTACCGCATGCAAAACATCCAGGCAGACACAAGCATGCGCACAGCCATCGCAAAGGAAGAAGCAAAACCGTCACGACAAGAGGAATAGCTTAAATATTAGCCATATCCTTAAAATTGGGGCTTTATTTTGCTAGTGTTGGGGACCACAACTACAAAACTTCTCAATCAATACATCGCCTTGATAAAACCATTAGGTAACTGTACCACAATGCTTTGCTGCTCATGATCCACGTGTGTGACGATGGCCTCATGATAAGGAACGAGCAGTTCCTGGCCTTGATAGTCAATGGCCAAGAGATTTTGCTGAAAAGGTGTGTAAATAGCTTGTACAGTGCCTAGGCTGCCTTCTCGAACATCCGCCACATGGTATCCAAGAAGCCTATCTAGGTAGGTTTCTTGAGGGGATAGTTGAGGCAGCATCTCTTGGGGCACAAGAACGGAGCAGCCTTGTAAGTAGTGCACGGCCTTGGGGTCATCTACCCCTTGTAGTTTGAGGATCATTCTTCGGTGCTGACGAGAGAATTGTTCCACGCAGTACGGCACTAGTGTATGATTTATTTGAATTAATAAAGTGTTTAGCCTATCAAAGTGGGGCATATCATGGTTGAGCCTGACCACCACATTTCCCTTACGGCCCTGCCCGCGCTGAATTATTCCCAAATCAATATATGTTGTAGTATTCATGGTGAAGCAGATGGTCAGCTAAGTTTACGCTCAGAGCAGCATGCTTTGTAATATTTTTCTATCATCAAAGGGGTAGCGCTTGCCTTGTATTTCCTGGTAAGCCTCGTGCCCCTTACCCGCTAGTAAAATAATATCCTTGGGCTGCGCAAGTTGACAAGCTACTTTTATTGCCTCAGCTCTGTCTATAATAGTCAGAGTTGTTTGTTGCTGTGCAGGAGTCATCCCTGCTTGCATGTCCTGAATAATATCCTGTGGCGCTTCGCTGCGAGGATTGTCAGATGTAAAGATGACACGATTGCTAAGCTTCAAGGCAACTTGCGCCATGAGCGGCCGCTTCTGCTTATCTCGGTCACCTCCACATCCTAGCACAGTAATGATATTCCCTGATTTACTTTTTATTTGGCCAATAGTTGTTAGTGCATGCTTGAGCGCATCTGGTGTATGGGCGTAATCGACAATGGCATCAAAGCCCGCTTGGGCATGCATGTGCTGGAACCGACCTTGGATAGGAGGCAGAGCAGACAGGGCTGTGAGTACTTCTTGACCATCGGCTCCAAGGAGGCAAGCAGTAGCATACGCAGCAAGCACGTTGTAGGCATTGAAGGTACCAACCAACTGAAACCAGGCGGACTGGTTGGCGATGCGCAGCTCTAGCCCTTGCAGTGTGTTAGTAAGGATTTTGGCCGTAAAGGTAGCAGAAGCTTTTAAGGCAAAACTATGGGTTGCAGCCTTGGTGTTTTGTGCCATGACCAAGCCACGCTTGTCGTCTGCGTTGAATAACGCAAAGACACTGGCTGGCAAGCCGTCAAAAAGTTTTTTCTTGGCTTGGATATAGGCATCAAACGTTTGGTGATAATCCAGGTGATCGTGTGTAATGTTGAGAAACACAGCGCCAGCAAACTGTAGCCCCGCGATACGCTCCTGAACGATGGCGTGCGAGCTTGCCTCCATAAAGCAATACTGGCAATTCTGCCCCACCATGCGTGCCAGCAAGGCGTTGAGCTGAATGGCATCTGGTGTAGTCAGTGCAGTGGGCAGTGTTTGTGTATTGATTGTATTGTGAATGGTAGAGAGCATACCTACACGGTAGCCTAACTGGCTGAAAAGTCCAGAGAGCAAGTGCACCGTGCTGGTTTTTCCATTCGTTCCTGTCACGGCTACTAATTTCAGTTGGGCAGAAGGGCGGCCATAAAAATTAGAAGCAATCATGCCTAGGGCTTGCGCACTGTCTGCTACTATCACGTAGGTAATATCCTGCATTGGCTTGCTAGGGGCATGTTCACACACTACGACAACACTACCTGCTGCAACAGCCTCCTGAATATAGTCGTGTCCATTTACCTTGGTACCCCTGAGGGCCACAAACAGCGTCTTCTTGCTTATAGCACGTGAATCAAAACTGATGGCCTGTACTTGTGCCGTCTGGTCCCCAATAAGCTTGTTAACGACAATGCCTTGGAGTAAGGTGGCTAGGGAGTAGTTCTTTTTTTGCAATTAGTTCAACTGTTTTTTTGATACATGGTTCGTAAGGTACGCATCACTCACTATTTATGTCCCTCAAACATCTAGCCCATTTGCAGGGTAACATGCTCGCCACTAGGTAGCCTGGTATCTGGTGGCAAAGACTGGGTCTTGACTCTCCCCCCCTGATGACCTTGCACAATTACCTTAAAACCACAGTTTTCAAGCAAGAAAAGGGCATCTTTGAGGGTCATGCCAAGTACGTGCGGTACTTGTCCTGCCTTAGGGGCACCATTGGCCTTCCAGACAATATGGTCTTCGTCTACAGTACTCCTCACCCACGCCGCTGCTAGCTCCCGGTTGCGGCATGCAATGCCTAGTGTATCACAAAGCTGCAATAACTCGTCTCGATAACCAGCCCTAATCAGCGGGAAAGTACCGGGTGGTGTTGTGCTGTTTTTTGCAGTAATAAAATCCTGTGCAGCAAGGTCCTTGGCAGCGATCTTATCAGCAATATCTTTAACGACAGTAGCTACGGAAGCACCAAAGTGCCAGGCATGGCCCTGGGGGCTATCTATCACCACAATACAGCTGTACCGAGGCGATCCTGCAGGGAAGTATCCCACAAAAGAAGCATACGTGTCATGGGTGTATTTGCCATTGACCACCTTGTTGGCTGTTCCGGATTTGCCAGCAATTTGATAAAACCCATGTCTAAACCTGCGCGCAGCACCACGCTCCACCACCCCCTCTAGCATGGTCTTAAGTTTCTGTAGCGTGGCATCAGCACATATCTTTTTATTGAGCACAGCCCCCTGAAATTCCTTAATAGTCCTGTTGGCTTGTTTGATCTTTTTGACAATAACAGGCTGGATCATTTTGCCATTGTTGGCTACCGCGTTGTATAAGGTAAGTGTATGCAAGGGAGTTATTTTTAATTCATAGCCAATAGACATCCACTGCAACGTAACTCCACTCCATTCAGGACTTTTAGGATTCTTAACCAACGGTACCCCTACGCCAACCATCTGTATGCCAAGTGGCTTAGACAAGCCGAGCTGATGCACGTAGTCGACAAATTTTTGAGGATTTTTGCCAAAGGCCTCATCGATTAGACGAGCCATACCGATATTCGATGAATGCTCAAAAACCTCCTGGACAGTAAGTTCACCAAAGCCTCCTCTTTTTACATCCTTCAGGATACGGTCATAAAACTGGAATCGGCCATCACCTGTGTCAATGGTATGTGTAAGTGCTACAGAAGTTTCCTCTAGCAAGGCCAACATAGATGCTAACTTGAAGGTAGAACCGGGTTCTGCGGTACCTTGGTTACCTACTGCATAGTTGTAGCACTCTTTGTATTGTGCATCATCCGTACGACTCAGATTGACCATGGCTTTTATTTCGCCTGTTTTCACTTCCATGACGACAGTACAGCCATATGCTGCTTCACTTGCTTGCAGTGCTCTTAACAAACTGTTGTGTGCAACGTCTTGCAAATTGATATCAATCGTTGTTTCCAGGTCATAGCCATGGACCGGTCGATCGGCAGCACCACCATCAATCATTTTCCAGTTTCCTCCTACTGTCTTCTGGTAGAGTGCGCTTCCATCAAGACCCCTGAGGTCTTGGTTAAAGCTGTATTCTAAACCAGCCCCGTATTCATTGGCATTGACAACGCCTATGGTTCTAGTAGCAAGGTTTTTGAAAGGCTGAAATCGTTTTTCTACCTTTTCGAAGAGCACCCCTCCCCGCCAACGTCCTTGGCAGAAGATAGGCCACTGACTCATTTCTTTTTTTGCTTGGTAGTCGATCCATTTTTTGTTAATAACCAAGTACCTTCGCTTGGCTTGGCGAGCATTTTGGATGAGCTGTTGATACGTCTCAGCACTTTTATCTTTGTAAAAGTTGGCCAACAACTGACTCAAGCTCCCAACTTGTTCCTGAAATGTGATTTCATCCACAA
>Ga0316607_1000026_pt1 | contig 56274 bp, 49 predicted proteins | sample MIS2016062E_MG_FD_207674 | JGI IMG/M metagenome (GOLD analysis project Ga0316607, IMG submission 207674) | Microbial mat bacterial communities from Middle Island sinkhole, Lake Huron, Michigan, United States - MIS.2016.062E | ecosystem: Environmental > Aquatic > Freshwater > Lake > Sediment...
ATTATTAAAAATGGATTAAAGATTTAAAATTTTCATATTGCTTATCAAGAATTAATATATATTTATATCCATTATAAATAGCTGCATTTTTTTTAAAAACATTTTTATCTTTATTTATATTATAAAAATATGTACTTTTTATTTCTATTACTAAGTTTAATGATGGCATAAAATAATCAGTATGATATGTGTGTTGTTTTCCTTCAAAAATATATTTTATACTTGGACCGGATTGAATATCACATTTATCATAAAATTTTTCTAAAAAATCAAATTCATATTTTCCTTGATACCATATATCAGTATTTTTATATTGACTTATTTTAAATCCGGATTTTAATGATTTTTTTAAAATATCTTTATTTTGATGCGTATGTTCTACACCATAATGTTTTAATAAAGTATTTTTAATTTTATTTTTACATGATTCAGTTTGAAAAATATTATTTACACCATATTTTTTATTAACAGCATTTTTTATTTGAATATGATTTGATTCTATTATATGATTTTTACAACAGCCACTTTTATATCCATAATCCATATTTTTAAATAATGCTTCATTATTACATATTTTACAGTGTCCTTCATTATCATCCTTTAACCATGTATCAAAATATTCTTTATATTTAGATTCATGTGAATGACGAATATGAATTGTTAAACCTTTAAATGTCTTGAATGTTTTTTTACATTCTTCACATATTATTAAACCATTTTCATCTCGTCTAAGTGCTTTCATAATAATATTTATATTATTATATATTCATTAAAATTAAATACAGCGTAAGTAAAAAAATAGAAGTTAACAAATTAAAATAAAATAATATGTGTTGGTTTAAAGATTTTCTAAATAGAAGAAGTATTAAAAAGAAAGAAGACGATAAATATACTGATTTAAATAATGTAACTGATTATGATTTAACATTTATGTTAGAAGATTCTTTAAATATTCGTGCAGGTTTTGCTGATGCAATTATGACTAAAGTAGATGAATCTTATGAAAATTTAAATAACACATTAGATGAAAGTTTAAATATGAAACAAGATAATCATAAAATTACACGTTATGAAATAAAACATCAATCGTTGAAATCTGATATGAAAGAATTTTATCCAAAGTTATATAGAAAGGTAGAAACTATATCAAAAATATGGTATATTCCAATTCAAGATAACGCAGCGGATGATATACATGTCTTTATTAAAGGAGACGGTGGTAAAATTGGACGTTTTCAAGGATATGGCGGTGCTACATTAAATTTTTCATTAGAGGACGGAACCATTGATAGAGTAAAAGCTCCATGGCATTCTAATTCAATTGCATTATATAATGATACTGGCATAGATTTGAGAGATAAAACATTAACTATTGGCGCTATTGGAAAAGATAGAGTATATGAAGGACAAATTGGATATTTAGAAGATCTTCTTTATGAAGATAAAGATTGGGTTCTTGGAAGTTTTGATCGTATAAGAGATATGGCTCAGAAATTTGCAGATGATTTGGGAATAAAAGTTTGGTATTATTCACAATCAACTGGAGGATCTTCAACATGTTGGTTATATCCAACTGGAATAGAAATACCATTTAAAAATTAGACTAATATGAAAAAAGACTCAACGTTAGACACGTTAAAACACATAAAAAGGATAAATCAATTATTGATTATGGGAGCGAGCGAAATCTTGCTAAGAGCAACAAAACATGATAACTCTAAAATGATTGATCCTGAGAAGGCATTATTTGATGAGTATACACCAAAGTTAGCTAGTTGCACATATGGCAGCGAAGAATATAATTCTTATTTAGAAAAACTTAAACCAGCTTTGGAACATCACTACGCTCATAATTCTCACCACCCTGAACATTATAAAAATGGAATCAATGATTTTGATATATTTGATTTATTTGAAATGTTTTTTGATTGGAAAGCTGCATCAGAAAGACATAATAATGGTAACATACATAAATCAATAGAAATTAATGCAAAAAGATTTGAAATGTCTGACCAATTAGCAGAAATATTTACTAACACAGCTAAAAGATTAAAATATTAATATGAACAAATATCTACTTACATATGAAGATGCATGTGCAATATCAATAGCACATAATGATTTTAACTTCTACAAGAAAGAATATAATGTAGGTGGGTATAAAGTTGTGGTGTTTAATTATTTTCTCTGCGGATACAACATGTTTGCTAATCCTATTAAAGATAGGCCGGAAGTTAATGCTTTTGATATGAGGGGAGTAACTTTTGTATTTAATAGCGATGGAACTTTACATAAAAAGTTTCTTATGTTGCCTAAGTTTTTTAATTTGAATGAAGTAGAAAATACACAATATTATACTTTAAAGGATAAAAAGATAAAAACTATTACAGTAAAAGAAGATGGTTCATTAATAGCATTTATGCAACTTCCTAATGGAAAGATTTTTGCAAAGACATTAGGTGGTTTTGATAATGATCAAGTACACGCAGCAATGGAAATATACAATAATGATATTAATTTGCAAATAATTATTGATGAATTATTAAAAAGATATTGTACTCCTTTATTTGAATATGTTTCATTTAATAATAAAATAGTACTAAATTATAAAGAAACTCAGTTAAGATTTATTGGATTAAGAAATAACATAAATCATTCATATGTTTCATTTAGTAATTTTGAACCAAAAATTAAGAATATTGTAAAGAACGCTGGGATTATTGGTGTAGAGTCTATAGAAGGATGGAATCTTAACGATATTATAGAAATTTGTAATAATAATGTTGAAATAGAAGGGTTTGTAATTGAGTTTGAAGACGGACAACTTATAAAAGCAAAAACACAATGGTATTTTGCTGTGCATAAGCTTCATACTGAATCTATTAATAGAGAAGATTATGTAATTGAAACTTACTTAAATGGGACTTTAGACGATATACTTGCTCAATTTGATCATGATAAAGATTCTAACGTATTTGATTTTGTTAATACGGTAAAAATTGCAACAAATCGATATATGGAAGAAATATTAATAGGAACTAGACAATTATATTCAGCTTATCAAAATCTATATAATTATAGTTTAATAGATTTTGCTACAAGTGAGCATAAAAATCCTTATTTTAAGTTTGTAAAGTGCTTAGTTGAAGATAATAATGATAGTACTAGATGCATGGCTGCAATAAAAGAATTTATTTTAAAAAAGGCGTTTAGATTACAAAATGCTAGAGCTTTAGTAGAACAATATAAAGATAAATAAAATGATAGCAAACATAATTTGTTTTATAATAGGATTCATAATTGGATATATTATTAAAAAGGGTAGTATTAATATTGGATGGAATAATAAAATTGAACAAAAATTTAAATAAAATGAAAAAAGAACTATTAATACCATTTTCAGGAAAGACTATGTTAGGCGCGGTTTATTCATGGTTAAAAAATAAAACATTTAAATCTGGAATTCCATTTTATGATACATTAGAATATACAGATTATGATATGGGTTCTAGAACTTTAACTGTGTATTTAAAATCATTAAATGGTACAACATACAGAATGTTTTACAGTGAATTTAATAAAATATTACCACAATTAATAGAAGGAAAACTTAGTGGAAATTGGGGTTTTAGAAATCACGGTGGACATTTTACTTTAACATATTTAGGAAAATGATTATAAACGTATTATCCCGAACTGTTTTTAATAATCTTATGCAACAACATAATATTAATGACAACACTGTAGAAAATTATAACGAAGTTTTTTTCATTTCAATAAATGACACAAAATCCAGTCCTTACTATGAAGAATCATGGTTTAAAAAATATCATGATAATGTGAAGGTTTTGTATTTTGATGATGTTGAAAACGAAAATGAGACATCTCCTACAAATTCTGGCAAGTGCGTTCCATTCTCATCTGAGATGGCAAAAGATCTTTATGAATTCATAAAGAGAAATGTAGGAAAAGAACAAGTTATAATTCATTGTCTGGCAGGCATCGCACGTTCGGCTGGAGCGGCCTCAGTCGTTGCGGATATGAATGGTGTAAGTTTCGCAGAATTAAAAAGAACTAACCCTCAAATCTGCCCTAATCAAAGAGTAACAAGATTACTTAACAGATGTAGGCGAGCAGATACTTCATTAAATGTTGAATAATCTTTATCAATAATTATACAATAGTTAAAGCCATTTTCTATAGTGGCTTTTTCTTTTGCTTCTATGATTTCTTTATCTCTTTTATATAACCAAGAATTTTTTATTTCAACAACTAAATTTAATGATGGAATATAAAAATCGGAATAATAAGTTTTATTCTTTTCATTAAATTTATATTTTACATAAGGCCCTCTCTTTATATCTTTATGTTTTTCGTAGTATTGATCTAAAAAATCTAATTCATAAGAAGCTTGATACCAAAGATCTGTATCTTTATATTTTTTAATTATCTTTGTGATATGTTGTTGTTTATTAAATGAATCAGGATTTCCCATAGGGGTTTCACAACCATATTTTCTTAAATTAGTTTGCTTGATTTGTTCTTTTATTCTTGGATTTTGTATGGCAGATTTATAACCATATCTTTCTATCATAACATTTTTACATTTTTCCTTTATAATTTCAGATTGATATAAATTTTCAACTCCATATTTTTTTAGAATTGCAATTTTAGTCTGATTATACGCATGTTTGTTTTGGCATTCTATTGAACATGTTGGTTTATATCCACGATCATTTCTAATCATTTTAGTTTGGCCACCACATATGACACATATACCTTCTCCTTCTTCTTTGATCCATTTATCAAAGTATTCTATGATTGCCATTTTATGAGTGTTCTTTATGTGATTGCCTAAACCTGATTTGGTTGATGACGTTATGCCACATTCTTCGCATACAAATTTATCATTTATTTTTCTAAATTCTTTCATATTAAAACCTTTTATTCTAATTTTATATAAAAAATATCATAATAAGTTTTTCCAAATATACTATCAAAAATAAATACTATGAACAATAAAATGACATTAGACGAGCTCGCATTAATTATGCCACCTATATTATATGAATACTTAATGGCTTGTAGAATTACGCCGCAAAGCCCAAAATGGCATCCTGAAGGGCCAAATGAAGAAGTACCACATAATGTATACTTTCATACAAATATTGTTTATGAGAGAGCACGGAATTATGGCGACAAAAATCTTATGATGGCAGCAGCATTTCATGATTTAGGAAAAGTAGACACAACTAAAATTAATGATCATGGAAGTTGGGGATCACATGGTCATGAATTCGTTTCGGCTAAGTTAGTAGAACGGTATAAGGATTGGATTGAAGAAATGGGTTGTAATTTTGATCTTGTATATAATGTTGTTAAAGAACATATGAGGATAAAAAGAATGAATGAAATGCGGCCGTCCAAACAAAAGGAATTATTAGATAATCTTTACTACTCTTACATAGAAAAATTTACAACATTTGACGATATGTCGACGTTGTAAAATATTTATTTTTAAATAAAATGGGAAATACTTAATTGTATTTCCCATTTTTTGTTTGTTATAAACCGATTTAAAATATGTAGATAAATATAAAAATATGTGTGTAATATGAAGTTTTCAACTTTCACTAAATCTGTTCTTACAAACATTATAACTTTCAAAAACTACGAAGCTATAAAAAGCGTAGGGTATATAAATTATTATACAGATGATGCAAAAGGAAGTATAAAAAAGAAAGAATATAGATGGTCCTTTGATAATAACTATTGGTCTTCATGGGAAGTACTATCGCAGTCTAATATATCAAGTCTAAATACTAATAATAATTATTATTTATTTTTAGAGATAAGATATGTTTATGCTGGATCAATTAATTCTAAAAATGAAGTTAATAATTTTTCTATAGATTATACACAGTCTACTATAGTTAATCAGCCAATTGAAATAGAGTCTTCTACTGGATCTACACACATTCATGTCTACGAACAGATTTATACTAAACCTCAAACTACATTAATATCTGATTGTAACTTATTAAATTCTTTGCCTGGATCTTATTATTTAAATAGAGCAAATCACACTGGTACTCAATTAATAAGCACAGTAGATGGATTATCTTTGATATTGCAAGATTTAGCATCTAATATATCTATATTTGACAATATAGGAAATGGAGATGTAAGTATTTATTATGGTAAGATTAATGCTATTCACCAATTTAGAGAGTTGAAAGCTGGTTCAAATAGAATTATATTTAACTATAATAGTGATAATACAATAGTAATAGATTCATCATTAGGCGACATAGATGCAAGCATTTATGATTTATATTATAACATTTCATTAACAAACACACGAATTGATAATTTAGAATCTTCTATATTCTCTAAACTTGATGTATTAGATGCAAGTATTACATATATAAATTCAATTAATGATTCTCAAGATGCGAGTATTGATAATATAAATCTAAAAATTGAGGTTTTAGATTCCAGCTTAAATATTAATATACTTAAAGTTGATGTAATTGATTCCAGTTTAAATACATTAACTATTAGACATAATATCACAGAATCATCATTAGGTATATTAACTTTAGATATTGATTCTTCTATTTTATATCTAAGCGAAATAATTAATGTAATTGATTCAAGCTTAGATAAATTAACTATTAGACATAATATAACTGAAGCTTCACTTGGTGATTTAAACTCAATAAAATTTGATTCTTCTATATTAGCATTAAATCAACGGATTGATATATTTGATTCAAGCTTAAACTTGTTAACAATTAATGTTAATGTAACAGATTCTAGTTTAGATAAATTAACTGTTAGACATAACATAACTGAAGCTTCACTTGGTGATTTGAGTGCAGTAAAATTTGACGCTTCTATTTTATATTTAAACAATATACACAATATTACAGAATCTTCACTTGGTATAGTCACATCTTATCAACTAATAATTGATAATAGTTTGTATATACTTACCAATAGACATAATATTACTGAATCTTCATTAAATATTACAAGATTATATGCTGAAGGATTAGGCTCTATGCTATCGCTTTTAACTAGCAGATATAATGTTACTGAAGCTTCACTTGGTGATTTGAGCGCAGTAAAATTTGACGCTTCTATTTTAGAATTATCTATAAAGCATAATATTACAGAATCTTCATTAGGCAATTTAACTTCTGTGAAGTTTGATACTTCTATATTATATTTAAACAATAAAATAAATGTGACAGATGGTAGTTTATATTTATTAACAACACAACAAAATATATCAGAAGCGTCACTGGGGATAATTACACAAAATCAATTGATTAGTGATAATAGTATTTATGTTATTACTAGCAGACATAATATTACTGAAGCTTCATTAGGCAATTTAACTTCAGTAAAATTTGACGCTTCTATTTTAACTTTAAGTATTAAGCTTAATACAACAGATACTAGCTTATATACATTACTTAATAGACACAATATTACAGAGTCTTCATTGGGTATAATTACGCAAAAACAATTTGTTACAGAATCTAGTTTAAACATATTATTAAATAGACATAATATTACAGAAGCTTCATTAGGCGCCTTAACTATTAATAATAATTTAATAGATTCAAGTCTTAGCGTACTGTCAGTTAGATATAATATTACTGAAGCTTCATTAGGAAATTTAAGTGCAGTAAAGTTTGACTCTTCTATTTTAACTTTAACTAATAGACTTAATACAACAGATACTAGTTTATATGTATTACTTGGTAGACATAATGTTACAGAATCGTCATTAAATATTACAAGATTATATGCTGAAGGCTTAGGATCATCTTTATCTATTTTAACGAATAAACATAATATAACTGAATCATCATTAGGAAATTTAAGTGCAGTAAAGTTTGACGCTTCTATATTATATCTGAATAGTAAACAACTCGTTATTGAATCATCGCTTAATAATTTATCATATAAATTTGATATTAATGATGCTAGTTTAAGTAAGCTTACTAACATATACTATGTTACTGAAACTTCAGTTGGATCGTTAACAACAAGATTAAATATAACTGATGCTAGTTTAACTAAATTAAACGAATATGTTGATGCTTCATTATTAATAAGAGATGCATCAATTACTTGGCTAAGTAATAATAAATTAAATGGAGCAAATAACATAGATTCTTGTACAGGTTCATTTTCACACGGAAATATTTTTTCATATATTAGTGATAATGTTGCTTATTTTAAAAAGATATTAGTAAGCCCTGGCATTTCTATAATTGAAGATGTTAGTACTATAAGATTTTTATTAGATGAAGTTCCACCAACAACTTTTATATCGACATTTGTTGCAGATGGCTCATCTTTTGTATATTATCCTGAAACTACACATAAATTAGGATATGGACCATTCATTATTTCATTGTACGAAAATAATGATCAAGTTTATGTTAATAATAATATTGACTCAAATGGTAATGTCACATTATCTTGGATTTTAGGCAATTTATCCGGAACGTGCAAGGTTATAATTTCATTATAACATGATAGATAGATATACTATACTTTTAGGATTTTTCTGGAAAGTGAAAGAAAATAATACTTTAAGATGTCAAATGAGTTTAAAGCAAAAAACGGATTAATATTAGGGATATCTCATCCCGTGAATTTTATATCAAATTCATCTTCGTTTACACAAGATCAGTCTACTTTATTAACTGCTTATGCAATAGGTAATTATATAGATTCTAAACTAATACCTGTTAATACTAATATTTATAATATAGATAATAGTTTAAATATATTATACAAAAAATATAATATATCTGAATCATCTATAGGTGTATTAAGTAATATTGCATTTAATCATGAAGTTAGTTTAGGACTATTGTCATATAGATTAAATATAATGGATAATTCAGTTGGATTAATAAATTCCAGACTTTCTGTTATAGATACTAGCTTATCATGGTTAAAATCATATACTGATTCGTCTTTAATATCAATTGAATCTTCAGTTAATTATTTATATACTAATAAGTTTAATGAATCTTCTATAAATAATTATGTTCCTTACATAGGAAGCACACGTGATTTGTCATTAGGCTCAAATAAAATAGGGTTGGATGGTATTCAATTTAATTTAAATCCTAATATTACATTTAAAGAGGGTCAAATGTATTTTGACAGTATTAGTAAAACGATTGCACTTAATTTAGATACTGATGTTACATTACAAATAGGACAAGAAAATTATGTGTTAGTTTATAATGCCACTTCATCTACTATACAAAATGGTAAAGCTGTTTATATAAATGGTGTTTATAACAATTTATATCCAACCGTAGATTTAGCTAATGCTTCTAGTTTATCAACATCTAAATTAATTGGTGTAGCTACACATAATATACCACAAAATAATATAGGTTATGTAACTAATGTTGGTATAGTTCATGATATTAGTACAAATTTATGGAGTGGAGGCACTGTATTATATTTATCTGATACATCATCTGGAGAATTCACACCAATTCCACCTCAATCTCCTAATATTACATCAATTGTTGGAACAGTTGTTGTTTCTAGTGCAACTAATGGATCAATTTTAGTTAATTTACAAGTAGGACAAAGTTTATCAGATTTATCTGATGTAGAATTTACGAATCCTCAGGTTGATCAAATTTTAAAATATAATGGTACAGCGTGGATTAACGGATCTGAATCCACAACAAGTTTAGGTAATGGTGTTATTTATTATTTAGTAGATACTTCATTAGTACCTGTGAATTCAGATAATGATAATGAAATAGTAACATTATCTCATATACCATTTGATGGATCTACATTAATAGATAGTGTAATAGCAAATAATAATACTGTATTAAAAGAAGCTTATTTAAATTCAGCTATTGGAGGTTCTCAAATTGATGCAGGAGAATGGATTTTTTCTACATACTGTTCAGTTGATAAAACTACGGGGGTATCTGAATTATTACACAGTATTTATAGAGTAAGAACTGAAAATGTTTCAACTACAACAAGTGGAACAGGAACTTCAAGAACTGCTTTATCTAATACAGGTTCTCCATTCTCTATATCTAATATTTCAGTAGGTGGCACTATTGATTCAGATTCTTATTTACAGACATCTAAAGGATTATATAGAATAACTCAACGTATTTCTGATACAGAAGTAATAATTAATACTCCATCTACATACACTAATGAAACAGATTCTTCTATCGGTGTATGGAAAAGATTATTCCAAGTAACTACTGGTGAAATAAATTCGACATCTACAACACTTGTAAATACCACTGTAGTACAACCAGCATATCCAATAATAGCATCAGATAAATTAGGTGATATTGTATTTGGAAAAACTACAAATACAAATAATACAACAATATCATTTGCACATCATGGCACAGTTCAAGCTACTAGATTTAAAACACCATTGGTTGTTAGACATAATGATGTTGCAGGTCTTCAAGGAGGAACCGCGTCTGAACGCGTACATTTAACATTTGCTGAATTAGCAGTAGTGCAAGCTACAACTGGTATAAATTCAGGAGATCAGGATTTAACATCTTACGCTACTAAAATTAATGTAGATTCATCATATAATACATTATTTAATAATTTAAACAAAACGGATGTTAGTTTATATAATTTAACTAATAAATACAATACAACAGAATCATCATTAGGACAATTAACTATTTTACACAATAATACTGAAGCTTCTGTCGGATCTATTGTATTAGGCATGCAAAGCGCAAAGGTTTTATCAGGTTTTCTCGATGGTAGTAATATTACTAGTACATATAATTGGACTAATAGAACTATTACATTAACAGGTGATTTATCATATTTATGGAGAGGAGAAAAACGAAGCTGGACATCTCCATGGGTTTCATCTGCACATCCTAATACACCGGGAAAATGGTTTTTATATTCAACTGATGGATATAACGCAAATTGGTCATCTACTTTATGGGAATTCTCTGATATAATGATATCATCTGTTAATTATGATGTTTCATCTAATTTATCATTTGGACTAAGAGAAACTCATGGCATAATGGATTGGGAAACTCATCTAGAATTACATAATCAAATTGGTACGTATAGAGTTAACGGCGGCCAACTAACCACTGGTACATATGTAGTAAATTCACCAGTAGATTCAGCAAATAGTCCTGGTTTTGACGCCGCAACTATAAAAGATGAAGATTGTTTGTCTGTTATACCGGCTTGGATTCAAGGAACTTACACAACAATGTATGTTGGTCCTGGAAATACTAGTGTATTTAATACTGCAGCATCATTACCTTATATTGCAACAACTAATACATATATACAAGTTAATAATACTACAACTGGTGTCATGACAGCTGGAGTGAATTCTAGATGGTATAATGTATATCAGATACTTGTACCTTCTACAGCAGATACAATTTCTCAAAAGTATAGAATGATTATGTTGCAGCCTCAAGTAACATATACATCATTAGCATCAGCAATTGCAGAAGATGTAAGAATACTTAATTTAGGTTCTTTATCTCAATCTTCTCCCGAGTATTTTATATATGCAAGAATAACATATGTTACATCAAATGGCGATAACAATAATGGAAAATGTAGAATAGCTACTGGCGGTATAACATATAATATAGGAAATAGGGCTGGACAGGTTGCAGTATCAGGATTTTCTACAAATAACCATGCTTCATTATCGAATTTAACATGGTTAAATTCTGGACATTTAGGCACTCCTAATACTATACCATCATTTGATGGATTAGGCATAGCTATAGAACGTAATGATTTAGTTCCATACACTGGAGCTAATTCTAATTTAAATTTAGGAATTTATACAATAGATGCGTCAAAAATTAGATTATCTAGTGGCGCAATAAATAATTATATATTAACCTCAGACTCAAATGGAAATGCATATTGGGGAGTAAGAGATAGTGGGCCTCAAGGAGCACAAGGCGCAGCTGGAGCACAAGGAGCTCAAGGTTACCAAGGTGCAACAGGTTTAACTGGCACGACTGGGTTCCAGGGCGCAACAGGAGCGACAGGGGCAGCTGGACCTCAAGGTTATCAAGGAGCACAAGGCTATCAAGGAGCACAAGGTTATAACGGAACAAACGGTGTAACTGGACCACAAGGTTACCAAGGAGCGCAGGGTTATCAAGGAGCAACAGGTTTAACTGGTGCAACTGGACCGCAAGGTTATCAAGGAGCAACAGGTTTAACTGGTGCAACTGGACCTCAGGGTTATCAAGGAGCAACAGGTTTAACTGGTGCAACTGGACCACAAGGGACAACTGGTGCAACCGGACCTCAAGGGACAACTGGTGCAACTGGACCACAAGGGACAACTGGTGCAACCGGACCTCAAGGAGCAACGGGTTTAACTGGTGCAACTGGACCACAAGGGACAACTGGTGCAACCGGACCTCAAGGAGCACAAGGTTATCAAGGAGCAACGGGTTTAACTGGTGCAACCGGACCTCAAGGATATCAAGGTGCAACTGGATCATTTATTTCAACTGCAACCCTTAGCATGGGAGTATCAGGTGTCGGCATTTCTGGTTCAGCATCATTCGCTGCAAATCAATCAGGAGCTAGCACATTTACTGTAACATCTAATGCGACTTCATTAAATAATGCATCTACAATAGTAGCTAGAGACACAGCAGGCAATTTTATTGCTAGTACAGTTTATGTAAAAGAACTTATAATAACATCTAGTGATGGTACAGGTAAATATAAATTATCATATAATGCTACTGATGATACATTAATTACAACTAAATTATAATATGGTTAATATATCTAAAAACTCAAAAAATAGTAATTTTTCATTAACATCAGGAGCTCTTAATGAACGACATCCATTGATAAAAAATGGGCTAGTTGTTCATTTCCCATTTGATGGCGAGAATAAAGGATTATTAACTAATTTAACTGATAAATTAAATCCTACTTTTGAATCTAATTTATCAGTTAATTATAAAGAAGGATTAGGGATAGCTGAGTCTACGACTAATTTGGTAAGTACTATTAATTCTACATGGAATAATTGGTCAGGGTTAGATGGTTCATATGGCTCTTATAATAATTTATATAATAGAAAAGGAGTTCATATAAAAGTTTATACAAATGGGGGTGTTCAATATTATTATACAAATGGCGCAATTACAGTATTACCTTCTACAACATATACAATAAGTGCTACAATAAAAAATATAAACATTCCGCCAAGTACCAATATGTTTTATATAAGAGAATATAATTCATCTGGTGTTCAAGTCAGAGAAATGGGAGTATATAATCATAGTCAAAGAACGTATTTACAATCAAATTGGTATAAAGCATTTTCTACATTTACAACAACTTCTACTACAACAACATTAACAGTAACTGGGTATGAATATACAGCAGGAGTGGAACTTTATATAGAAGATATTCAATTAGAACAAAAATCATTTCATACATCATATGTATTAGATAGTAGGCCATCTAATAGTAATTTAAAATTATCTATACCTGGTAATTTAACAACATATAGCATAGTAGGTAAATTCCTACCTCATACTCCATTCGATGGAACATACAATCAAACTACTGAGTACTCTCATTTATTTATGATTGGAGATACAGCAGAAGCTGGCCACGTATATTATAGATATTATGTATCAGGTAATACATCTTTACCATATTTAGATCCAGATGGCACGTTTGCGAGTGGCACCGATCATATTCATGCTGCATATAATGTATTATCTAATAATTACATATACTATTTAATAAGAAAAAATGGTACAAGTTTTGAATGTAAATTATTTCAAAATAATGTATTGTTAGGTACTCATGCTTATACTACTCCTTATAACACTCAATTATCTTATATAAGTTTAGGTGAATCCCCAGTTTGGAATGGTGATCATAAAAGTCTTACTGTTTATAATAGAATTATTTCTGACGATGAAATAAATTTAATAATGAATGTTAAACAAGAATATGAAAGTAATGGAGATTTAAATTGTTATGTTAATGAAGATTTTTATCCTAACCTTTGGCCTAATGCAGATCTATCAACAACTACTTATGGAGTTCAAGGAAGTGTAAGTCCTGTTTTAAAAACTGATAGTTATGGCACTTATCATGAAATGTCATACACAAATTCTACATGGACATATAAAGGATATGATATACCCACTATTAGTGGGTCAACATATATATTTTCGGGTATGTTTTGGCTTTCATCTGGTAATACATTTGATTATGTAGTTCTTTCAATTGAAGGAGCAACTTCATCTTCTGGAGGAATAAGTTGTGGTTCTTTGCCAACTGATCAATGGGTATATGCTCAAATGAGTTGTGTTGCAGATGATAATATAAGATGTTTAATATATCCTAGTGGTGGAACATCTTCATCTGGTACTATAAAATGGAGAAATATGTGTGTTAGATTAATGGGTTCGGACGAAATTATTTTAAATAAAGATTCTGAGTTAATAGTGGGTGAATACCATGAATAAATAAAATAAAGAATATCAATGGCTGATTTAAAATTAGGTACTGCAATAGGCGGATATCTTGTTCTACATACAAATAATTTTAACATATATTCTCCTACTTTAATAGGGACTGGAGCAAGTGGAACTTGGAATATATCTGTAACTGGATCAGCTGGATCAGTTGCAAATTCAATAACTTTTAATAGTTCAGGAAATGGAAGTGGCTCAGGTACTACATTTAATGGAAGTGCTTCTGGAACTGTTATATCATATAATACAATAGGAGCTCAACCATTATTAACAAATCCTATAACAGGTACAGGTAACGCTAATTATTTAACAAAATTTAATGGGACAACTGGAATTACAAATAGTAATATTTTTGACAATGGCACTAATATTGGATTTAAAACCACTTCTCCATCTGAAACTTTAAGTTTAATTGGTAATATTGCATTTGGAAATACAGAAGGAAAGGCTAAAATGATATATAATTCTACAGAAAATTCAATAGATTTTATAATTAATTAATATGACAACAGTTGCAAGAATTAAAAAGGATGGAACACTTCGTCTTAAAAATACTATAAATGAGAGATTACCATCTATATCTGATGGTCTAGTTTCGTATTATCCTTTTGATAGTAAAGCAGGCGCTGTTGACGTAATTAACGGAACTTGTACTGTACAAAATGTAGAAACTGGAGTAAATTTATTAGATTGTTTAAATAATGGAGGCTGGAAAAATCCTCTTAATTGGAGCAGTGATGCAAATATTTCATGGGATGAAACTGAACAAGCGTTAAAATTTGACCCTGCAGGGGATTATACATTAGAAGTCTATATACCTATTGATACAACTAAACATTGGTTTATTGAAGGCACTATGAAACAAGGACCTTCAGCTTCAGGTGGAATGTACTTGGGGACTATATCATATGATATAAATAAAAATATATTGCCAGGACATCCAGGATCATATGATTATTTTGGTAATGTTGGAACTGCAGTTCCAACAACGTGGAGAACTTATAACAATGATATTGCTGGAGGAATTAATGGAACTGGTAGAACTGGTGAAAGCACTGATGTTGGAAATTACTCAATATGGCATACTGGTACTAAATATGCACGAATTTTATTAATAACTAATTATAATGGGCAGCCTGGACCAACATGGTTAAAAGGTCTTAAATTTTATCATATAGATGCAGATACATCTAATACTATAATAACTAATGATGGTATAGCTATACAAGAATCAACTACAAATCTTTATTCATCAAATATTAATAGTGCAATGGATTGGTTGAATTCTGGTGTAGCTCCTACTATAAATAATGATGAACGTTTATTACATAAACCAATTAAAGATGATAATGTTAAAATTAGAAGTTTTTATTCTACTGGTGATGTTGGAGGATATCATTTTGGATTTCTACCCGGTGTAACAAGTGTAAACACACAATATACGTTGTCTATATGGTATTATCAAAGTAAGATAAATAATGGAGTTACACCTTATGCAAGGGGTGAAATTTCTAATAGTAATTTAGGTGATCTTCATTGGGTTGAAAATGGAAGTACAAATTCATCTACATGGCCAACAAAAAAATGGATAAGATTAGCTGCAACGTTTACAACTAATTCTACAGAAACTTCTGTGTATGTATCTAGCTATCCAGGAACATATGCTAAAATTGCAATGTGCGCTCCACAATTAGAGCAAAGATGGTTTCAAACAGAATTTGTAAATAATTATAAATCAGATGGTATATTGCATATACCAATATCTCATGTAATAAATAACAATACTGGATCGATTTCTTTTAATTTTTATAAAAATTATGGAGCATCGAATACAATTATTAGCGGATCTCTAACTTATTACAGTCCACCTAACGGATCATGGTGGGGATTATATACAACAAGTGATGGATATACGTATATCCATTGGTTAGATGGATCATCATCTGTATCATCATATTTACACAACCAATACACATGGGCTAATTATGTAATTGTATGGGACACATCATATGAATATTTATATGTAAATGGATCATTAAAATTACAAAAAGCAAAATCATCTAGTTTAATAACTAATCAAGCTCCTATAATAAGCTTAGGATACGGCTGGAATAGAAGTGATGGTATATTTAAAAATTTAGCTATATATAATAGAGCTTTAACATCTGTAGAAATAAATTCATTATATAGTGAATCATTTAAACTATCTGAGACTAAAGCTATATCAACTAATATTAATGAATCTACATCTTTACCTAGTGATGCTTATTATTTTCCGTTAGATTCTACTACATCAGATAATAGCAAATCTATACATGCTAGTTTATCAGATAGTGTTGCATATGAAAATGAATATGTTTGGGTAGGGACGAACACCTCAAATTTATATGGAAACTTTACTGAATATACACCAAATTCATATGATATTATAATAAATGATCTTAATTGGATTAGATTAAAATCTACCGATTGGTGTGGCAGGTTTATAGCTACTATTCCAACTTCAGGAGTATACACTATATCATTTTATTACAAAGGAGGAACTTTTCATATTGATAACGATGGCGTTAATGATAATATATGCAACGCTACAATAAATGCTAGTATAAGTTGGCAAAAGTATACTGCGCAGTATACTTTTGCCAGTGGAGGTCATTATTTATATTTTAGATTATATAATTCTAGTCAACCCACCGAAATTAGAAATGTTCAAATAGAACAAAAAATGTTTCCGAGTGCATTTATAAAAGGATCTAGAAGTTCAAGTGCGATAAATTATAATTTAAATTCTAGCATAGGATTAGATTGGTCGGGGGATTGGACTATATGCTATTGGAAAAAGCCAATAGCTTCACATGATAATACATTATCTGGCTATAGTATTGAAAGTATAGGAGCTAATGCTGGAGCCGGAGCTATATATTATGCATATTGGGGAAAACCTAATGGTTCTAATTTATATCACACATATCCTGATACTACAACTTCTAATTTTGGAAGTTACTTTAATGAATGGCAATTCATTAATGTAAGAAAAATAAGTGGAAACATCTATTTTAATATTAAAGGATTAGACGCTAATTTTAGTGGTGTTACTTCGATAGTACCTACTAGTTCAACTGCTTGTGTAACTAGCTATGGCTATGATTTTAAACTTGGTGGTTGGGATAATGGAAGTCCATGTAATGCTTATTTTCGTGATCTTATTGTAGTTAAACGAGGTTTATCTGATACAGAAATATCTAACGTATACAAACAATTTACAATAAATAAAACATCTATTAATATGAATTCTTTAATTGAAGAAGGATTATAAAATAAAGATATATAGAATATAAGTAATTAATATGGCACAATTAAAAGGTGGAACATATGTAGGAGGAGATCTAACTGTAGCAACAGATATTTATACTAATACTCTTAAGGTTTTTGTACCTACAGGTACAGCTCCTATAACAGTTAATAGCACGACATTAGTTAATAATTTAAATGTAGAATATTTAAGTGGAAAAAAATTAGCTGTAGGTAATAATGGTATGACATGGGATGCAATTCCATATGTTAAATCTGATGGAGTGTTAGAAATTGGACATATTATTGATTTTCATACAGGTTCATCTGGTGCTGAAGATTATGTTGTTCGTGCACAAGCATATTCTGGCATGTTAGATGTTATTGCTAGAATTAATGCTAGAGGAAATAGTCAAGGTGTTGATTATCTTAATATGGCATTAATGACACAATCATTTGATGGAGGTAATACAGGCATAGGATTTCATATATCAGGAAATGTAGGCAAGCCTCTATATATGGATACTGCAGGGAATTTAAATTGGTCAGGTAATAGAATTGTAGACTCTCAATATAATAGTACATTGCCGACAGATTCCAGAAATAGTAGAGGTGTAACTAGATTATTTAGAAGCGATGCAGATACTAATACTTCTTTACAATTTAATTCTTGGAATGGAAGTACTTGGCGATTATATGGATATACTGGAGATACTGAAGATGGGGGTGTAAGAGTTAGTTATGCGGATACTGCTGGTACAGCATCTCCTTCTAATGATAGTAATTTAGTACATATAAGTGGCGCAGAAACTATAACAGGAGAAAAGACATTCAATTCTGGATTAGTTATAGGAGAAGGCCGATCACTTACAAATAACGCAACTGCTACAAGAGATAAATTAAGAGTATGGACTGATAGTAATTATACAATTGGAATGACATCTGGCTTTACATATGGCGGGCTTGAAAATGATTATGCGATGACATTTCAAATGAACCCCCAATCTACTAGAGGATTTTGGTGGGGATATTCAACACAGAATAATGCTCAAGGCGCAATGGCGTTAACAACAGACGGCAAATTAACAGTTTCTACTTCTATTAGGATGGGATATAGTGAAAATGATACAACTATTCCTACATCAAATATGCTTGATATTAAAGGAGATGTTAAAATAAGTGATGGTACTAATAGCGCTTCCATGAAATACAACACATCGTCTAAAACTTTAGATTTTATATTTGCGTAATTATGAGTTTATTAGCATGGTATCCATTAAATGGAGACACAAAAGATTATAGTGGTAACAATAATGATTTAGTTAATACTAATTCTACTATATCAAATATAGGTAAAATAGGAAAATGCTATAATTTTGACGGGTCTTCACAATATATGCGATCTACGAATACTATAAATCCTTTTAATATAAGTATATGTGCATGGGTATATCCTATTACGTATAAATGGCTTGAAGGGATTGTAAGCTTACATGATTATAATGGTAATGTAAATCCATCAAATATAGGGCTTAATTTAACTGATGGATATGTAAATTCATCTGCAGGATATTTAAATAATGGTCGTGACTTTAATACAAGACCTACTAATATTAGATTAAATTTAAATACATGGTATCATATTACATTAACATATGATTATTCATCGAAAAAAATGTCATATTATATAAATGGTGTATTAGATAGAGAATATATTCTGTCCTATGATATAAGATGTGTCCCCGTTAATATTGCATTAAGTTTATGGAGTGTTTATTATACAACTGTTGATTTTATATTTAATGGAAATATTAATGATGTTCGTATATATGATAACGTAATTTCTGTTAAAGAAATAAAAGAACTCGCAAAAGCTAAAGTTGTGCATTATACTTGTAATGATTTTCAAGAGCCAACTATAAATTTATTTAATGAATCACAATATAATTTAACATCATATTATGATCATGGTGGTACTCATTCTAGAAGTACTTCAATTAAACTATTTTCGTCAGATTCATTAAAAACCGTATCTGACCCAAATCAAGATTGGGCCGGTGTTTATTTTGTTGGTCTAGATTCTATACTTACACCAGGAGAAACATATACATATTCTTTTTATGTTTATCCAACAGTTCATACAGATTTTAGTTACTTTGGCTACGGCGCGCCTGGATTTACAGCAGTAGTTAATCAATGGAATAGAGTTACTGTTACATTTACAGCCACATCGCAAAGTACTTTATATGTATGTCTACAATCTAGTAGAAATAGAGCAGTTTCTACATTTTATTTAGCTAATCTTCAAATAGAAAAAAAACCTTATGCAACTCCATGGGTTGGAGGAAGTAGAACTGGCATAATAAAAGACGCAACTGGATATAACAATAATTCAGTATTAGTCGAACCATATTCTCCAAAATGGACTGCTGGAAAATTAGGTTCAGGCAGTTATTATTTTGATGGAACATTAAAGTATATAAATTTTGATACTTTAGGTGCTACGACATCATTAGTTGGTTTCACTAATTGCACTATATCTTTTTGGAGAAAAAATGATACTATAATACAATCATGGCTTCCATTTATGGGGCAGGATGGAAATTATTATATTATGGCAACATATAATGGTACTGATCCTTTTTATCATAATTATATTGGAAGCTCGTGGCAAATATATAAAGATGGAGTTTATACACCAAATGCCGCACCTTTTACAGATCAATTATGGCATCATTATGTTATAAAAAATGTAGATTTATCTACTTGGACTAAATTTGCATTAGGAACTTATGGTGGTATATGGTATAATGAAGGCTATTTTGATGATATTAGACTATATAATACTGTATTATCAGATGACGATATATTAGAATTATATAATACAAGAGCTCAATTAGATATGTCGGGCAATTTATATTTAAATGAAGCAAACACAAATGGATATAAACCTACTTTATTAAATTACATTAATTGGGATATTGGATCAACTGGATCTCAACCAGAATTTTATGCTAATGGAGAAGGATCTGAAAATACTATAATAATTAAAAAGAATCCAGTAGGTATAGATGATGTAGTTTGGGCTTCTTTAAGCAATGACTCCGGAAGCGGCGCTGATGGAGGTTGGAATGGAGCATCTGTGTCAATAGATAAAAATAAAACATATAGATTAAGTGTTTGGATAAGAAGAGAAAATATAGGTAATGGAACTACTTATTATGGCTGTCAAGGAGACACTGTATGGGATTTAGGAACTACTAATGTAAATAATAATCCATATGGTATAGTGTTAGGTGGTGGAAGCTTTTCTAACTATAGTGATGAATGGCTTTTATTTGTATTTTTTATTCACGATACATCATATTCAGGATCGTCATCGAGTCTTTCAGGAGTTTATCAAACAAATGGAACTAGAATATATAGCGGAACAGATTTTAAATGGACTTCTTCTAGTACACAAAGTAATTTAAGAACTTATTTGTATTATTCAACTACTACAGATGAAAGACAATATTGGTATAGACCTAGATTTGAAGAAGTTACTAATGCGCCAAGCATACAAGAATTGTTAACTTGTTCAGAACATAGAACCTTAATTAATGAATCTAATACATATGAATACCAAAAATTTAACATAAGTGATTCAGGCGTTGGCAAATTTAATTCTATTTCTGAAGTTGGTATAACAGATGGATTAGTTGGATATTGGAAACTTAATGGAGATGCTAAAGATTATAGCGGAAATAATAATCACGGTACAGTAGTTGGCGCTACTATAGTCCCGGGATTAAAAGGATTGGCTTATAATTTTAATGGAAGCTCAGATTATATTGTGCTTTCAAACTATTTTAATTTAAATATTGCAACTCTAACCATTTGGTTTAATTCATCCAATTTAGCAGGATCAATAATAATAAGTAAAAATGGTGGTGCTGGAAATGGCTATATTGAGTATCATACTGGTATGCTAAGATATTACTCTACAGGAAATACTCAAACCGTTAATTGGGGAAACCCCACGCCATCGGTATGGCATTGTTTATCTTTAGTAATTACCGGAACACAGCACATCGCATATTTGGATGGAACTATAGTAAATTCTCCAGTTTCTAGCGGTTTGGCGTTATTTGATGGTAATTTAAATGTACAAATTGGAAGATATTCGAGTGGTGGATATTATTATAATGGAAAACTATCAGATGTTAGAATTTATAACAGAGCGCTTTCTGCAGAAGAGATAAATATACTATATAAGCAATGCACACCTTTAACTGGAATGCAATTAACTAATAAAGGTAACTTGTATTTAAATGGAGAAATAAAAGAAGGATTGTAAAAATGGCTAAATTAGATAGTACTATAATATATGGAAGTTTAAGTGTTAACAGCATCATATCATCTATGATAGCAACTGGTATGTCACCATTTAATATTACTTCTACCACACTTGTACCAAATCTTAATGTTGATATGGTGGATGGGTTACATGTTCATGCAGGTACAACTAATAATGAAGCTAATAAAATTGTTAGAACTGATGGAAATGGATTTATATTAGGAGCAGCTATATACGATAATGGAAATAGAGTATATTCTGCTGCGTCTAGACCTACAACATTATCTGGATATGGAATTACAGATGGCGTTAACACTCAATATAACTCATCATTAAACTCAGATTCTAGAAATAGTAGAGGAGTTACACGATTATATCGGCGAGATTCTGACTCTGATTATTCGTTGCAGACTTATTTTGATGGAGCTAGATGGGTGGTGGAAGGTTATAGCGGTGATACATACCATGCAGGTTGTAAAGTAGAATATTCAGCATATTCTACTGCAACTGCAAATATAACAACACAAACAGGATCAACTAATGGTAATTATTGCCCGGTATTTGTTGACTCAGCAACTCCAGGTAGTCAGATACCATATAATAGTTCAAATTTTTTATATAATCCTGTTCAAAATGTATTAACTGTTGGCACAGTTTCAGGAAATCTATCTGGTGTCGCTACAAGAGCTACAAGAGCTAATGGAAATTTCAACATAGACGATAATTTTGGAAACTCAATAGTTGGATTATATAGGTCAGATAGGTTTCAGGGAGTATACGCTATGGATGATGAATATAAGATGCCAGCTGATGGTACTAGTCTTAGTGGTCTTTATGGATTAGCATGGTCACATCCAAATGCAGGAGGACAAGCTGCTGGTCTGACTAATCATGGTTTAATAGTAGTAAGCAATGGTGCAGCCATTTCATGGATTTCCGATTCAATTAAAACAGTTGGTAGAGTTACTGGAAGTGAATTTTATGGAGCAGGCACTGGGTTAACAGGAACGGCAGCAAGCTTAACTGCTGGTTCAGTAACTAACGCTAATTTTTATCGTCAATTTACAGTTCGAGATGATCGTTCTGATGGAAGTGATTATAGTTTAGCGGCGAGACCAACAGGATTATATGCAATGGTGGGTAGCGGAACTAATGGACCTTCTGGAGCTAGTTATTGTAGCTTATTACATATTGCTAATAGTAATGATGTTGGATTCCAGATAACTGGTGGATATACTACAGACAAAATGTGGTTTAGAGGTACTTCAGCATTACAATCAGGAACTGGTTACACAACATGGAGACAGGTATGGCATGACGGAAATTTAACACCCAGTAGTTATCAACCATTAGCTACAGCCATTAATACTGGAAATATTGCGGCACAGAGTGTAGATTTTGCTGCCCATTTGTATAATAATGGACCTTATGCAGGAGATGATACAGAATATAAAATTGCGTGGTGGTCAGGTGGACAATCGATGTATTCAACGAACTCATTATATTTTAAACCAGCTAGTGGATTTTTATATGCAAATGCTTTCTATGGGGCAGGAACAGGATTAACAGGTACAGCATCTAGTTTAAGTGTTAATTATGCTACATCTGCGGGTTCTGCACCTACTTCTGATGGAGCGGTAACGTACGCTAAAGTTGCTACTAATTTAAAATCATCAAGTGGAGTAGGAAGTACAATTGACTTGAGTGGCAGTGGAATTGGTACAATCACATTGTCAGCAAATACATCATTCACGTTTACAAATTTTGAATTAAATAAAACATATTTATTGATAGTTACAGCTAATGGTTATACTCCATCTTTTGCAACAGCAGCTAAACATGTTTTTGTAGAAGGAAATGCATCGTTGTCAACAACTGGAGTTTATTATATAAATTTAACATGTATAAATAGCACATCTGGCAGTGAAAAATTATTAACAACAATATTAAAAGGAGTATAATACATGATACCAGGAATAGGAATGACTTCTGTCTCATTAAGTAGACAATATCAAACAGCTGTAGTTCAAGGCGGGTATATTTACACGTCAAGTGATTACGGGGTAACTTGGGTAGAACGATCATCAGCAGGTTCAAGAGGATGGAGTTTTGTATCAATAAGTAGTAATGGCCAATATCAAAATGCTGTAGCTACTTTTAATTATGTATATACATCGAGTGATTATGGCGCAACTTGGACACCAAGGACAGTACCTACTAGTTTATGGGTATCATCTGCTATAAACAGTACTGGACAATATCAGGCTATAACATCAAATGAATTTATATATTCATCAAGTGATTATGGAGTAAATTGGGCAGAGAACACAGGGGCTGGAGCTAGATATTATTATGGAATATCCATTAGTAGCACTGGACAATATCAAACTGCACTAAACAACAATGGATATATTTATACTTCTAGCAATTATGGTGTAGATTGGACTCAAAGAACTAGTGCAGGTTCTGGAGCATGGAAATCTGTATCTATAAATGGCGATGGCCAATATCAAACTGCAGTTTCAGCATCATCATCATACATATATACGTCAAGTGATTACGGCGCTAATTGGACAGCTCGCACTATAGATGATACATACTACTGGCTGGCTGTATCTATAAGTAGCACTGGCCAATATCAAACAGCAATAAACACTCCAGCTGACTCGGGCTATATTTACACTTCTAATAATTATGGTGTAGATTGGACAAAAAAAACTTCGGTTGGATCCCGTTATTGGTATGCTGTATCTATAAGTTCAACGGGGCAATATCAATTTGCAGTTGTTGCGGAAGGATATATATATTCATCTATTGATTTTGGGGCAAATTGGACACAAAATACATCGGCCGGTTCTAGAAACTGGACTGGTATAGCTATAAATAAATAATATAAATATGAAACATTTAATAAAAGATAATACTATTATACAATCTGGCATACCTTCAAATTTTATAAGAGAAAATGGAGAAGGTTTTTACGGTGGTTATGAAAATAGAACAGACATACATCATGAAGATGGTTGGCGTGATGAAATAATACCTGAATATGACAATATCAAACAAAATTTAGGTACTATGTATTACGACGCAGAAAATGATGTCGTTACGTATAACGTGGTTAATATTCCAATTAATTTAGAAGAAAGAAAAAATAGGCTAAAATCTGACTTAAAAAATTTAGGAAGAGAATTTTCATTATTGATTACTCAAGCTAGATTAAATTATGAAACTGAGCCAGTGGAACTTTCTGAATTAATATCAAATTTACGAGGATTAAATTCTTACGCTACTAATGAAATAGATAATTTAACAGAAGAAAATGTTTTATCTTACATATTAAGGGGTCCTCAAGTTAATTTCATTCTAGAACAATTAAATTCATTTTTGTAAATTAAAATAATTTATTAAACTATGCAAGTTAAGCTTATCCATACAAAAAACTTTAGTGCTAAAGGTATTCATTTCTTTATGAAACTTCATTGTAAATTAAGAAAACTTAATGTTCCATCTGTAATTTATAATCATGCGTTATTTTATGATGAAAAGCTAGGAGAAGTTTATGAAGCTAGTTATCCTCATGTTGTTAAAATTTCTATAGATGAATGGAATAACATAGAAAAGAACAAAACTGCTATAATAAAAACATTAGATTTAAATTTTACATGTAGTGAAACTAATTCAATTAAAAAATATTTAGAAAAACAAGTAGGTAAACCATACGAAATTATAAATTTCTGGTGGCATATATTAAAAGTATTCACAGGAAAATGGTATGGCGCAAAACATGATAAACGCCATTATTGTTATGAATTAATACTGCATGCACTAAATACTTTACATAAATATAATGAAGATGCGTATTTAAATCCATATGAATTTGGAAAAAAATTTAAAGTATATGATTCTGATTAATAATATATTTCATGGATTTGCAAACTTAATACGATTTAAATTATCAAAATCGTATAGAGAAAAACAACACATATTATTTGATAAACGTCTAAATATATGTGAATCATGCGAATTTGTTAATACGAAAATTAGACAATGTAATCAATGTGGTTGTTTTATTGATGCAAAAACAAAAGTTATTTATAAATTAGATGAAGATGGGAAAGCTATATATTATATAGATCCAATATCTAAAGACGTTTATTTAGCATGTCCCGAAAAACTATGGTAATTTATTTATAGATATATAAATAAAACTATAGTAATGGATAGAGCGTCATCTCCATATTTACAAGAGTCATCAAACACCATAATTCTATTAAAGCTTAGAATAAATGATCATGACGGTAAAATAACATATTTATACGATCATTGTATTCCTGACACATCATTAGGCCCTCAGTTTTATTGGGACGCATCAAATTTCTTACGCGTATTAGACGTTTCAGGTGGATCAATTTCACCAGGGCCAACTATTACTACTCCTTCTGATGACAAAAGATGGCAATATATACAACGACATGGTTTTGTTGATAATAGAGAAACTTCATTAACATACGACGTTTCATCAAATCTGTTTACACTAGAAGTTATAGATGGAAGTTGGAATTATATACAAGATGGAAGTGTGTATAATATAACAGAATCAAAGAGTATTACAATACCTGATGATGTCAGTACTATAGGAAATTATCATATATACATAGATAATAGTTTAGGCGATCTTAATACTACATTCGATCCATTAGATTTAATAGATTCTAAAGTACATGTTGCTACTGTAATATGGAATGATTCATTAACACCAACTTTCCAATTAGCTGATGAAAGACATCAAGCACTGATAGATAAAAGAATTCATTATCATCTTCATAATACAGTTGGTACTACATGGATATCAGGTGGAGATGTATCAAGCTTTGTCATAGGGTCAAGTGCTAATATTAAAGATTCAAGTTTAGTATATCCTACATCATTAGAGTTTGATACAAGTGCTGCATGGAATAGAATTACTATATCAGAAACTGTTATAGTTGATGAAGATCTTATAATTACTATACCTGCGTTAGATAAACCAGGAGATGGAAGTCTTGGGTATACTATTTATAATAGAACTGATAATTCAACATGGAAGTGGGGATTCTCAAACTACCCATATTTGTATGATAGCTCAGGATATATACAATGGGATGACAGAGGCGTGATTAGGGAAGCTTCAGCTAACTATTTTGTTAATTCCTATATTCTATACACTAATATCGACGGTTCAAGCAGATACACTATAATACCTGGACAGGGACAATTCGATACTCTTAAAGATGCAAGATCAGAAACACCTATAAAATTTAATTGGAATGGATTTCCTATAGAAGAATATGTTGTTGGATGGCAATTAACATGGGAAAGTTCTATAGCTCTATCAACTATTCCAGGATTGTGTACTTTAGCTATAGAACCAAAACAAATTAATTTAAATCCAAGAACTTCATTATATGATAGTTTTAAAATCTATCATAATAATACGGGAGGTCTACAGGGTGGAAATGGAACAGACGAATATTACCATATATCATCTGCTGCAAAAAAATCAATTGATGTGTTGACTCCAATTGTCCCTGACATAATAAAGGCTATAGAAGGTACACAATGGGTTCCAACTGACCAGAAACATTGCGAAGTTGTAGATGGATTTAATACTGGAAATCAAATAACGATATGGAAAGAGCAAAAACAAACTCCACCATCTAAAGATTGGGTTGATACAGGCAAAACTGAACCTAGATCTACAGCAAATACAGGAAGTTGTCCACTTACATCATACAGAGTTGCTGCTAGTGTTAGCAGAGGAGCTTTTGACTATTCTTACTATAAAATTCTTTCTGATAATTACAGCTTTGGCACTGAAATTGCATTTACTAATCCTATCAAAACAGGTGGAAATTCTTTAGTGTTATCAATACCTACAGGTAGATCATTTTCAATAAGAAATTCAATATCGGATATTACTTCTAATTTTACAGCCAACGGAACTGATAATGTATCAGGTTTTAGAAATAATACGACATATATAGGTGTGCCTGGATTTAGTACAGCAAAAGAAGTAAAATTCTTTTTAACTATAAGATAAAATAAAGATATATGGAAAATATTGATACTGGTTTTCAACTACAACAAAATCTTACATTTGATTCTAAATTATACAATGCTATAGTTACAGATAACTATACTATTAAAATTGAAACTATACCGGAATATCTTGCTAGAGTTACTATAGCAGAAAGAGTTCTTGGTGAACCAGTTACTATAATATCAATAAAAGATGGATACCCTTTAATATATGAATATGATATAGATACATTTTATTTATCTGCATCAACATTTAAACATGATTATTATACATTTATAGATGGACTTGATGATATAAATTTTGAACTAATACCAAATGGTAATGTAAATAGTTATATGTCTATAACAGGGAATGGCACATTACTTAATCCTATTAAATTAATTAATGATGCGAGTGTAGTTGATCCTTTAAAATATTATGGAACTGGTATTGATTCATCAAAAGGATTCCACTTGTTTCCTGATCAAAGTACAAATATGAGTATTATAGGTACAGGAAAACCAAATGATCCTATACGATTAGTTAATGATGTACTTGTGCCAGATGCTTCTCGATATTATGGAACTAATTTAATTGGTGAATTAGGATATTGGTCTACAGAAATATTAAGAGGACCACAAGGTTATCAAGGATATAAAGGTAATGATGGTACATCAGTAAATATATTAGGTTCTTATGGATCATATGAAGAGTTAATAGCTGCACATCCTACAGGTAATTCAGGAGATAGTTATTTAATAAATGGATCTTTATATGTATGGAATGGTACTAGTTGGATAAACGCAGGTAATATACAAGGTCCACAAGGAGCAACAGGTGCTATCGGACCTCAAGGAGCAACAGGATCACAAGGAGCAACAGGTGCTATCGGACCTCAAGGATCACAAGGCGCAACAGGAAGCCCTGGTAGTCAAGGTGACAAAGGGCCACAAGGAGATAAAGGTACTCAAGGAGATAAAGGAGCTCAAGGCGACAAAGGAGCTCAAGGCGACAAAGGAGCTCAAGGAGACAAAGGCTATCAAGGAGATAGAGGTCCTACTGGATATCAGGGTACAATAGGTTATCAGGGTGATAAAGGAGCTCAAGGCGACAAAGGAGCTCAAGGAGACAAAGGCTATCAAGGAGATAGAGGAGCAACTGGTGATAAAGGAGCTCAAGGTGACAAAGGCTACCAAGGAGATAAAGGATACCAAGGTGATAGGGGAACTACAGGATTCCAAGGCGACAAAGGTTATCAGGGTGATAAAGGAGCAACCGGTGATAAAGGAGCTCAAGGAGATAGAGGAGCAACTGGTGATAAAGGAGCTCAAGGTGACAAAGGCTACCAAGGAGATAAAGGAGTTCAAGGAGATAGAGGATCACAAGGTTATCAAGGACCAACTGGTTATCAAGGTCCTACTGGATATCAAGGAGACAGAGGATCACAAGGATATCAAGGACCGACTGGCTATCAAGGCGACAAAGGTGCCACTGGTGATAAAGGAGCTCAAGGAGACAGAGGATCACAAGGATATCAAGGACCAACTGGATATCAAGGTGACAAAGGTTACCAAGGAGATAAAGGTGTTACTGGTGATAGAGGGTCACAAGGTTATCAAGGTCCTACTGGATATCAAGGTGACAAAGGTGCTACTGGTGATAGAGGGCCACAAGGTTATCAAGGAGCAACAGGTGCTACAGGTTTAACTGGTGACAAAGGGCCTACTGGTGACAAAGGACCGCAAGGCTATCAAGGACCAACTGGATATCAAGGAGATAAAGGTCCTACTGGTGACAAAGGGCTTACTGGTGACAAAGGTATTCAAGGAGATAAAGGTCCTACTGGTGACAAAGGGCTTACTGGTGACAAAGGTATTCAAGGAGATAAAGGTCCTACTGGTGACAAAGGGCTTACTGGGGATAGAGGACCACAAGGTTATCAAGGCCCTACTGGATATACAGGTTTAACTGGCGATCAAGGTCCTACTGGATATCAAGGCCCTACTGGATATCAAGGAAACAAGGGTCCTACAGGTGACAAAGGACTTAATGGGGATAAGGGGCCTACTGGCGATCAAGGTCCTACAGGATATCAAGGCCCTACTGGATATCAAGGAGACAGAGGGCCTCAAGGCTATCAAGGTGGAGGAGACATTCTTTCACCTAGTCCCGCAGGAACATATGATTTTGCCTTTATAACAGTAGATACGTATGGTAGAGTTACATCTGCTAATAGTGGATATCCTAATACCAATCATGCAAGTATGTCTAATTTATCATATTCTGCTGCTGGCCACAGTGATTTTGCCTATATACATGGATCACTTAATCAATATTTTTATGCTAGTGAATATATTTTACCTGGCGGGTGGGATATAAATTGTAATGATACAAGTAGAATCGAATTATATTACACACCTACTGGCACATCATTACATTGGTTTTATAATAACGGAAATGCAGCACATGCAGGAAATGTCACAGCCGGTAATTTTATATTAAATTCAGATATAATTAAAAAAGAAAATATTAAACCTATATGTGTAAATTCTGATATAGATAAAATTAAGCTAGTTACATATAATATGTTAGATAATCCAGTAAAACGATATGGGGTAATAGCTCAAGATGTAGAGTTATATGAGCCAGAACTGGTTTATGAAAATAATGGTACAAAAACAGTAGCTTATATAGATTTTCTTATTTTAAAAGTTGCTAATCTTGATGAAAAATATAAAAAATTATATGATGAAATACAATTATTAAAACAATCTATAAATAAAAAATAAAACTTCATATAGAAAACTTCATATAAAAAATAAAACGTATGAAGTTTTCTATTATAACACCTACCCATAACACAAAATTTTTAAAAGAATTAGAATTAAGTATTTTAGTACAAGTTTATGACAATTGGGAGTGGATTATCTTACTTAATAATGGCACGAAATATAAATCAACTGATAAAAGAATAAAAATATTTGAATGTCCATTCGAATCTACATCAGTTGGCGCCCTTAAAAAATATGCCTGTTCATTAGCAGATGGAGATGTGATAGTAGAAGTAGATCATGATGATATGATTACACCAAATTGCTTATATGAATTATCTGTTGCATATAAAAATTCTGATGTTGGTTTTGTCTATTCTAGAGATGCTGTATTAGGTGATTTTACTCCATATAATGAATTTTATGGATGGACATATGATAAATTTGAGTGGCATGGACAACTTTTATATACTATGACGCCTCAACCACTTCATCCAGGCAGACTAGGCCAAATTTATTTTGCACCAGATCATGTTAGATCATGGAGAAAAACCGTATATGACCAAATTGGCGGCCATAATGAAAATTTAGAAATATGTGATGATTTAGATCTTATGCATAGACTTTATATGGCAACAAATTTTCATTTCATTGATAAGGTACTTTATATTTATAGAATTGATGGCGATAATACTTGGCTTAAGAACACAAAAAATATAGCAGAAAAAAGTGGAGAATTATATATGAAGAATATATTTAATCTGTGCAAACGTTTTTGCGATATTAATGATGTTTTACAAATTGATCTATGCGGAGGTTTTAATAAACCAGATGGTTTTATGAGTATTGATAAAGTAAATGGTGATATATATGCAGATCTCGATGAGGGAATTCCATTACCTAACAATTCTGTTGGAATTGTTAGAGCATTTGATGCTCTAGAACACATAAAAGATAAACAACATATAATGTCAGAGATACATAGAGTTCTTATACCAGGAGGAATGCTAATAAGTCAAACACCATCTACTGATGGAAGAGGTGCATGGCAAGATCCAACTCATGTAAGTTTTTGGAACGAGAATTCATTTTGGTATTGGACAAGAAAAGAATTTATGGAATATATAAGAAATGATAAAGTAAAATTTAAGGAATCTTATTTATCTTCTGTGTTCTTAACTGATTGGCATAGAAACAACAATATTCCTTACGTAGTCGCATATTTGGAGAAAGAATAATTGTAATAAAAAGGAGCTAAATATTTAGCTCCTTTTTCATTAATATATAAAATAAAGATATGTCAGATTGCACAGATAATACTAATCAGAAACTAAGCGCGGCCTTTCCATCTACGACAATTAATGATAGTCCGACAGGACTACAGATAAATGATTGCGCTATTAATAATCCTGTGTTTGATATAAATATTATGTTGAAAGCAGCGCAGAATTATAATAAATTGAATGAAAGCGTTAATAGAATGATTGGTTCAGAAGTTAGATGGTTCAGATCAATACCACAACAACGTTCTAGAGATGTGATATTTCAAGAATATACTTTATCTAATGTAGATGACACACCACTTTGTATAAAAGTAATGCTAACAGATGGAAACTTTCCAGACAGTAAATATAATTATGATCTTATGGGGTTGGAGTATGAAATTCCATTAGAAATTCAAATAGATAAACGATATTGGGAATCTATTGCTGGCCATGGAACCGCTCCACAAAAAAAAGATATAGTTTATTTTGCTATACCAAATAAGTTATATCAAGTAGAATCATCGTTTTTATCAAGAGGCTTTATGGAGCAAGAAACAGCATGGAAATTAAATTTAAGAAAATATTCGCCTGAATCTTCACGAAGAGAAGGTGAAGCTTTACAACAGACAATAAATCAATATACTACATCTACAGATGAAATATTTGGCGACATGCAGAATCAAGATATAAATAAAATAGTTAATGACAGACAAAATTCTCCATTTAATTCTACAGAAAGGGACAAGTATAAAATACTTAACACTGGACTAAATATCATCACATCACAATTAGATATATATGGAATAAGAGTAGCTGAATCTTATTATGATATGAAATCTTCAACCGAAGATATTGCAATAACATATTCTATTTCTGATTCTATAAATAAAGATGAAGATCGTTGTTTAAGCGTCTGGATGCGTCCTAACGCCAATATAAATAAAGAGTATTCTGTTAATTATATATTGCCTATCTTAATTCCAGTAGAAGCAAATTTTGAAATAGTAAGTACTGGAGTGAAATTTAATATAGGAGATGTAGTAAGTATTTATCGTCAAGGCGCTATTAACCTATATGCCACTTGTTTAGATGATAATTTATTTTATATAGAACCAACTATATTGCGTTATCTTGAATCTATAAGAATTGATTGGTATAATTTGAAAAATTTCAAAATAAAATTAGAAACTCCAATAAATTTATTACATGGAATAAATGTAGTAGGAACAACTGGAATATCACTTGATGTTTATTCTAATCAATTTATTAAGTTTGTATTTTCTAATCAACATTATGTTGCAATTTTACCTGAAAAACTACAAAATGGAGATTGGCATGGTTTTATTCTAAATGTGGGTAACTCTTGGGGACAATTTAATCTGTATATATGGAAACAACAAGATATAGATTCTATAACAAAACTTTATAATTTATATTACGAAACTTTAAGAGTTTCATCTGGTGAGATATCAATATCTAACTATCATATATTTAAATCTAATTCAGACATAACAAATATAAGATGGTATAATGCTACATTAGAAGAAGAAAAACAAGTAAATGAATTACTGTCATACTTTATAAAAGATGGAGACAAATCTATAATCAATGATTTAGCTGATCCTAGATATAAATCACCTTACATTGCAAAACAAAGATAATAATTAAATAAAAATATATGAAAGCAGTAGATGAAAGAGTAAAATTAGAAAAGTTATTAAATAACACTCCAGACGCGCTGGAATCTAATACTTCTATAAGCGCAGATGATTTAACGCAAGAACCGGTACTAAATATAGACTTTGAAACACTTAGAGATAAATGTAATTATGAAGCTAGGATTATGATAAATAATTCAGTTAGTATATTTCTTGACGATAAATTAAGAGAAGATGAATATGTGAAAAATAAACTAGAAGTTGATATAGTATCTTTATCTGGTATGATTTATCAATTAAGAGTAAATGAAGACATGCAAAAGGCATTAATGAAAGAAGTAGATAAAGGACTTATAAATCCTAGAATGTTTGAGGTATTTTCTATTATGTCAAAACAAATAGCGGAGCTTAATAAACAACTTCTAGGTACAGTTGAGGCAATTAAGTCTACATATAAAGATTTGAAACTTGATTTCAAAGAAAAACAACATGAACTAACTAGTGCGTACGCTCAACAAGAATTGGGAGAAGGCGAAAAATCTAATTCATATTCTAATAATATATTAACAACCGCAGATGGTAGTTATGTTACAATGGGTACGAAAGAGATAATAAAAAGCATGAAAATGCAAAACAGAACTAATAATATGAACAACGCTGATATCATAGATGTTCATGGTGAGGATTAAAATATAATATATGGCACAGCAAAAATTATGGACTACACAATTAGTAGAAGAAGTAAAAGAAAATCTTAGATTTGGTATTAGTGCAGATTTAAGTTGTTTTCATGAAAGAGATGTTGAATTAAAAGGAGAACGTGTACTTTTTAAACTTTCTCCAGCAGAACATACAGAATTTATAAAATGCGGACAAGATATAAATTATTTTGTAGAAAAATATTGTAGATTCTTAACAGATAGTGGTAGAGTAACAGTAAGCTTACGTAAATATCAAAATGACATATTAAATATATTAGGTGAAGAGCACTTTATTCCTGCATTGGATGATATGGGTCCAAAAGTTAGAAATTTTATATTAATGGCCAGTCGGCAAACTGGCAAGTGTCATCTAAATTCTAAATTAGAATTACAAGATGCAGAATATCAATCATTTGATGAATTAATTAATTTACTTTATTATCAGCACAAAAAAAATCTTACTTTTTTAGAAAAAATAAAGTTTAAACTTATGCAGTTATACTCTAAAATAGACAAATGGTAAATATTTGTCAGATTGCGGCTAATATATAATTTATAAAACTATAGTATTTAATAAAACTTATTAAATTATTAAGTATATTAAATTTATACAAAATAAATTATGAAAAATAACATAAAGATAAATACATGTACAATATGTGGATCTAAATTTGAAACAACAGATATAAGAGTAAAAACTTGTTCTCCCGAATGTTCAGGAGAACAAAAAAAATTGAATCATCAAAAGTTTTTAGATAAAAAAGCTGGCAAACAGATAAGCACTATTAAATTAAAATGTGTTGTTTGTAAAAAACAATTTGAAAGTACAGATATTAGAGTGAAAACTTGTTGTAAAGAATGTAGAATAGAATATAAAAATAACGTAAAAAAATATTCTTTAAAAAACTATCATGAATCTTTGACAGGTATAGAAGGAGTAGATTATGTAACATGTAAGTGGTGTGGCGAAAAAGTAAAAAGAATATTTGGCAAACATATAAATACTTATCATAGTGGCAAGACATCCAAAGATTATAAGTTAGAATTTCCGGGTTGTCCACTTACTACATTATCTGATATTGCTAATTTTTCTAAAAGTTCAGGCTTACATATGAAAGAAGAAAATTATAGAAAACGTGCATCTGAAAAAATGAAAGGTGAAAATAATCCTAATCATTCTTCTAAAACTACAGATTTAGAAAGAGCAGAGCGGTCTCCTTTTAGCAAAGCATTTTATGAAAAAAGAAACTTGAATGAAGAAGATAGATTAAAGTTTATAAACGCAGCATTAGAAGGAAGGGAGTTTGAAACAAGAATTGAATATTGGTTATGTCGTGGTTATACAGAAGAAGAATCAATAGAAAAAATTCACAACAGACAAATAACCTTTTCGTTAGAAAAATGTATAGAAAGGCATGGAGAAGAAAAAGGGTTGGAAGTTTGGAAAGAACGACAAGAAAAATGGAAAGCAAAAGTTTTCAATAAAGATACATATATTGGTGGTGGCACATCTATTTTATCTGAAAATATTATTTTAGAAATATTAAAACATAATAAATCTACGAATACATTGAATTTTGGAAAGGATGAAAAATTTATAAGTGATATTAATAATGACAGGGTATATAAATATGATATAACAAATAAGAATAATAAAAGAATAATAGAAATAAATGGCGTATTTTGGCATTGTAAACCTTCTTTATATGAATCTGAATATTATCATAAAGTAAAACAATTGTCAGCGCAGGAAATATGGGATTATGATAAAAGAAAAATAGAAGTTGCAGAATCATATGGATATAAAGTAATGACTATTTGGGAAGATGAATATCATAATAATCCAGAAGAAACAATAAAAAAATGTGTAGAATTTATTTATGAAAAAAATAATTAAAAAAATATTAAAAACATCTATATTATTTTTTATACAAACTATAGAAACTATAGAATATAGAAACTTAAAGTTAGATGAAAATGATGATAGTAAGAAAATATTAGATGATATACCATTAAACGGGCTAAAAACTAATACTCCTACTGGATATGAAAACATAACTAATATATACAAAACACAGCCGTACCATATATGGAATGTTGTGTTAGACGATAATCTCACATTAGATTGTGCAGATAGACATATCTTATTTGACTCGTCAGGAAATGAAGTTTTCGTTAAAGATCTTAAACTAAATGATGTGGTCCAAACCAAATTTGGGCCCAAAAAAGTTATTAAACTTAAAAGAAGCAAATTTAAAACATCTATGTATGATGTAACTGTAGATGCTTCTCATCATAGCTATTATACAAATGATATATTATCGCATAACACAACTACCATTGCAGCTTATTTCGCTTGGTATATGTGTTTTCATACCGATAGGAATTTATCAATATTAGCTAATAAACAGAAGACTACAACTGAAATTGTTTCTAAAGTAGTAGATGTATTTAAAGGTCTTCCATTTTTTTTAAAACCTGGAATTTCACAAATTGGCGCGCTAGGAATGAAATTGGACAATGGATGTGAACTAATGTCACAAGCCACAACAAAAACTGCATCTATTGGATATACTATCCATGTACTATATGCTGATGAGTTTGCCCATATACCATTTGGAATTGTGAAATCATTCTGGCGATCAGTATATCCTACATTATCTTCATCGTTAATATCTCAATGTATTATATCTTCTACACCAGCTGGTACTGCAAATTTATTTTATGAACTATGGGATAAGGCTGTAAAAGGACTTAACTCGTTTAAATATAAAAAAGTTCATTACTGGGAAGTTCCTGAGCACGATGATAAATGGGCAGAACAAATGAAAAAAGACTTCGGAGAAGATGAATTTGCGCAAGAATTTGAATTATCATTTACTACAGACTCCAGACTTTTATTAACAGCTAGAGATTCAGCGTTTATTAAAAAAATAGAAAAGAAGTATAAATTTGATGAATTAGAAAAAACTAAATTAGATGATGAATTATATGAAAATCTTGCGTGGGACCCATCCTTTGATCCAAACCAAAATTTTGGACCAACAGATCTTTTTGTAATTACTGTTGATACTGGTGAGGGAAAAGAAGTATCAGAGTTAAAGGATAATGATTATAACATATTGAATATATTTAAAATAGAACCAAAAAGTTTGGCTAAGCTTAGAAAATTGAGGCCAGACGAGTATTTTATTAATAATATGTTTAGGTTTAGACAAGTAGGTATGTATCGAGATAATTTAAAAGACGATGACATATGTGCTAAAGTTGCAAAGGCTTTAGTATATGATCAATTTGGATCAGAAAATAGTGTAGTATTATTAGAAATGAATTTTAATGGAAAGAATTTTCTAAATATATTTTCTAATCATGATGAATATTTTGATGGCATTATATTAAACACATATCATAGTAAACCAATACCAGGGATGCCTGCTCCAAGAAAAAAACCAGGATTTAAAGTAGGAGTAGATAAGAATGATTACTGCAAGTTTGGAAAGAAGCTTATTAAAGATAGAACTATTATTGTTAATGAATCATTAACTGCATTGGAATTTTCATCATTCGGAAAAGATAAATCTGGAAAATATAAAGGAATAGCAATGCATGATGATACAGTTATATCAACTATAAATTTATCAAGACTGTATGAAGATTCATTTTATAATGATAGATTATTTGATCTATTAGATAGTTTACCAGATTCATTTGTAAAAAGACGTATAAATAAGTTGCTTGAGCTAGTTGAAATAAATTCAGATATAGATGATAGTACATTTGATTTGATATATTCAAATCCTGATACACAAATAAAAACTGAATCAACTTTAAATGAAATGTTTGAACAAGGATATAAAAATATTAACAGATATAAGTAAATGAATAAGGATGAAACTTGCAATAATACAACAATTTTACATTGATATATATAAAAAATGAATAAAAGCATTTTTGAATAACTAAAAAATAAGAAACACACATGGCAAGAATGACCATTGAATTATCACAATTTAAATCAGCGGGGGTTTATACAATAGAAGTTGATCAATCAGAGAGAATAACTGTTTCAACACAATCTTTAAGATTAGTTCCCGGATTTGCCGCAACTGGCCCATATAATTCGCCTGTTTTTATTAGATCTACAAAGGATCTAGGTAGATTCTTTGGCACAAATGATATAAAATTAGAAAGAAAAGGTTCATTTTTTCAACGTTCCATTTCTACTTGTTTACAGGCTTCTCCAGTATTTGCTATCAATTTATTGAAGGTAAATGATATAGATTCGTCTAGTAATACAGATAAAGTTGGATTTGTTACATTATCTTTAGATTCATCTAATAATACTAAGCAAGATGTATCTACTAATAGTATGTATGTAAATTTCTTCAATAGAGAACGTTTTTGGAAAGCAGATTCAGAATATCTACAAGGTGTTGCTAACAATATCTTAAGTATTCCAGCTGGAAGTCTTTCTGCACCATTTTTATCATTAGCTAATGTAAGTACTAAAGATATCTCATTTATTGTTAAAAAAGCTGGAAATGTAGGAGGATATGCTGTATCTGCAATTGATTGGTATGGTAACACTGCAAATATACCATATTCTTGGATACGACCTTATGATTTGATGTCAGATTTTTTTATTCAAGTTATAGCAGTAGAAGGAAATTGGGACAAATATTCAGAACTTTCAAAAGATCCATATTTTTCAACATTATTTAACTCAAATGGTTTAAAGCCTGATCAAGTTAATGCATTTATAAATTCACCTCAAATAAACTTAATTGGGTCTTGGATTGGATGTATTATTCCTAATTTTAAAGATAAGACAGGGTCAGAACAATATATTGAACCTATGATTAACGCATCAACACCATTAACTGGTGTATTAATGAATATTAATCAAGATGCCATGGATCAATTAGTTTGGAATTCTACTGTAAATCAATGGACAGTAGGTGAAGGAAATACTGCTGCTACTTATCTTGTTGATTTAGTTGGACACGGATTAGCTAATATTGCATCCGATGCATCAACTCTTGTAAATAAAAAGTTTATGTCTTATGATATAAGTGTTGCAGCAAATGTATTACATACAGATGTTTCAATTAATCTTATTGATACAACAGGGAAAACGTTTACAATAGATAATTCTACTGCATCTAATTTAACAATAGGAACGCTAATTAAATCAGGCTCAAGTATTACACCTGGAGTAACTAGAGTTGTAAGCAAAACTTATGAACAAGATAGTTCTTTACGATATACAATAAAAACAGCCGAACCTGTGTATGGATCAGGCGCTATTGGTTCAATTAATCTTACTGTACAAAAACCATTAGATGATGCATCTATTTGTAACGCATATAAAATTCTATCATTAAAGGGATTATTAATTACTAATAGACATACACCTGGTTTTGACGTAAATGGCTCACCAAGTGCAGAAGAAGGAGTAAAGAAAGTATATGGAATGTTGTTAGAACCTGGAATTCTTAGAGGTTTAACAAATCCTGATATGATTCAATACAGATACATTGTAGATACAATGGCGTATGGATTACAATCAGAATTAGGAGGAAAATCTTATTTGTCTTCATTAGCTAAGAAAAGAGGAAAATGTACTGCAATTATAAGCGCGCCTTCGATTAAACAATTTGCAACATCACAAAATCCTTATTTTTGTGATACATTTAGAGCTGGCGTAAATCCTGTTCCTATTTTTAGCACTGAATGGATTGCAAGTGGTGGAAATCCAGACATGCCTAGATCATTTCAGTTTACATTTCCTACAGAAGAAAATGGATCTAAATATTGCGGAATTTTTGGACCATTCTTAACATATAATGATAATGGTAAGCTTATTTCTGTTCCGCCGGCAGCTGATGTATCTAATACTTATATTAGAAAATTTTTAGGTGGAGACCCTTATGCAATAGTTGCTAATAAGAATGGTATTTTATCTAATTCTAATATCACAGGAGTAGAATATTCTTTAGATAAAGAAGATAGAGATAATCTTGAACCTTTTGGCTACAATTCTATCATTCAAAAACCTAATACTGGTCAAATTATGATATATGCCAATTCAACGGCATATCAATCAGTAAAAAGCGATTATAATAATTTGCATGTTAGAGAATTGCTTAATACTATTGAGCTTCAAATTGATTCTATATTACAACAATATGTATTCTCGTATAATAATCCATTAACTAGATTAAATATTATTAATTCAGTTTCTCCAATATTTGAATCTATAAAAGATGCAGGTGCAATATATAAATACGAAATTATAATGGATGAAACTAATAATTCGTCTGAAGTAATTGCAGATGGAGTTGGAATAATTGATTTTTCATTATGGATCACTGGCGCATTAACCAAAATTATCGCAAGATATACTGTTAATTCAAATTCAGGACTTGCTAGTGGCGGTTTTGCATCAAACTAATAAAATAAAATAAAAATAAACGAACATGGCCGAGAACTTTAAATCACAAGGCACCTTTGCCTTGTCACACTTTAGAAATTCTAGAGCGTCACAGGAATTATTTGAACCAGTATATCAAAATTTATTTACTATACAGATTTCTTTGCCGGTTGGAGTTGGATCTACAGATGAAAACACCAACCTACTGCTAGAAAACATCCAGAAGATAGATGGATTGGAATCACATTCATTCCCTACCAGCCCAGCTGAACAAAAATACAAATGGGCATCTAGACGTTTTGCAGCTGCAAAACCAGATAAAACTACAATGGATGTTAGTTTGGATTTTGAAGTAAACGTAAATAAAACACCTAGTAACTATGTAGTAAAGACCTTGCGTAAATGGTGTGATTTAGTATACGATCCTCTAACAGGTAGAACAGGTTTGAAGGCTGATTATGTTGCGCCATGGGCACTTGTTACATTATACGATAGAGCAGAAAGACCATATTGGCAATGGAAAATGTATAATGTTTTTCCTATAACAGCTATACCCGCCGTTGGATTAGACTATAACGAAGAGGCTCTTTATAAAATAACAGGATGGACTTTAGCCTGTGATAGCTGGGATGAAACTATCATCTAATTAAACAACTATGAAACAATAAAAAAGAGAACCAAAAGTTCTCTTTTTTATTGTATTAAAAATAACATAAATTTAAATATGATAGAAAAATTAGTATTAAAAACAATAAGTTCTATTGGATCTTTAAGATCTTTATTAATACACACCATATTATTTATATCCGCTTTTTGTTTGTATTTCGTTGGGGTAAAAATGAATGATATATTAGATGTAGTAACTAATATAGTATCGTTAGAAGCAATTTATTTATCTATAATTATTCAAATGAGTGTTAATTTTCAATCTAAACAATTAGAATTAGTTGCTGCCGATGTAGAAGATCTTCAAGAAGATGTAGAGGATATTCAATCTAATGTAGAAGATATACAGGAAAATGTAGAAGAAATGCAAGAAGATGATGAAGATGATGATGATGAAGATCTTAAAGAAATTAGAGATACATTAAATAAGCTTATGAAAGAAGTTATAGAATTAAAAAATAAAAAATCAAAGATAGTAGGAAAGAATTAACCTAATATTGTGAATCTTTTTCATTTTTTGATATATAATATAAAACAAATAATATTATGGCTGAAAAAACACAAGAAGATCAATTAAGAGAATTTATGGAAGAAGAAGAATCAAAAAAAACTTCTCCAAAAATTATAGAAGCTCCTGCTATGAAAATGCCAGGCGCTAGATCGGAAGATCAAATTTCATTAGGCAATCGTATTGGATGGCAAAAACTACCATTACACGATCTACCAACAAAAGGTTTGTTCTATCCAGAATCTACTGATATATTAATTAGAGCAGCTACATCTGCAGAAATACGTCACTGGTCCACTTTACAAGAAAATGACCCTTCTGCATTAGATGATATGCTTAATTATGTACTTGAACGTTGTTGTACTTATAAAACGACTGAAGGAAGTTCATCTTGGAAAGATATAAAAGAAGTAGATAGATTTTATATACTCTTAGGCATTCGTGAATATACTTTTATAAACGGTGAAAATAACTTACAGGTAAGCGTTTCAGAATCAAACAAAATTAATGTTTCTAAAGATATGATAGATTACATTAATTTTGATGAAAAGATAATGAAGTATTATAATTCGCAAAAAAGATGTTTTTCTATATTATTAAAGTCAGGTAAGACATTTGACGTTACAATTCCTAGCATTGGAGTAACTAATTTTTTAAAGAACTATATTAATAGAAAACAACAAAAACAAGAAGCTATTGATAACGATTTTATAAATTTTGCATCATTTGCAATAATGGACTGGAAGGGTTTGAGCGATACAACTTACGAAAAAATAGTAATTGATTCAAACAACTGGTCTATAGATCAAATATCTGCAATGAGGCATATAAAAGATTTATTTGCTGATGCTATCAACCCTATAATTAAATATGTAGATGAAGGAGGTGCGGAGCGTTCAGTTCCATTAAACTTTCACGGAGGGATCAAGTCTATTCTCCTTATTTCAAATCCATTTGGCTAATTGGGGTAAAATAGAATTCATTTGTACAACAAAACTTAATACTAATCTGTTAGTTTTAGATCAATTAGAATTTTGGAGAGTAGAACAACTTCTCCAAAATTATCAAGAATCTCTGGAACAAGAAAAAAGACAGCATGAAAAACAACAGAAAGAACAAGATAAACAGTCATCAAAATCACCATCAAGTGATTTTAAGATACCTAAAATGACAATGCCAAATATGACAATGCCAAGATTCTAAAAGGACGCAATTGCGTCCTTTTTTATTTTAAAGTGTTCTGATCACTTATTTATTTTCGCTAATAGAATACTTATATAGTGAATAAAACACTATCTGAATAAATCTAAATAGTGTCAGCGCTTATATATAAATTAAATATTATATAGGAAAAATTAATCGTAGTAATATGAAAATTTTTACATTAAAAATAATAAAGTAGATATATAAATAAAATAAAACTTAATGAATCAGACAACTAACCAATTATTAAATAATATACTTGGAGTATGCGTACATATAAATGCATCAATAAATAAAAATGCAACTTCAACGCCAGATAAAAACGAAACTACAAAAAATACTGGCATAGGATCATTAGGTGACATATTAAAAGGAAGTGCTGATAATAGCAAAAAACTTCAATCCGGTATATCATCAATAAAAGATATATTAAGCAGCATAATTGCATTTAATAAGACAAAGATTAATACAAAAAAAATCGATGCAACAGCTACAGCTCTTAAAGGACTATTTGAAGTTGTTGTATGGATAGGTGGAAAAACACGAATTATAAATAATGCCACAAAATTATTTGATTCTCTTTCTGATAGTCTAAAGGGAATATCTGATTTTGCAAAAACAATGACTACTTTTTTATTATCAATTGGTGGATCTATTTTATTTTTTGCAGTTGGTTTATGGACAGCTGGTAAAATTTTAGGTACTACTCCTACGGGAACTTTAGTAGCTATGGCAGGTGTCATACTTGGTATGTTAGGATTAATGTTTTTAATAGGAAAAGCATCGAAATTTATTGAGCCAGGGATTGAAACAGTAAAAGGTATAGGAAAGGCATTAATGTACTTAGCTGGTGGGTTATTAGCATTTGTATTATCTTTAGGACTTATTTCTTTAATGGTAGGAGCAGGACCCGGAATTGGTGGAATAGCAACTGCTCTTGGAGTTATATCCCTTGTAATATTAGGTGCTGTCGGCGCATTTGTTCTAATAGGAATGGCTGCTCCTTACATAGATAAAGGAACTAAAGTAATACAAAGTATGGCTCTCGGCCTTATATTATTAGCAGGCAGTATACTTATAATAGCATTGGTATCTACACTAATTTCTAAACTTGCAACTGGCACTTCAAATAAAGAAGAATCTAGTGGAATATTTGGCGCATATGGACCTATGATAAAAGGTTTAGGCGTAATAGGTCTTGTACTTCTTGGAGCAGTCGGTTTATTTGTTGCCTTCAGTGCTTTATCTTCAGTTATACTTCCTGGGATCGCTATCGGTTTTGCCGTATCAGCATATTTGATGTTCTTATCTTTATCTATAGTATTATTAGCTATATCTATAAAAAAGGTAATGACTACATTAGGATCATTAGATATGACTAAACTAGGCGAAACATTAACATCTATGATAAGTGGAGTAATATCTGGGATTGCAGGTGGATTTACAAAGGGATTATCTAATGGTAAAAAAGGATTGGCTGGGTTTAAAGAAGGCGTAAAAAATATGGCGTTAATTGGGCCAGCATTAGCTGTATTAATGGGGGCATCTGTTACTATATCTATGTTTGCTTGGGCATTGACAGCATTTGCTAACTTAGGAAATATGAGAGTTATAGAAGGATATGATAAAACTACAGGTAAACCTATATTTGGAGGTACAGTTAATATAGAAGGTGTAGGTAAGACAATATCATCAACTTTGAGTGATTTCTTAGTAAACTTAATTAAATCTACTGACAATTTAACTGTTAAACAAGCAAGAGCGATTGGTAGAATGGGAGCAGCTTTAACAGGAAAAAATGGTATATTGCGCGCAGTAATACAATTTGCTGATGTTCTTAAAACATTTGCTCAATTTGGCGTGAATGGAGAAATAGGGTATGTAAAATTAGTTCCAGATGGTACCGATGAACATGGCATTGCAAAATTTAAACAAGTTCCATCCACAGTAAAGATAAAGAGTGTGGTAGATAATATAACTTCTTCATTTTTACAGTTTGTGACAACACTTACTGATCCAAGTAATATAAATAAGTTTGGTGTAGACGGTGTAAATAAAGAAAGAATTGCAAATTTAACAGAAGCTCTTATGGGTTCTGACGCTGTAACATTTCTAGGAATTACAACATCTAGAAAGAAAATAGGATTATTAACACCTATTAAGATGTTTGCTGATACGTTAATGACATTTGGCAAATTTGGAAAAGAAAATAAGATACCAACATTTGATGAAAATGGCCAACCAATAGGTACAGGAATACTTGTTTCCGACATAGCTGGAAATATAATGGGTATGCTTGGAAAATTTGCGTCAAGTATTGCCGAAGACACTGCAGTAACTAATAATATAGCAAAAGCTGTATCGAAATTAAGTGAGTTTGATACACTTATTAAGAAATTAGGAGAAATGGGGTCAACATTAGATCCAATTACTAAATTATCAACAGGCATAGGCACATTAGCTGATAATTTTGCTAGATTAACAACTTCAGTTGATGGTCTTAATGTAGATAAAATGGGAAAGATATCATCTGTGAGTGCATCAGTTGTAAGTTCTGGATCAAATTCAGCAGGAGCTATGGCACAAAATATATCTAGTGCTGGTAGTAGCACAAACAGTTCTACTACAATAAATAATCAATCTACTGTACATAATTCAACAATAGCTCCACCTAACAATATACAACAACAAATGCCTGACTGGAATGCAATTGCACAACAAATAGGAAATACATTAGCAGCTAAGATGACAGAAACTATAAAATCCGGTTTATTTCATTTTGAATTTGCAGGGAAGAATGATGGTGTATTAAATATAAAATAAAAAATGAAAATTATAAGAGAACATCTAAACGAAATACGAAAAAATAAAGAAACCGGATTATCATCTATTGGTGTTGGATATCATGGCATACAAGATAAAATAAAAAAATGGTTTAATCAATATGATCTTGATGATATTCAATATCATATTAATGACGATTTAGAAGTTGTACTTCATAACCCATTAGATTTTGTAAAAATCTATAATATTGTACCAGATTATATAAAAATGAAATTCAAAACTCCATCGTCAGATGCATTTTTTATATCTCTTTCTTTTATTAAAACCAATCCAAAAATGTTACAAGATTGTATTGATGAATATAATAAACGAAATATTTTAATACCTACTAAATTTAAAAAATTAATAAAAGAGTTCAAACGTAATGGTTACATATGTGTTAGCAGTAAAACTCAATTTTCTCATGATATGATTTTATTAATAGACACAATTAAATATATAGCATATGGTCTTTATTTTAAAGAAGATGAATTAGTGATAAGACGATACATCCCTAATTTTAGATACCCTTCATTTCCATATATAAGTCCATATATTTTACGAATATTTAAAACCACACAAATTAAAGACTTTCCTGTTATTTTAGAATATATGCTAAAACATAGAAGTAAACAACGTTAATTTAAAAGAAAAGGAAACTTTTTCTTTTAAACACCATATAATAATTAAAAAATTATGGGAATCCGCAAACTCTCTGTAACAGTAAACGCCTTCGATGCATCAGAACTATTAGACCCTCTTATTTCTCAAATAAGAGATCAAGTAGATCATGTAGCTTGTATATATCAAAAGTTATCATATTGGAAAAACCCAATCGCAGAAGAAGATATGGAAGAACTTCTACGATTAAAAAATATTGGTCTCGTTGATGAACTAATAGAATTTACTCCAAATTTTGCAAAATATTCTAGAGAACAAGAGTGTGACAAGCGTAATATGGGTATTGAACTAATGAAACAAAATGGTTCATCACACGTAATTAACATAGATGCAGATGAAATTTATGATAAGGAACAATTTAGATATGCTAAAAATTTAATTAACAAAAATGGATATAATATAACATATTGGTCATACGTTAATTATTACAGAGATTTTGAACATTATTTAAAATATCCTTTTCGCCCTTTTGTTCCTGGTATATGTAGTACTTATTTTAAATATACTTTCGATGGACCGGCGCCTGGCCCAACAGATCCAACTAGACGAATAAATAATCCTTTAAATATAGGCACATATTTATTTAGAAACGATGAAATTATCATGCATCATTGTAGTTGGATACGGAAAGATATAAGAACTAAATTAGAAAACTGGAGTGCTAAAAATCATTTTGAAAAAGAACTTATTGATAGAGCAGTAGAACGATGGGAAAACTGGAAAGAAGAAGATGACGCAGTTATGCTTTTTAATGTTCCCGAAAATTCTGTGAAAGTGAAAAAATTAGAAAACAGATTAATAGATATTAATATTCCTTGGGTAGAAGAAATGTCTAGACAATGGAAAATAAAAAATGGATATAATTTAGATTAAATAAAAAAGGACCTTAAATTAAGGTCCTTTTTTTTATTCTAATATATCTAAATCTTTTGATATATATTTCTCTAATGATTCCTTTACTACTAACAATTTTGAACTTGCATCTGCATTTTCAAAATCTACTACATCCATCATACCTCTTATTTCAGAATTATGGAGCTTAGTATAAACTGAAGTTGTAGTTGGATCTAATTTCTTAAGTATACTATCTTTGTTATCTAATACCATGAAATAATTGTCAGTTCCTATATCTGATTTTTTTATAGAAACAAGCGTTCCAACTATCCAATCATTACTTCTTTTGTTTAGTTCTTTACCTTGCACTGTTTCTCCTGGATATATTTGTACTGCATCAGGATTTTCGTTACTATTTGTTTTTTGTTGTAGGACGCTATTTAATGGTATTATATCATAAGTGTACATTGAATTATCTGATCCTCCATACATAGAGTTATGAAATCCTCCTCTATTAACTTGTCCAAATCTTCCACCTGGATATATTCGTTGTCCACCTCCACTCATACTAAAACTATTACCTAAACCATATTCATTTAATTTAGTTTGTGCTAAGTCAAACATTTTATTTCTATTTATATCTTTATCAGAATGCACGCCTTCAAGATTCCAAACGCCTGAAATTTCATATAATAAAAATAATGGAGTATCATTTACAACTCCTCTGTATGATTTATTTTCAGCTAATTCTATCCAAGTTATTTTGTTCATTATATTATCATTTTTTATTAGTTTATCATCATATAATCTATTTCAACTGAAAATGTATGCGGATTAAAAACGTAAAAACCAGGAACTAAGTTTTTTGTATTTGTGTTATCTTGGTCAAATGTATTAATTTTAGAATACAAATATCCAATTTTATCCCATAAATTATTAATAGTTATATAGTTTAAATAATCACCAGCACACATAGTGGTAGACGTACTAGTTTGTAAAGATCCTGTATCTATATAACTACCATAATAAGATGGATCTTTCCAATTAAATTTATTGTTTACATGACTAATATATAACCATTTATCATAAGTTATTTGATCTATTGGATATGTAGCTTTAAGTACTAATCCTAACATAGCGCCATTTGTATATTTAGCGTAAGGAATGTCTTTAGCTATATCTTCATTTGCTGACCATGTTCCTAAGATCGAATTCATTGATGAATCATATGTAGATAATATCACAGGATCTTCTATTGAAAAATTATAGCCAACTGTATTTCCATTAAATTTCACGGTGCTTGAATCTATTGATGCTGTTATTCCTATACCAAGCGACCCAAGTTGTATATTAATCGCATTTACTATATCAGTGCCTGATATAGGATCGCTATATGATTGTAAAAGAGTAGTGTAACTTTTAAAATTTTGATTATACGTAACTGTATATTCTGCTCCCATATATAATAAAGATGCATCTGGTATATACATGTCACTATTAAACGTTTGAGATCTGATATCTAATTCCTTTGTTAATCCTGGTACAAATATTACTTCGCCAGGACCAAGAATTTTTTTGTTTTGATCCCACGCAGTTATTTCTATTTGAATATCACCAAGATTCATTACTTGTAATATTTGGCTGCCATTACTTACGCCAACTTCTTTTTTTGGAAAAAATTGAAATACATTAGTATCAGATCCTGTACATGGTGCAAGACCGGTCTTTAGATAGTTATCATTTGAATTATTAAATACATCTTTAATTGCCATTATAATTGGTTTATTTTACATTGCGTATAATTTTTGTTCAGACTCTCGTCTTATATCAAGTCCTTTATATTTTCCAGAATTGCGTACATTTACAATTTCATTTCCAGCTTCTTTAAATTTTTTCCGTTTTATAAGTTGTATGAATGAAGAAGTTCTCAATCCATCGACTCCTGCATTAAATGCTAATGATACCATAGCGTCAAACATGCCTTGTGTTATCTGTACATTATTTCCGCTTTGACTCCATTGTTCAAATATACGTTTTACTCCATCTTCAGCTTTCTTTATATCTAATTCAAATAGAGCATCTGCAAGTTCTTTTGTTATAAGTTGCTTATATTTATATTTTGATGTCTTTATTGGTTCAGCGTGCCCCCAGCCTATTGTTATCTTTCCATCACCTTTTATTTTATATCCTCTTAACCGCAATTTTTCATAATGTTTTATTGTATCTTTTGCTTCTTTAGATGTTTTATAAAAATCAGCATTATTATACTTATTTATAACGGCAGGTTTAATTTCTTTCTTTATTTCTTTTCCATTTATTAATTCTTTGAAATAACTAACAATTTTATCTAATGAAGTTTCTTTATCATTAACTATTGCATTTTCTAATGATAATTTATTAGCATCATTATTTAATATATTTTGATATAATTTACCAACGCCATACACCGTTATAAATAATACTATAATTATTTTTGCTAATCTTTTTCTATTATGCGTATTAGATTCAGCGTTAAATCTTTTTATTAAATTGGATAAAGCTTTACTTTTATCTGATATTTTACTTATTAATGATTGAATGCTATCTCCTAAACCTTCATATACACCATCGACTAATCTATCTATGATATAATCATCATTATATATGAATATTTTTTCAGTTACTAGTTTAAATGACATGAGTATTTTATTTTATATATTTCACAAAAAAAGAGTTGGTATATACCAACTCTTTTTCTTATCTATAATTTTGATCTATTACTTTACCATTTTTATCATAAGTAGTACTTATAACATTACTTATATTAGGTGGTGATTCAATAGGCTCCGTTTGTGATTCAGATGACGTCAGATCATTCTTTATATAATTAATGTGTGTATCCTTATCATTTTTATTCGCCTCACTCTGCATTGTCTGAATCAATTCAGACCCCCTTGATATTTTTTTAATTGAATCTAAATCCTTTATTGGTTTTAAACTAATATTTTTTCCTTTAATATCTGCTTTTTTTCTTTTTCCTTTTGCAACTCTTGGTTTAGAAACTTTTTTAGATTTTTCTACTGAAGCTATGTTTGATGTTTCGTTCAAATCAGATATATTAGATTCTACTACATTATCTGTAGTTATTTCATCTTCAAGATTTTCACTAGGAAGTTGACTACTTATTTCTTTTTCAACATCGTCTTCTATTTTAATTTCTTCGTCTTTGAGTTTTAAGTTATCTGCAACTAAAGCTGTCATAGATAAAGCAATAATAGGTAGAATACCACCCGTTATCCAAGCAATGATTATTTTGAACATTTCTGTATTTGTATCAGATACCCAAAATAGTATACTTTTTTGAAAATAAGTAAAATCTATACTATTACTAATAGATATGTATTTAAAGGAACTAACAACATTACCTACTATTTGTAGACCTGTAAGTAGAAACATTATAGACCATGCAAGCCAATTATTTTTATTTTTTGTTAAAAGTAAAGAAAAAAGCACACTTGCTTGGCCAATTTCGCAAACTAGACTTAATATTACAGATAACCATGCAATATTTGCTATATTAAAAAATGTTATACTATGATAGAACGATACAAATGCTGTAGCACTATATAATATAACAAATGTAACTATTAGCCACTTATATAAATTATTATTTTTCAACATTGACTGTTGTATTTTTTGTTATCTTTTCAGCGACACTTTGCACAGCATCAGCTCTAATATCAGCAGCTTCTCTATAAGCATTAGCCAAATCAAGTTTTACTTTCAAAACTTTAATAGTATCTACATTATTTTCTATAACGTTAGATAAAGAATCTTTTAATTCGTTCATTTCAGTTTTAGTTGAATTCACTTCCATTTTTCTATTGCAACTTTGAAATGATTTGAACATAAAAATAATAAATAATATAATAAGTAACTTCTTATTATATTTTTCAATAAATTGTTTTAGTTTCATAAATTTAGAAATTATTTTAGATTATTTTAGATTTTTAGTTAAAATATTTAATAAAGGACCCTTTCGGGTCCTTTGCCTTATATTCTATATATTCGCTATAAATATGTTGTGTTAAACTATTTCAGCTAAATGTCTATTACAGAATTCTAATTTTTCAATAATTCTGTCAATTTTATCTATTGTATAACTTAGTTCTTGTAAAGAAGATGCGGGATCATACACCTCATTGCATTCTACTTCATTACAAAGTTCATCATATGGGAAAAAACGTTGTAAACCATTAGCGATGGTATAAACATTTTTATCCAATCTTTCTATAGAATTATACAATCTCATTTGTATAATATTTAATACTGTTTGTTTTATTTTTGGCGATGGATCAGATTCATTGTAAACTTCTTTTTCTTGTACACCATTACAAGAAAATCTATCAATTCTATTTAATGCATTCATGCTATTATTTTTTATAAATTTTTAAATTTCTACATTTTCAAGCGCTACTGTAATATTATTTTCTACGCTATCAACTTCTGTTTCAAGATCTTCAGGTAATTCTAAAGAATCTTCACGTTCTAAATAAAAACCTTGTTGCATAGATATCCATCTATCATAAGCAAATTGTATGTCTTTTAATTGTGCTCTTGCTCCATCTAATTTATTAGATACTTCTTCCATAATGAAGATATAAATATCTGACATACGTTCGATTGATTTAGCACTATTTAATCCTATTCCACCTGGATTAGATAACATAAACATGGTGAATTCTAACGCTTGGTATCCAAGAGTAAATACCGATTCTGGGTTTTTCTTAAATTCTTCGTATTTTTGGATGATTTCATCGTTTAATTTTATTACTCCCATCCATCCATTTTTTGTCCACATGACATGATTTTCGATATAATTAATAAAGAAATTATATACATCATTTGCATGTTCTACACCACCAATTTCATATTCTTTTGCTGTAAATTCAGCTGAAATTTCTTGATATTTCAACTCTGCTTCTTCAATTTCTTCAGGCGTTGGCTTATTTGTATTAGATTCTAATGCGGCTAACAATTCTTCGTTTGAAACCATTTTTCCATTAACATCGGCAACTAACTCCGATTGTAATGCTGTGTCATCTTCATTTCTTACTATTTTCATCATATTTATTTTTATTTTTTATTATATTGATATTAATCCTAACGAATTATTTGTCTTATGCCACTCAATCGCTAGATTTTTAAATTTTTCTTTATATTCTTGTAATTCTGCTCCCGAACATTCAATTTCCTGTAATATATCTGATTTTGTACTAACACAAAGTATAGAGGCGGCATTTATAACTATTCCTTTTTCCTCAAACATTTCATCTAGTGCCAAACAATAACCACCAAGTTGACATTTATATTTATATTCCTTTACTGAATTTTTCTTTATATAGTCACTACTTGTTTTAAAATCTGTTACTTTAGGGCCTAATACTCTTTCTTTAAACAATATATCTGCCTTTCCTCTGTAAAATAATTTTTTAGAATGAATTCCAAGTTCAGTACCTATGAGGTTTGTATATTCAGATGGAAAATCTGAATAGTAAAACTTATAAAACAATTCTCTTCCTTCTAATATTTTATTAGCTGGAATATCTTCTTTTTGTAGTAATAAAGGAGTTTCGATTTGAGTTCTTGCTAATGCCTCTGACGCATCTTTGGTCTTAAATAAAACATTTATAAAGCATTCAATAAAAGCATGCATTGCTGTACCCCTGTATCCGGCTTGTTTCATTATTTCATCAACCCTTTCTTTCCCCATAGAAGCAACCCAGGCTTCGAACTCTGGATCTGGAATTAAACTTAAAATAGCAGATACTGATGGTACCTTCAATTTATAGTAAGCTTCTGGTAAACCATGGCTTCCATTAAACCATTTTATATTTTCTTTATCAAACGCCATTCATTAATGTATTACGAATTTCAATTAGTGTTTGTATTGTACTATTTAATGTGCTTAAATCTTTATTCCATGCATAATCTTTAGAATTCGGACCTTCTATTCCACAATGGCCACATCTAAGCATATTATTTGTTGCTATTTTATACCAAGCTTTTACAGATAATCTATAAATTTCATTTACATCTTCCATTATATTAAAGACGATATAATATTAACTATATTATTTCCCCATAACGCAACTATTACAGAAGTTAATGAAATATACATAATCCATTTTAATAGCCATTTTAATGAAATTTTATTAAATGAAAATCTATACATTATAAGATATGTAAGAGTTGGTTCATTTTTATCATTAAAGAATTGATTTATTTCAGGTACTAAACATTCTGCAAAACCAAGTTCTTCATCTAAATAAATGTGAAGCGGAGCTAGAGATTCAATAAGTCTTAATCGTTTTACATTTTCTGGTAAATTTGCTTCCGATTCATCTAAATCATATGTAAAGTATATACTATAGAAATAACTAGTTTTTAGATTCCATTTATTGAATTTGGAATCTTTTTGATTTTTTTCTTTTTTTATGGATTTTATAAAGTCTGCATAGTTTTTTATATCTAATATTGCTTTATAAATTCCCCATGTTTTTGGCTTAAATATATTCATTATGCTTCATATTCTAAATAAGATTCAACTAAACTAGGATAATATCTTCTGACACTGTCTTCAATATCTTTTCTAGCTTTTCTTAAACGAGTTTTTACCGTGGATAAATTCCAGCCCAACATATCTGCAATATCATTGAGTTGTTTTTGGTTAACTTCACGTTCTATCATAACAGTTTTATACGGTTCTTCCAATTCATTAATCGCTGAAATAGATGCATCATATAATTGTTTAATAATTTCTTCACCAACTGGTCCATATAGTTCAGTTTCCATTTCAATAAGAGGAGTATGGTCCAATAAAACTTTGGAGTTAGCAGCTGTTAATGTATCATGTGATACGGTTTTATTGAGAATTCTTAATTGGCCAAGTGCTTCGTTTTTTGCAATTGCATAAATCCATGTAGAAAAATTATATTGAGAATTATATTGATCAATTTTTTCCCAGGCTGATATAAATGTTTGAGCTAATATTTCATTAATAATATCTTTATCTTGTACATATTTATACACAAAATTATATAAACCCGGTTTTATTCGGTCTATTAAAATAGAATATGTACTATTATCTCTCTTTTCGATAAAATCTAACGCAATGTGTTGTACTGATTTATTAATTCTAACCATATTTTATGTTTTATGTTTTATGTTTTATATTTTAGATTATGTATATATGTATAAATTAATAACACCATACGTATGGTGTTATTAATTTAATTAAAAAATTAGTCTTCAGAAATCTGAATAACGAAATCATTAATATTTGAAAGTAGTTTTTCTACTTTAACATAAGGAAATTGACCAATAGCATTTATAATTTGAACCAAAGTTTGATGATCTAATACATCTACTGCAATGGCGTTAACTAATCCTGCAATTTCATTAAATGGTCTGTCACCAATTGATTGTAAAACCGCTTGTTTAAATTCAGGTTTAACTTTGTACGATGGTACATATGTTGCAGTTTCTACTGCTTGAACTTGATTTACTTCTTCTACTTTTTTCATTGTATTCTTATTTTAATTTATTATTTTTATATGAATAATTTTATTATGGTTTTATTTTTTATTCCTAATACAAATATAACCTCAAAAGCTTGTTATAAATTTTTAATTTTATTAAATTTTTGTTAATGCTATCCACCCATTTTTATAATACCAATCCAACTTATCTTGTAAATCTTTTTTAATTATCATAGATTCACCTGTAACAACTAAGGATTTTGTTCTGTATTCTACAAATGTAATAAACCATTCATCAGGTAAGTCATCTGTACAAACAAGTACAGAATTAGGAGAATGTGGTTTACATAACTTCAATATAGGTTTATATGAAGAAAAATGAGAAAGTTTTAGTTCTTTCTTTTCTTTTTTATAAGTCATTAATTAAATTTTTAAATGATCAATATATAAGGAAAATATTTCATCAGGATTATAATCATTGCAATCTATAATTATATACTCATACATTTCATATCCTGCAATTTGTTCCATATTTAGATAAGTATAATTAACTCTTTTTTGAAGTTCTAAATCTTCTTCATGAATATCTGATTTACCATCTAAATAATCCCTGTCTGTACCAGTTCTAGTAGAAGTTAACCTATTTTTTATAGTTTCCATTGGAACATTAAGAAATAAACATAAGTCTTGTTCAGGTAAATCAAGAAAATCAAATTCAAATTCTAATATCCAATCTACTATATCAGATGCTTCTTTAGAATTGATAGGAAATTTTGCAGCTTGATATGCTGCATTAGATAGCACATATCTATCTAATATAACAATATCGTACTCTTCCAACATTTTATTGAGTTCGTCACGAAATAAATATCTATCCATTGCATAGATATTAGCTACAAAATAAGGATTTACTTTATCGGAATTGCCAAAATTTCCTTGTA